>Ga0265296_1000607_pt1 | contig 50922 bp, 48 predicted proteins | sample MunlanPumphouse1_FD_189073 | JGI IMG/M metagenome (GOLD analysis project Ga0265296, IMG submission 189073) | Groundwater microbial communities from a municipal landfill in Southern Ontario, Canada - Pumphouse #1 | ecosystem: Environmental > Aquatic > Deep subsurface > Groundwater | place... | reverse complement strand
TTCCTGGAAATCTTCGACGGCTTCTCGATCGGCTCCAACGACCTGACCCAGCTGACCCTGGGCCTGGATCGCGACTCGTCGATCGTCGCGCACCTGTTCGACGAACGTAACCCGGCGGTGAAGAAGCTGCTGTCGATGGCGATCAAGTCGGCACGTGCCAAGGGCAAGTACGTCGGCATCTGCGGCCAGGGCCCGTCCGATCATCCGGATCTGGCAGAGTGGTTGATGCAGGAAGGCATCGAGTCGGTGTCGCTGAACCCGGACACTGTGGTCGATACCTGGCTGCGTCTGGCCAAGTTGAAGGCCAAGGGTTGAGCCGTTGATGCTTGATGGCTGACGTCGCTTTCATCGACGTCGGCCCATACTGAAGTTGCACGCAAGCCCCGCCTTCGCGGGGCTTGCTGTTTCTGGCGTCCGCGCACGCCATGTTCCTGTCGCACCTGTTCCCGTTGCAAAAGGAGTCCGCATGATCGCCGCTGCCCCACCCTCGCCCACCACGACCTCCTGGTTCCATTCGCTCGACTGGGAGCGCCTGCTGGAAACCTACGGCGTGCCGTTGCTCGCTGCCATCGTCGTGTTTCTGGTCGGGATGTGGGTCGCACGCCGACTGTCCAATGCGATGCCACGCGCGACCGCGCGCATGGGTGTGGACCCGATGCTGGGCAGCTTCCTGCGCAACGTGGTCTATGCGGCCTCGCTGGTGATCGTGGTGATCCTGGCCATCGGCACGCTCGGTGTACAGATCACGCCGCTGCTGGCCGTGCTCGGCACCGCCGGCCTGGCCGTTGGCCTGGCACTGAAGGATTCGCTGTCGAACATTGCCTCGGGCGTGATGCTGGTGACCCTGCGCCCGTTCCGCGTGGGCGACGTGGTGACCATCGCCGGGCAGACCGGCACGGTGCGCGAAGTACGCATTTTCCAGACCGTGATCACCGGTGCCGACAACCAGCACACCACCATTCCGAACACGCTGATCACCGCCGCACCGATCATCAACCTTACGGCAGAGCCCACCCGCCGCGTCGAACTGGTGGTGGGCATCGGTTACGAAGACAACATCCAGCTGGCCCGCGATACCGCACTGGCGCTGATGAAGGCCGACCCGCGCGTGCTGCAGACGCCCGCACCGGACGTGGTGGTGTACGAGCTGGGTGCGCACGCGATCAACCTGGGCATCCGCTGCTACGTGAAATCGGCCGATCACTTCGGCACCAAGGTCACCCTGCTGGAGCAGATCAAGCTGGGCTACGACAAGGCCGGCATCAACATCCCGTATCCGCAGCAGGACATGCACCTGTACCTGCATGGCAAGGATGGCGGCGTGGTCGAGGCAGACGCGCTGGTGCGCGACAAGCCGTGATCCATCCTGGTAGTGCCGACCAACGGTCGGCACCCACCCACCAGCATCGGTAGCGCCGGGCCATGCCCGGCGGACGCGGAATCAGGCCTCCACGGCCTCCTCCAGCACCGGATAGTCGGTGAACCCGACCGCGCCACCGCCGAAGTACGTCGCGCGATCAGGAAGATTCAGCTCCGCGCCCACGCGCAGGCGCTCAGGCAGATCCGGGTTGGCGATGAACGGCCGGCCGAAGCCGATCAGGTCGGCCCAGCCTTCCGCCAGCGCCTGCCCGGCACGCTCGGCGGTGTACTTGCCGGCGTAGATCAGCGTGCCCGGATAGATCATCCGCAGTGCCTGCTTGAACGCCACCGGCATCAACGGCGCATCCTCCCAGTCGGCCTCGGCGATGTGCAGGTAGCCCACACCCAGCTCGCCCAGCAGGTGCGCGGCAGCCAGATAGGTCGCCTGCGGGGTGTCGTCCACCGCCCCCTGCAGCGTGGTCAACGGCGCCAGACGCACGCCGACACGCTCGCCGCCAGCGACATCGACCACCGCCTGCACCACCTCGCGCAGAAAGCGCAGGCGATTCTGCAGCGCGCCGCCGTAGCCATCGGTACGCTGATTGGCCTGCGAGTCGATGAACTGGTTGATCAGGTAGCCGTTGGCACCGTGCAACTCAACGCCATCAAAGCCAGCGGCCAGTGCATTGCGGGTCGCCTGCGCATAGTCGGCCACGATGCCCGGGATCTCGTCCTCACCCAGCGCGCGCGGCATCGAGTGCTGGATCATCTCGCCCACGCCGGATTCCGGACCGGCGCCGGTGGGGTCGACAAAGACCTTCACCCCTTCGGCCAACAGTGCCGAGGAAGAGACCGGGGCCGCGCCGTCCGGCTGCAGGGCGACATGGGACACCCGGCCTACATGCCAGAGCTGGGCGTAGATGCGACCACCGGCCGCGTGCACGGCATCGGTGACCCTGCGCCAGCCCTGCACCTGCGCTTCGCTGTGGATGCCGGGGGTCCAGGCATAGCCCTGGCCCTGCGGGCTGATCTGGGTGCCTTCGCTGACGATCAGGCCGGCACCGGCACGCTGGGCGTAGTACTCGGCCATCTCTGCGGTGGCGACATTGCCGGCAGCCGCACGCGAGCGGGTCATCGGCGGCATCACGATGCGGTTGGGCAGCGTCAGCGCGCCCAGGCGGTGGGGGGTGAACAACATGGCGGCATTCTCTTGCGGGGGATTGCCGGCAAGGATGGGGATGGCGCTGCGCGCGCAACAGGCGCGTTCGTGCAAAACAGTTGTGCCGCCGAGGCAACGATGCCGCCTCCACGCATGGCGTGGATTACAACGTCGGCTCGATCAACACCCCGCCGTGCACGATGCGGTCATAGCAGGTGCGCACCACTTCTTCGCCGTATTTCAGCTCCAGCCGGCGCACGATGAAATGGCCGCGGGCCATGTCCTGGTAGTAGTCGGTGAACATGGTATTGAGCGTCGCGCCGGCTGCCGCACCGACGATCGGCACCGCCTGCGCGGCAAACTTCTCGGTGATCACCACACCGAAGCGCGCGGCGACCTTTTCCACCAGCTTGGCCAGCAGCTTGCCGGCTTCCTTCGGCGCCACGCCCAGGGTCAGGTCGCGTCCGGTCACCACGCGCCCGGCCAGTTCGGCCGACAGGTGGCGCATCACATCGGTGGTGAAGCCACGGGCCAGGTAGTAGCCGGTCTCGCTGGCATCGTCGCGCGGTGAATTGCCGCCCAGTGCGAACACCTCCAGGCAGGCCTGGCGGGTACTGAACTGCGATAGATCGAAGCCTTCGCTGCGGGCGACATCGGCCACCGCACGCATCATGATCGTTGTCGACACCGGCAGCTCGATGAACAGCGCGGCAAAGCCGAACGCACCACCGACCGCGCCGGACGTCGCTGCCGCCAGCTTGTGCCAACGTGTCGAGGCGCCCTTGCCCGGGGTGTTGTCCATGCTCCACAGCGCGGCCTGCACCGATTTGGACAACGCCGCCTGCACCGCACCGTGGATGCGGTTGGAGACCGAGGTGGGAAGCGCCTTCACCGCGAACTCCAGCGGCGTGCCGACCAGGTTGGCCATGCGCGCGGTGATCGTGGGCGCTTCCAGCAGGGCTACCGCCCGCTGCAGGTCAGACCAGTCGCCAGCGTCGTGGGCGATATCGCGGGGCAGCAGGATGGGCTCGTTCATGAGCCGATCTTAGCGCTGGAGAGTTGAACGCAGCGTAGTGCCAGCCGTTGGCCGGCAGCCCTGCGCCGCCGGCGAGCATCAGGCGGTTGCCGACCAGCGGCCGGCACTACCCATCAAGAGGTCGGCAGCCCCGACAGCGCGCCCATGAACTGGCGATAGTGGCGCAGTTCGTTGATCGAATCGTGCACATCGCTCAGCGCGGTATGGTTACTGTTCTTGCCCACGCCCGCAGCCACGGTCGGCGCCCAGCGCTTGGCCAGTTCCTTCACCGTGGACACGTCCAGGTTTCGGTAGTGGAAGTACTTCTCCAGCCGCGGCATCTGCCGGTGCAGGAAGCGGCGGTCCTGGCAGATGGAGTTGCCCGCCATCGGCGACACGCCGGCCGGAATCCACTGTGCCAGGAAGGCCACGGTCTGCGCTTCGGCCTGGCCGAGCGTCGTGGTGCTGTCGATGACACGCTGCCACAGGCCCGAACGACGATGCTGGTTGCGGTTCCACTCGTCCATCGCTTCCAGTGTTTCCAGCGGATGGTGGATGGCGAACTCCGGGCCCTCGGCCAGCACGTTGAGCTGGGCATCGGTGACCACGGTGGCGATCTCGATGATCGAATCGTTGTCGGTATCCAACCCGGTCATTTCCAGGTCGATCCAGATCAGTCGCTCGTTGGCCGCGCCGTTCTCTGCCATCGTGTCGCCTCGTTGCTGGGCAGGCACGAGGCCGGCCGGTAAAGGAAAGTGGCGGCCATCATACCCTTTCGCCACTCAGCCCTCGCCAGCGTGGTCCTCCAGCAGCAGGGGCGGCTTGCCGCGCTTGGCCCGGAAATAGTTGGTCAGGCGGTTGCCCGCCTCCTTGGCCAGCACGCCGGCATGGACCTCGACCCGGTGATTGTGGCGGGCATCACCGACCAGATCGAACACGCTGCCACAGGCGCCGGTCTTCGGATCGCTGGCGCCGTAGACCAGGCGCGCCACACGGGCATGCACGATCGCCATCGCGCACATCGCGCACGGCTCCAGGGTGACATACAGCGTGCTGCCGATCAGGCGGTGATTGGCCAGCAACCGCCCGCCCTCGCGCATGGCCACGATCTCGGCATGCGCGCTGGGATCATGCGAGGCAATGTTGAGGTTCCAGCCCTCGCCCAGCAGCTGACCGTCGGCACCCACCAGCACCGCACCGACCGGGATCTCGTCGAACTCACGCTGTGCGCGTTCGGCCAATGCCAACGCGTGACGCATCCAGTGCTCGTCGGCGTCGTGCACGGGCACGGCCAGGGTGTCGGTCATGGCGGTTCTCGAATTCGAACAGTTCAGCGCGACCGCAGTGTAACGCAGGCCTCTGTGACCACGTCGACAGCGCTTCGCAGGCCGCCTCCAAACGGCCTCTTCCCTCCAGTTCCGGCCGCTATACTTGTTTGCACTTGCGAAGCACCTTGGACATGCCCATGACCACCCTGCGCCCTTCCCGCGCTACCGATGGCGACGCTCTCGTCGACCTCTGGCGCCGGGCCGTCGACGCCACCCATGACTTCCTCAGTACCGGAGACCGCCAGGCCATCGACGCCGAAGTCGCCGGCTTCCTGCCGCACGCCTCGCTGGTCGTGGCGGTCGACGACCAGGACTGGCCGCAGGGTTTCATGCTGATCGACGGCTCGCACATGGAAGCGTTGTTCATCGATCCCGACGTGCGCGGAACCGGCATCGGCCGCCAGTTGCTGCTGCATGCGGTGGCCCGGCACCCGCAACTGACCACCGACGTCAATGCGCAGAATGCACAGGCTGTGGGCTTCTATCAGCGCATGGGTTTCACTGAAACCGGCCGCTCGCTGGTGGATTCGCAGGGTCGTCCGTATCCCCTCATTCACCTTCGCCATCAAGGCTGACCGACGCCCGGAGCGCCGGCCATTCCCCGATCAACCGACCGCGTCGAACGCCGGCGAGTAGCGCACCTCGCCCTGCGCCATCGGCGGCTGCAGGCACAGGGCCTGGAAATACGCCGCCGGCACGCCGGGTAGGACCAGACCCGGCACGGCACGGAAGCCGAAGCGCCCGTAGTAGGCCGGCTCGCCCAACAGCACGCAGCCCCGCGCGCCCTTCCTGCGCAGAGCCTCGATCGCGGCCCGCATCAATGCCGTGCCCACGCCGCGCCCCTGCTGCTGCGGCAGCACCGAAATCGGCCCTAGCCCGAACCAGCCCTGGCTGCCGTCCTGCACGCTGACCGGGGACAGCGCGACATGACCCACCAGAAGGCCTGCATCCTCTGCCACCAGCGACATGCTCAGCTCGCCACGCTCACGCAATGCATCCACGATGTGGTGTTCGGTGTGGCTGCTGTGGACAGCATCGCGGAACGCCATTTCGGTGAGCTTGTGAATGGCGACATGGTCGTCGATGGATTCTGGGCGGATTGCAAGGTTCATGGCAGGCACTTTGTCAGGATAAGGAAGGTGTGAATTCATGATTCAAGTCACAAATTGATAGTGAGAGCCGATCGCGACATTGAAACGCCTTGGCGCTATCGAATCGCCTGTGCCGCAGTCGATTCACTGGCATCACCCTTCGCCGAATGCGTCAATAAATCGACACCCTTGTCCAGAGACGGCTGGCGCCAGCTTTCCCGGGCACTCCATAATCGCCGGACCTGTCACCAGGGAAGGATGCATGGACATGGATGTACCACGCCGTATCACGCCAAAGGGAGCGCATGAACGTCGAATCGCTCCTGATGCATGTCCCCCTCGCATCGAAGAGATTGCCGGATATGGCGCAAGCGGCGAGGAAAACCCGACGCGCTACTGGGTCGATCTGCGTGACGCGTTACTCTCAACCATGATCACTGCGCAGAATCTCGCGCGGAGAGTGGCCTGCTCCATATATCCCTCTATGCCCCAGGGAGGCCGACATTGCGCCCCAAGATGCTTCCGTGCCTTGCTCTGCTTCTATTGACCGCCTGCAACCCGGAGTCCGCCATGAACCAGGAACGTGCCGCTGCCGAAGCCGATGTCGCCCAGGGCGGGCGTGGCCTCGCCAAGCTCAACCCCAGCCCGCGCAAGGCCTATGAACTTGTGCTGCGCCTGAAGGATGCCCCCGGCGATTTCGCGGTGGTCGAGGGCGTCGCGCAGTACGACGTCATCAACGAAGACCAGTGCGGTCACATCGAGCCCGCCACAGGCACCGCAGCGCGCATCACCAGCCAGGAACCGGTGCAGCTGCGCAAGGTTGCCGATGGCGAGTATCGCGGCACGTTGTATGTGGACCGTATGCTGGATGAGGACTACTACGGCCGCGGCGTCTGCAGATGGGAATTCAGCGGAGCCGGTGCCATGCTGAAAGCAACCGGCGCCGAAGACGAAACTCGCTTCCTGACCTTCGTCGATGCCAAGCCGCTGACCGACGGCAGCGCGCATACGCTCTACTATCCGGATCTGGTCTATCCGCGGGCAGATCGCGTTCCCAATTTCCCGGCCAGTGGTGAGCCTGATCGCAGTGGCTATGCCGCCGACCTGCAGGACAAGCTGTTCACGATCAGCCTTTCTGCGAGTGAGGTGGCACCGTGACCATCACCTCCCAGGACTACGCTGCGTTATCCGATGACGCCTACAAGGACCGCTCCGTCGGCCGACGTGCACCCGGCCAGGAAGAAAAGGTCACGCTCAACGGCCATGAGTACAAAATACTCGAGCATGTCGACAACCGGCTCAACGGCTATCAGGGCACCGTCTATCAGCGCGTAGACAGCAAAGAGATCGTCATTGCCCATCGTGGCACGGAGGATATTGCCCGCGATGCGATCCTGACCGATGGCGGCATGGTGGTAGCGCGCACCAATGTGCAGGCACCTGACGCGATCGCATTGACCCAGAGAACGCTTGAATCTGCCGCACTCCAGTCCCGCTTGAATGGTGGACATACTCCCCAGGTCACCGTCACCGGCCACTCCCTCGGCGGCGCCCTTGCCCAGATCACCTCGCACCACTTCAACGTCAAGGGTGAGACCTTCAACGCCTATGGTGCGGTCAGCCTCAGCTACCGCATCCCCGAAGGCGGCAACACCATGATCAACCACGTCATGGCATCCGATCCGGTCAGCGCTGCTTCGCCCCACTTCGGCCAGGTACGCATCTACGCCAACCCGGATGAGATCAAGAGGTTGTCAGCGGCTGGCTTCAGCAACCACCCGCTGCGCGACCTGATCCCGGATCGTCCAATCCTTGCAGCAGGCAGCTCGTTCGGCGCGCACAAGCTGGGCAACTTCCTCGGCGACAGCTCGGCCCTGAAGCATCCGGATACGCAGCAGCTGGCGAAAGACAACGCCAAGATGATCGAGGAGTACCGCGACGACGTGGAATCACTGCGCCGTGGCGTCACCCGTACTGCACGCGGCATCCCTGGCGGAGCAATCGACCTGTACGACTACATCCGTGGCCCGTTGCAGCCTGGTGAACCGGCACGCCGCGAAGCGGAGAAGAACGGCCATCACACCAGCATGCTGCGCATGGACGATGCCAACCATCTGGGCAACCCGCTGTTCAATGACGCGATCCGTGGCGTGCATGCCCAGGATGTGCGGGCCGGGCGCGTGCCGGACGTGATGAGCACGCAGCTGGCCGGCAGCCTTGCCGCCGAGATGCATGCTGCTGGCGGCAAGCGCATCGACGACGTGGTGATGAATGCCGATGCCTCGCGCAGCTTCGCGGTGCAGGGCCAGGGCGGTGACCCTGCCCATCTGCGTGTATCGGTGGACACGGCCCTTGCGATGAACACGCCGCTGGAGCAGAGCAGCCAGCGCATCGAGCAGCAATCTGCCGGTCAGGCCCTGGCGCGCGAGCAGCAGCTGGAACAGACCCAGGCGACCCAGCGCAGCCTGCACGCCTGAGACGATTGCTGGAATGAAAACGGGAGCCGGCACCGCCGGCTCCCGTCGTATCTGCGGTCGATCAGGGGCTGGAAACTGCCGAGTTCACCGTCGACCCTGCCAGCACGTACGCATCTGGGCCCGAGTCCGGGAAACCGCCGCAGGGCTTGTCGCCCGGCGCCACCGGATCGCACGGCCACTGCGCGCGCGTCACGGTATCGCGCAGCTCGAAGCCGGTGCCATTCCAGACCACGAAGGACAGGTGCTCACGGTTCCAGTCGCTGAAGCTATGCGGACCGGTCTTCTGCGGTGACTCCGGGTACTGCACGAACCAGCGCATCGCCGGTCCGTACTGCAACTTGCTGTGATCCAGGATGACCCTGCCTTCGCGGGCGCGGTGACGGGCACGATCGGCCTCGGCGATCGACGGTGCCGCCGGCATCAGCTTTGCGGTGATGTTCTGCGGCACGCCATCGCTGCCCACCTGGTACACGCGCTGGCGGACGTAGGCCTGTCCGCAACTGCCGGCTGCGAGCCGGACAGGCTCTGCGGTGTTCTCGTTTGGCAGTGCGCCGTCGGCACAGTCGAACGGCGCCGAGACAAGATAGGTGGTCGTGGAAGCATCTGCGCCTTCAAACGAGCGCACCCAGATATCGCCCAGGCGCCCGATGAAGTCCGGACGCTGGCCCATGCCGGCCACGGCCTTGAACCATGCCTTCTGGCGCACTTCACGCTCGCGCCAACTGCGCGGCAGGTGGATGTCCTGCTCGGGCAACGCAACCAGCAGCGCCGCCAGATGCGGCGGCAACGTGCCCTGGCAGGCACCGATCATCAGATCGCCCTGCGGTGCCAGGCGACCGGCCAGATCGACCGGGCAGCGCGCACCGAGCTGGCGCTCGGCGGCCTGGTCTGGTGCGAGCGGGATGATGGGTGGTGCAACTGGGGCTGGCGGTGGGACGGGGGCCGGGGCCAGTGCGGTGTCGGGCACCTGTGCAGCGGCGGCAACGGGGGCCGGCATCGGCTCAGGCGCTGCGACGGGAGCCGGTGCAGGAACAGCATCCGTTGCGGTGACAGCGGGCGTCTGCGCGTCAACTGGGGCCACGATCGGTGCTGGTACAGCCTCTTCGACGGCGGTAGCCGCCGTAACGTCTGGCGCCTGTTGTGCGTGAGCAACGGCAGCGGCCAATCCCAGCGGCAGCAACCACAACGCCGAAGCGCGACCACGCTGGGCCACGTTGGAATGCAGGGAAGTGTTTCGCATGTTGTGTCCTTACAAAGAGATCCATGTAGGCACCCTAGGGTGCTCGGTGTCGTGCGATGGGCCCGCCGGTCTCCGACCTGCAGGCGGTGCCCAGATTACAGCGATCGCGGGCGGTTCTGCTCCTGTTCGCGAGTAACCGAAGCAGCCTGTTCCTGGCGGGAAGAGGCTTCAGCCGCCAACTGCTGGCTGCTCTGCTCGAGCGGCAGCTGGGCGGCGGCCTCACGCTGCACCATCGAGCGCTGCATCGCCGGGTCCCCCATGGCGCCCTGCACCGCGAACAGCGCCCTGCCATCGGTGCCCGCCACCACGTGGTCGATGCGGCTCATGCCGGCCTTCTGCGCGCTCAGCGCCAGGGCGCCCGCCGCATTGTCCAGTTCCTGCTGGCTGCGTAGGCCGCTCTGCGGCCCCATCTGCTGCAGATGGCCTCGAGCGTCGCTGAACAGCCGGTTGCCGGCATGGGCCGGATCGGACATATCGCGCGCGCGCTCAGGCAACTGTGCAGGTTCGCCCACTTCGCCGCGGGCAAGCCGGTCCATCACGTCGGGGGTCAGCTTCTGCTGCCACGCCTCGAAACGCTTGAGCCGGTCCTCCACCCCATTGATGGCGCCGTTGATGGCGTACGTCGCCTCGCGCACGTCCTCGCGCGCGTGTTCCGGCACACGGTTCTGCCATTGCCACACCGCGATGCGCCCTGCGTGTTCCGGCTGCGATGCCAGCTCGGGATGGTTGACCAGATCCAGATCCAGCGCGCTGCCGGCGCGCTCGTAGCTTTCCTTGCCGGTCAGCGGCAGATAACCGCGCCCGTGGTACTTCAGCGCATCACCGGGCGCGTCGTTGCCCATCCGGCCGCCATACATCAGCTCGGCCAGATCCTCCGGACGCCCTCGCAGGGCTTCCTGGCGCGCGGACTCCAGCGCCTCGGTGCCATTGCGCCACGCCGCTTCGACCGGGATCTGCGATATGCCCCGGGTATAGTTGAAGCTCTCGTTGAGCCGGCTCAGACCGCGCGACTCATGCCCTGCCTGAGCCATGAAATTGGCCAGTTCAAGGGGAGAATCGATGCCGGCGTTGGTCGCCTGCCGCAGCAGTTGCGACTCTCTATCGGTCGACACAGTGCAACTCCTGGATGTTCATCAGCGCGGATTCCCTTCCGCCGGTTGGAGCTTGGCTCATGGAAGCGACACCTCGGCGACACTGGACGGGTCGAAGTCCTCGAACCGCACCCTGCCCAGTTCCGCCACCGAGAAATCCCGGATGTTGGTCGCTTCGGTCTCGATATCCACGACCTTGCGTCTCACCCCATCCACCCAGCACGCCTTGTCCGCCGAGGCATAGCGGAACCGGTACGTGCTGCTCCAGCGCTCGCGGCTGCCGCCGTTGGTGATCACGCTGAAGGTGTCTTCCTCAACCATTGCATACGCAAAAGGATCGCCAGCCAGGCCACCGCGGGTGGAGCACGGCACCAGCTTGTCGTTGCGCGCGGCCAGCTGCCAGCGCCCGCGCCCGTCACCGCGCAGCAACAGCAGCACCCGGTTTGGTCCGTGCTGGCCGGGCACCAGCCCTTCCGGCGTCGGCTGGTCGATGACCAGCAACTGGTACTCGATGCCATCGCCGTTGAGCTCGCCCCTGACGGCTTCCAGCAGGTTCGCACCGGACGGAACGAATGCCAGGGCATCGTCCATGTGTGCGCCAAACCTGTCTTCCATCCCCTCCCACTCCTTCAATGTCGTCTTGCCGATGCCCGCCTCCCTGGCCGGTCGGAACGCGGTGTCCCGGCTCGCCCGCGCCTGCGCAGATGCGGATCATAGCCCCGTGCACGGCGTGGCCGCGATAGTGGCAAGCGTCACCCGTCGGACGGGCGGACAGAGTCCTCATTGGACGGAAAAGCTCCTGCAATCGGTGGCACTGGCGCGTCATTTTTATGACGCGCGGGGAGCTTACCGCGAGGAGCTTCGCCGCGTCGAAGGTCGGGAGAAGCGAAAAGCGGAATTGATCACATAAAAACTGGGCTTAACGTGAATGGTGCCCTACCTGATGAACAGATCCGCCGTGCAGGCCGTGTTGGCGATCCTGCATTGATCCTGTGGCATCTGCCTCCAGGCAGCCTTCGCGTTGCATTGCTGCATCGCGACAATGACCGCACCCTGTTCGGACATGGCTGCGACGACGCTCGTGGTTTCAGTACCCAGCCCTGCGTGGGCGACCGCCACGCACTGCGCCTGGAACAGGGTCGCCAACGTGCATTCGCCCTTGCCGAATTCCCTGCACTCTTTCATGGACGCGCGCTTGGCCTTGCCCCGCGAACGCATCGAGTTGCTGATGAACGTGTCGCCGCGGGCATCCATCGCCACGCCGCGCACGGTCTGCGCCCAGTTGGGGCGATTGCTGTACGGCGAGCCTGTGCTGCTCACGGGGATGGGCGCGCAACCCTGCACACCTTGGCCGCCGATGGGATACATGCCCGGCGGGCAATTGCCTTCGGCCATTGCAGTAGAAGGCAGCGAGCCCGCAACCAGCAGCAGGCACGACAAGATAGCTTGGTGGATTCGCTTCATGGCTTCCCGGATTCCCGGCGGCTTGACCTGTAGCCGCGATCAGCGCAACTGCTGCGCGCACGTGGCCCCTTGAGTGGCGTAGTCACGGACGTAGCCGTCCATCGTCAGCACCGTGATATCGCAGCGGTTGTTCACGTCACTAACGACATGCCCGTATACGTTCAACCCCTGAACGCGCTCGCCACGATGCAGGTAAAAGGTTCGCGAACCATCGGCCCCATTCTCCACACGGTCCGGCGTGCCCCATGTCCGCACGAACTCCTGCTCGGTCTTGCCGATCCACATGTCCATCAGATTATTGCGGCCCACGCGGTTGGCTGCGCGAAGCGATTCATCCAGAACGCGGGTGGTTTCCTTCTGGCCACGCGCCAGATTCGCTTCCAGACTGCGCTCAGCCCGGTCCATTTCGGCGTCGGTCGGCCGATAGGTGAATGCTGGGCGCGTGCCATCCTTCCACAGATTGCCCCATATGAAATTCGCAGGTGACTGGCCGACGTCACCGATGGGCAGGAAGCCGCGCTCCATCATTTCCGCCGGCACTTTCGCCTTGGGGTCAGGCCCGACAAGGCAGGCAAAACGCACCAGTTGCACCTGCCAGGGCTCGACTGCCTCGCTGGCCGGATCGAATCTCTCCGGTGGAATATCCTCGATCGCACGGTCACGCCATTGCACCAGGCTCATCTTCATGGCCACGGTGTTACGCGCACAGTTCACCGAGTACTTCCTGATCAGCCGATTCGGCTTAATCGCGTTCTCGTAAACCGTATTGACCTGGATCTCGTATACCGGATCCGGGCCAGCGAGGGGCTCACCAGGCTTCGGCGGCTTCTTGCGGCGCAATTGCTTCAAGTACGCGTTCTGCTCTTCCTGCGTGGCGTGCTGCAAAAAACCGACCAGGTCCGCGCGGCTGTTGAGCGTTTGTGCATCGACTACCCACGCTTCACGGTTGGGCATGTCGCCACCGGCGTAAATGACCCAGCTGTCGGCGGCGTGTGCTGACGAAGCCAGCGCCAGAGCGCCGACCAGCATCACTACACGAAAGGGATTCTGCATGATTCGTTCCTTCGAATGGCATGGAGACTTACGACCGCTCCGACAAGCGCAGCGCAAGCCCGCAACTTGTCCAAGCCACTACGATACCGTGCGTTGCATCAGCAACGTATCGGATTTTTCCTACGAATCACACTGATGCGTGGCCCATGTGTCGACGAAAAATTCATCAACCAGCGTCTAGCAGGGCACACCACTCAAATTATCTGCGACCGAAGACATCCCTCTCGCAGGCAAGAATGCACTTCATTTTTCGCGCAGATACGATGGCGCAGGCGCGTTCCGCTCGACGTGAATCAGAATGACTTGAAAAGTGGTTCGGTGCAGTCGGTATAACGAATTACACACGCCCCGCCGCCTCTGGAAGCGCAATACTTCAATACTTCAGCAGAAGCAACTTCCTTTGAAGGCCCAGCAGATATGGAAATGCGGCCATTGCTTCCCTTTTCTGGATCCGCATAAGCAACACACTGGTTCTTGTATGTAATAGCTGTCGAGCAGTCAGTGGCGCCGTATGTTGCGCAGCGACCCCGCGCCTCCTTCTCCGCCTCTGACTTGGAGCGTTTTCCAACCGACGCGCCCATACTGCCTGTAGCGTCCGACATGGAAATTGCCCCCCAAGTCTTGATCCATCGCCCATTAGGGCGCAAATCACCACCGCCGCTACCAGCGCTCGGAATAGGCGCGCAGCCCTGCACACCCTGTCCACCGATGGGATATTGACCAGCAGGACAGCCACCTTCAGCAAAGGCAGCATGCGAGGCACCGAGAAAAAACAAGGTGAATAGTGCCTTCATCCTCATGTGACTCTCACCCATCAGACCGACAAGACAGATCATTGATCTTGATCATTTAGATGCAGAATTCAGCATTCGGAGCAGCGACCCATACTGACTGCAAACCAACCAAGACCGGCCGATCAGTTCTGCAAGATGCTCGAGAGAAGTTCGGGCAAGCGCTCCGATGATCATCGACAGCTTTGAGACTCGCTTATTCAAGGAAACAATAATCCGAAATATTGACGACAAAGGAGGAAGCAAAATCACCTCCAACCGATCATTCCTACAGCGTAGGGACGCATCAAAGACCATCAACCTACTCTCACCAAGGCATACCTCTCAATAAGAGTGGAAAAGTGGCTCCGTGCAATCGCTGTACAGAACTTCACACTGGTTTTCGTTACGAGTTGCGCATAGCTTTAGCACTTCAGTCGAAGCCACTTCCTTTGTTGGCCCCCTCACCGCAGAAACTCTCCCTCCCCCGCTGCTTTTTTTCGGATATGCATAGGCAACACACTGATTCTTATAGGCGATCAAAGCCGTGCAGTCGCTAGCGCCGTAGGTAGTACAGCGATCCTTTGCTTCCTTCTCTGCTTCTGCTTTGGTTCGCTTCCCAACAGATGCCCCCATGGCACCCGTAGCGTCAGACTGGTAGATCGCTCCCCAGGTCTTAATCCAACGACCGTTCGGTTGCAGATCACCGCCGCCACCTCCTCCCGGAATCGGGGCGCAGCCTTGAACACCTTGTCCTCCGACTGGATACTGCCCAGCCGGACACCCTCCCTCTGCGTAAGCTGCACAGGACAAAGCGAGAAGAGAGAGACTAAGGAGCACCTTCGTCTTCTTCATACAATTTCCATCATCAAGCAAATTGAGGCCGCAGAGGCCGGCTTCCTGAGAAGTGACCGGTCTGCGCGCACTGCTCGGCGAAGCGCGATCTTGCCAACACTCTCGCCGAATACGCCGGAAGATACGAATTGGGACTTAGCAGCCAGCTCAATAGCTATGAAATGTTGGCTCAGTACAATCAGAGTAAGACACTGCACACGCGTCGCTTGCGCCACCACCTTGTTTACAGGCTTGTGTCGCTCGCTCAACGGCAAGCTCTTTGGTCGCTGCGGTCGAATAATACCCCCCCCCCCTTCTTCCCCCTGCAGGAGCGGCAACAGCGACACACTGATTCTTGTATGAAAAATTCTCGCCGCAGTCTTTCGCGCCGTATGTGGAGCATCGCGCTTTCGCTTCCGCAAATGCTGCGGCCTTGGATTTTTGTCCTACCGAAGTTCCCACATCAAGAGTCGAAGGCGAAATTGAAATTGCGCCCCACGTCTTGGTCCAGCGGCCATTCGGGCGCAAATCGCCTCCGCCGCTCCCAGCACTTGGAATCGGCGCGCAGCCCTGAACACCTTGCCCACCGATCGGGTACTGCCCAGCTGGACAGCCCCCTTCTGCAAAGGCAACAGATCCGCCGGCAAAGAAGACAGCAAGAGTGAGTGTGAACTTGACCAATGCTTGCATGCTGCTCGACTCCATATTCCTATGCCTACAACCTTGATCACTGCCCGCCGGAGTAAGCTCCACGGAGGCCACTGTCCTGCTTGCTAGGGCCAGTTTGCTGGGGAGTGACAACCCTCCCCATACCGAGATTAGCGTTAGCATCTCGAGATCCACTGTCCGCCTCACCCTTCGATGGAGCCGACGGCGTATAGGTACCCGCCGGGCGACCATCCGAACTCGGAGCACCGGCGGCACCGCCGCCTATCTGCGAATATGCCATGAAGGTACCCAGTGTGCCCTGGAAGAACATCGCGGCCATTGGGGGCGCAGTCAGGATCAAGGTGGTGAGAATCAGTCCCATACCGCCCTGTTGCATGGCCTGGCTGGTCATGCCGTCGGCCAGTGCGCCGTCAAGCAGATATTTGTCCACCAACGCTGTCGCCCAGAACGAACCTGCAACGCGGATGACCATGTCCAGCGCGATCGACACCATCGCCGCCAGAACCGCCATCGAGAACATCGTTCCGATTCCGTAGAACAACCATCGCTGGAACAACTGCTTGGTCTGCTCGAACAGCAGGCAAAGAATGAACAGTGGTCCCAAGCCGATGAACAGTGCCATCGCGATCTGGTACAGCAGCAACATCGCGCCCGCGGTAATCGCTGGACCACCGGTACCCAATCCGATGAAGATCTGAGCCTGGGTTTTCTGACCCTGCAGGCTTTCGTCCTTCAGCACCTGGATCGCGTCGATGCTGGACAGGGCGACCTGCATCCAGGCAAGGGATTGGTCGATCTGCTTTTCCGGCGGGTCGTCCTTACCGGTCACCACGTGGGAGATCAGCCCCTTCACATCCTTGTTGAGGAAGTCCTGCACGTTCTGACCGAACATCGCCATGGTAGTGGCCACGCTGACGATCAGCGCGGCACGCGCCATATTGGTAACCAGCACCATCATTGAATCTCGGCTGCGCCCTGTGACGATGCGGAATCCCTGGATCAGCACCCACAGGGTCATGAGGGTGAGGGCCATGAAGCCAACCCACTTCATCATGTTGCCCAGCAGCTTGATGCCAAAGTCATTGATACGCTCCTGGAGGAACTCCAGGATCAGCCGGAAGAACATGAAGTCGCCGATTGACTGGATACGTACCGCATATCCAAGCAACTCGTGCAGGCCTCCGGAGAAGTCAAAGCTGGCAATCAGCGCGATGTTCATTTCCACAATCCTTTGGCGATTCCACTTGCCTCCGACCGGACACCCTGCCCGGCCGGTGCTTCATAGGTCCAGCTGCGATCAATCAATGCTGAGAGCGGTCTTTAGCGCAGCCGTGCGCACCAGATCACTCGCAAGCTTCTTCTTCGGATCTCCCTTCAGCGCGGCCTGGGCGATCACGTTCTGGTTGGCCTCCATCACGGCTATGTAGGCGTCATATGCCTGCATGCGACCAACCCACTGCTGCGACATTGCCTGCAACTGATTGCCGAGGCGCTTGGCGTCGCTGTCGGCGGCCTGCACGTTGCCAATCTTGTCGCTCTTCAGGCGTGCCATGAAATTCTCGTACAACGCCTTTTCCATTTCTTCGGAGGTGGTCGTCATGAAATCGACCGAATCGTTGAACTTGCGATTCTGCATCATGCGGATGTTCACGCAGATCTGCTTCTGCTGCTCCTTGATGTCCTTGTCAGCCTTGAAGCCGACGGCATCAAAGAGATTGGTCAAACTGAGCCCAACCGCATCCTGGCCGCACGTCTCAGCCACCAGGTAGTCCTCCTTCACGCGCTTGAGTTCCTGCGCCTGCGGCATGTTCATCAGGAAGTTCATCGCACTGAACAGCGCTCGCGCGTCATCGATCTGCTGCTTGATCTGCTTCCAACGAGTTGCCTCCTTGCCATACTCGATGGTCTGATCAATCCATGCGCGGAACTCCTGCATGATCGAGGAGTAGTCAATGACCGGCAGGCCTGCGTTTGCGTTCTGTGCACTGAGCAGCAAAGCGCCAGAAAGCACGATCGCACCAAGACGCGAGCGGCGCGGAGTGCGGCCAGCGCTGCGAGTCTGCATCGCGTTGTTCATTTCAATCTCCATGTTCGAAATAGTCATCTGCGACCTCCCTGCTGCCGCGGTCACGCGGCGTCCGAACGGGCAGCCTTACCGGAGCCCTTTCTGTTCTTGTAGAAATCTTCCAGCCACTGTTCCGGCGTCAGCTCATCCACCGTGACCCGCGCGCGCACCGCCGCGGTCTGCAGCACACGGTGCATGATGTCGATGTTGTCGGTCGAGGCCGAGATCACCGAGAGGATGTCATCCATTCCACGCAGGTTGAGCTGGCACACACTGGACGCGTGACCCTGCTTGACCAGGAAGCAGCGCGAGCGCTCATCCAAGGCGGTGACCACCTTGAACTCGGCCTCGGTCAGCTTCAGGCCGTCCATGTAGTCGCTCTTACTGGCATTGGGATTGGGCAGTAGAATCAGCGTCGCGGTCTGTTCGATCAGTGCCGCCGAGATGTCGCTCTTCAGCGCGTCTTCCGGGCTCTGCGTCGCGAAGATGCCCAAGCCATTCTGCTTACGGATGGTCTTCTGCTTGTTCTTGGCGAATTCCTTCAGGCCACCCTCACCGTCCAGAATCTTCCAGAATTCGTCCATCACGTAGATCAATGGACGACCGTCGATCAGCGACTCCAGGCGATGCAGCAGGTAGTTGATGACCGGCACGCGCACTTCAGGGTTGTCGATGATGTCGGTGTAGTCGAAACCGATGATGTTGGCCTTGCTCAGGTCCACGGTATCGACCGGGTTATCGAACACCCAGCCCAGCGAGTTGCCCGAGGTCCAGCGGCGCATACGCGCATACAGGCCGTCGTCGCCCATGTTGGGCAGGCTCTTCTGGAAATTGGTCATGCTGCGCAGGTGCATTGGCGTGTCGAGCATGCTCTCCACCGCGCGATAGATATCCTCTTCTTCGCGGGAGCTGTACTCACGCTTGCCTGCCAGCACCTTGATCAGATCCGCCAGGAACTGCACGTTGCTTTCGTTGTTCTCGCACTGGAATGGATTGAAGCCGGTCGGCGCACCGTTCTCCAGGGCGAGGTAGTTGCCGCCGCAGGCGCGTACGAAAATCTCCGCGCCACGGTCCTTATCGAAGAAGAAGATCGTGGGCGACGGCTCGTACTTCTGCACCTGGCTGAGCAGGAAGTTGATCAGTGCAGTCTTACCGGTACCAGACTTGCCGATCACCATGGTGTTGGCGATCGCCTTCTCACCCAGCGAATTCTCCGACGGGTGAGTGGCATGGAAGTTGAAGTAGTACGGCTGACCGTTGGTCGTCTGCAACGTGGTGACGCAGTCGCCCCACGGATTGTTGTGCTGCTTGCCGGTGGCGAAGTTGTGCAGTGGCGACAGACCGAGGAAGTTCAGCGAGCTGACGTTGGCCAGGCGAGTGCGGAAGCGCCAGTTGGCCGGAATCTGCGAATAGAACGACGAGGTGACAGCCAAGTCTTCCTTGGTGGAGACGAAGCCGGCATTGGACAGTTCAGCGCGGGTCGTTGCCACGTTCTGCGACAGCTTTGCCTGACTGTCGCCGTAGACCGCCATGATGAAGTGGTACTCGCCCAGCACGAAGTTGCCAGAGGACAACTGATCCATCGCCTGATCGAGCTCGACGATCTGGCTGACGGCCTTGTCGCCGGAGGAGATCATCATGCCCTTGGTACGGTCCAGCACCTTCAGTGCATCCTGGCGCCCCATCGGGCTGAAAGAATGGGTGATGACGTACTCGTAATCCAGGTACTTCAGGCCGTTCAGGATGCCGGGGTAGGTTCCCTCGGCGTATTCCTTGATATTGAGGATCGCGCCGAAGTGATTGGCACCGTTGGGCGTGTTGATCACAAAATCGCCGGTCTTGGCCGAGAACATATGCCGGCTGACTGGCAGATAGTCCTTCACAGGCGCCGACAGCACCGGTACCGGCTCATCGATGCGGTTGATCAGGTAACCGAACAGCTCCAGCGTCTCAGAGAAAACCACGCCATTCTTGGCCTCGTACATGCCCAGGCGGTAAGGCGCATAGTCGCGGATGACCGCCTCGACGTTGCCAGCCAGCTCCATCAATTTTTCGACCGCCTGCTCCTGCTCGGCGCGCAGCCTGTCCACATTCGCGGACTTTTCCACGAAGCGCTTACCGGCCACCACCGGACGATAGATCATCGTCAGGTAAAGCTCGTTCTGCATGATGCGCTGCGAGGACAACATGCCCATGTACTGATCGGACACATCCTGGTTGAAGCGCTGTTTGAATTGGCTCTTGCCCTTGAGCGTGCGGCGACGGCGGATGTCATGCACCCAGAAGGCGACATTGACGAAATCCGGCGCGCGCAGCGTCTGCAGCAGACGATTGAAAGTGTTGTGGCGATGCTCCAGCTCCCATTCCTCGCGACCGACGAACGGCAGCCCTTCCAGATGCCAGGTCAGCAGGTAGTCGCCGCCCGTGGTCTTCACCACGTTCGGGGCTACATGCGATGACAGGGGAACAAATTCGCTGATGGAGGTATCTGGGCTGAACATGCGACTGCTTCCAATGGGGTACTGCCGACAAAAATTCGGAGTGGCTGCGGCGGGCAACTGCTTCCCGCCGCGGCCGTTCCGGCCCTCAATCCATTCGGGCCGGCTTGTTGCGGTACTGATTCGGGTTGAACACCCACATGCCGTCGTGTTCCTGGACGTTGCGGACCCTCAGCTTGAACATCAGGCGAAGGCCCAGCAGCCGGAAGATCATCTCGTCACGCCTGGCCATCTGCCGCATGATGAAGATGGCAACCGGAATGGTCAGCAGGAACCAGAAGTTCGTGTACATGCTGAGCAGCAACAACCCACCTGCCACCATGAAGAAGGGCAGGTAGGGAACGCCCAGGAACATCGCTGGGCGCGTGCAACCCCGGAACAGAACGTTCTTATGCACTGTAGTAGAGGATGGCGTTCTGGATGTGCAGTGCCATGCCGCCGCCAGTCGTGCCACCACCACACTTGCCATCGCTGCCGTCACCCAGCAGCATGCGGGCGATCTGACCGGCGGCGCCGATCAGCACGCCACCGATCAGGATCGGGGCAACATCGGCAATGCGCTTGTGCGCGAAAGCAATCTGGTAGCCTGCGAAGATGACCGCGATGGTCACCACGGCGATCGAGGCGATGTTCAACAGCCCATTGATGTTGTTGAAGAAGCCACAGACTTTCTTGTCGGTACCACCGAAGTCGGTGGCGCCGCCGGCAAACACCTGCGGGGCGAACACGGCGCCCACGAAGAGGGTGGCCATCAGCAGGGTCTTCAGCGTGCGCTGGGCCTGGACGAGGTCGATATTGATACGCTTCATGGATTGATTTCCTTGTTGATGGACTAACACAACTGAATCGACCAGCCGGGGGACTGGCCGTACCACGACTTCGTCAGAACACGAAGGCCGCATCCCCTGCGGGAATCTGTTGCGCCGGCATGGACTGCGCCGGCGCGTTATACATGTTGCCTGGGGGTGCCGAGGCGCCCTGCTGACCCCAGGGCTGCAGCATCACTGGGCTTTCGCCCCCGCCGGCCGTCGCGCCTGGCAGCTGCTGCGGCATCATCGGCGGCTGACCCGCCCGCCCTGCAGCAGCCTGCTGCGGATAGCCCTGCTGCTGCGGGTAGCCGCTCTCCGGCTGCGCCTGCGGCTGCATCATGCGGTCGACTGAGCCCAGCACGACCCGCGACAATGCCTGATCGGCAAGATTGACCAGGCTCCCGCGCGCCATAGCGCTGGTAGACGGATAAACGGTATAGGCACGCGCCGGGTCGTTGGACGGCACATAGACCGGACCATTGGCCTGGGCGACGATCCGCGCCTGCGCCGGGGAGGCAAGCTGCGGATGATGTTCGACCTTGACGGCACGGCGCTCTCCGCGGGCTACGACGTCGATGGGCGCCACGCCATTGGACGCAACCTGCTGCCCACGACGAATCGAGTCATAAACCTTCTGCACATAGCCGTGACGGAAACCGGTCTCGAAATTGCCCGAGTAATAGCAGCTGAACGACTTGCCCCAATCCTTGCCGGAGCGCTTGTAGCACTCGGCAAGAATGCGCGAGCCCGCCTGCAGATTCGGGCACTGCTGAAACGCTTTTTCATAGGAGTCCAAGCCATATTTGGCTAGGTTGTAGCGATTGACCTGGGCGAGGCCGATGGAGAAGTTGTAACCCTTCTCCTCCAGCATGCGCACAGTGGCGAGCGCCTCGTCCAGCGCCTTGGGCTGGCGCGCCAGTGCACCACCAACCACGCCGATGGCGTAGGGGTTGCTCGAGGATTCCACATTGATGACGTGCTGCATCACGTCCATCGAGACGGCCATTTCCGGGCACGCCATCATTTCAAGTCCTGGCAACATCGTTCAGCCCTCCTGCCCCTGGGCGCGCCCAGGATTGAAGTCGATACCGGTGATATAGCGCGAGCCCGCGTGCGCCTTGATATGCACGACGATATCGATGGTCATCATCAACAGACGCTTGATGACGTTGAATTCAAGACCAGAGCCCTCGGTCGACGCTTTCACCATCAGCGCCAGCTGGTCCCAGGTCTGCTCGGGACTGCCCGCATGACAGCTGGTGATCGAGCCGGGATGGCCCGAGGCGCAATTACGGATGAAGTAGAAAGCCTCATCACCACGCAGCTCGGCGAGGATGATGCGCTCGGGCTTCATGCGCAGACAGGCTTCCATGCAGCTCTTGGCCGTGACGTTGCTGGCGCTCTGCCCGCCCTTGGAATACAGCAGGTGCACCACATTGGGCTGGGTCAGAAACAGCTCGCGCGCATCCTCGATGGTGACCAACCGCTCGCTATCGGGAATATGGTTGACCAGCGCCTTCATGAAGGTCGTCTTGCCGCTACCGGTAGCGCCGGACACAACGATGTTTTTGCGGTACATCACCGCGCGCCGGAAAAATTCGGCGTACTCACGCTGCTGTCGCAACTCAAGCAACTCGCGGTCCTGCTCACTCAGGCTGCCATCCTGCTCAAGGATCTGGTTGAAGAAACCATCCTCGTGATACTGGGTAAGCGACTTGGTGTGCTTGGAAGGCAGTCGGATCGTGATCGACACTTTGCCCGCATCGCAGGCAGGCGGGATTACGAACTGCGCACGCTGCCCGGTCGGGAAGGTCAACGACACCACCGGATCCGCATCGGTGATGCGCTGGCCGGTGTTGCTTTCGTTGACCACCGCGGTACAGAACTGTCGTGCGCGTTCGAACGTCAGGCCTGGCACATGCACGTGCTGCCACCCTGCCCGCGTCTCCAGGTACAGTTCGCCCGGACGGTTGATGCAGATTTCCGTCACTTCGGGTGAAGTCATGTACTCCGCGATGCCCAGCACTTCGTACTGATAGCGCAGGAAATCACTGGAGACGAGGGCAATGGGTGACACTTCGGCGTCCATGGTCGTTCTGCAGGTTACCGGCGGGTGCGAAGCACATCGCTGAAGTCAACGTCCTTTGCGACGTAGACGTTCACGACCGTGCCCTGGTTGATGGTGACCGTCGGCGGACGGCGCTGGCTCATGGCATCGTTGGCCAAACGCTCCATTGAACGTGCCGTGGCACTTTCATAGGGCGACTGCACCGCCATGCCGCTATTGGTGATGGTGGTGGTCTCCGGGCCATGCTCGGCCGCAGCGTATTTGAAGGCGTCCGCGATCAGGCTGATCATCAACGCCTGGGCGATACGACTGCCCCAATGCGCGCTGTATTGACCTGGATGCCCGGCACCGCCAAGGCCATCAACGCCAGGACTGGACATGGCCACGTCAATGCCATTGGGCGTGGTGATGCGATCCCAGATCACTTCAACGCGCTTGCCCACCGGACCGCCACCGTAGGCGCCATAGATCTTCGAGCCCTTCGGCAGCAGCAGCGTACGGCCATTGATCGAATAGACAGGTTCGGTCAGAAGGCACGAAGTGTAGCCAGCCAGATCGGTGATGATGCGGGTTTCCAGCACGCAGCGTAGATAGGTACCGCGCACCAGCAGTGCATCGGGACTGTGGATGAAACTGGCGTTGGAAATATCCTCCACATCCGGACCACGACGAGTTTTCGTGGTCACCGGCTGCGGATTGCCTGCCTGCATCGCGGCAATCATCGCCTTGCTGTACTGGTCGGCAGAGTTCTGCGCGCCGTCGGTTTCATCGCCAGCACCCACACCGCTCCCAGCACCGATGCGTCGATCCATCAGGCTGGGACCGCGTTCCAATTCGCGCTCGGGATCGCGATCCGGCAACTGATAAGCCGAACGACCGCTCTGTCCTGGATCCTGCGGCAGCTGCGGCAGCATCGGGATGGGCTCGGCCGCACTCGAGGGCACCGACGGCACCGGCTCTACGCTCGGCAACTGCGGCGTGGCAACGCGGGCGGTGTCAGGCAGTTTGGCTGGCGCATCGCCATCGCCCTTGCTGTTACGGAAAACCAGCAGGCCCATCGCCACCAGGAGCACCACGATGCCGCCAAGGAACAGCAGCGCCTTGCGGTTGAGCCGCTGCTCTTCGGCCGAGCGCAACTGCGGCGCACCCGCATCGAGGTCAGGCGTGGCCTCAGCCTGTGTGTTACCGAAATAAGGATTGGACGAAGCCTGTGGGCTCTGGTCCGGCCCGTTGCCGTACGGGCCCGGATCCTCTCGCCCGTTGTTCGGATCGTTTCCGGGAGTGTTCTGCTGGCTCATTTCTTCACGTTCCTTCGCAGACCAACGACGTAGTCGCCGTGGCGGATGACCAGGTACGGGTATGTCCCGTGGACGATCAAAGTATTCCCTTCGACGGTGGTATTCACCACGAAGTCCTCGCCGTACTCCTTCTCGCGACCGAATACGGCTGGGAAGATGCCCGTCTTGTACTCAGGCGAATTGGGCAGTTTCAGGTAGGTGAAACGACCATCGTCATAGGCATTGACCGGAATCAGCCAGCCCATCTTCTTCGCCTTGCTGGTCGAATAGGAGTAGTTGAAGTTGTACTGGCGATCCTTGGCCAGTTCGGTGCTCAGCAGCGGCTGCGCCTCTTCCTCGACCGCTTCCTGCGCCAAACCAAATTCGGTATCGCTCGGATAGGTGAAGGCAATCTTGTACTGCACGCCAGCACGACGTGCCTGCTCAAGCTGGCGCCAGTCGGTCGCCACCACCTTCAATTCGAAGATGTACGAATGGGTCTCGGTGCGCACCATCATGTTGGTGTCGACGTCAACGTTCTTTGGCTTGATATAGAACACGTTCTCGCGACGGGTCAGCTCCCAGCCGTTGCTGAAACCGGTGCTGTAGTCGAGGATCTTCTCATTCGGACTCAGTTCGATCTGGGTGGTCAGGCCCAAACCGGTGCGTACCGGATAGATGCGATCCTTCTCGTACTCGTAATGGTCCACCGCCTGTGCCATCGCCGCGGTGGAGAACACCAGCGACAGCAACGACAGCAGCGCCAATGCGCTTCCCCTGACTTTTCGACTACTCATCGGTTGCTTGCTCCATCAGCATTTCCGGTGGAATTGTTCGGTACCGGCCTAATGGCCGGCTGACCAGGCATGGCCTGCCCAGGCATCTGTTGTCCCTGCACCGGCTGGCCCTGGATAGGCTGCCCCTGCATCGGTGGCACCTGGCCACTAACCGGTGCTGCCACGGGTTGCCCGGTTGCCGGATCGATCATGGTGGCTGCGGCAGGGTTGTTGGGGTCATAGATGCCCTGCGCCTGCTGCGCGGCCTGCTGGGCCTGCGCCTGGATCGCATTGTCGTCCGGAACGGGCACACCACGCGCGTAATCGTTGTCTACGCGGTACTCGGTGACTTGGAAGGCCAGCGGATTGAGCACACGATCCTGCTCGGACAGCGCCAGGTTCTGGTTGTACTCGAAGCGCATTGTCACCAGTTGGTTGTCCAGGAAGTTGCTAACTCCCGAACGCTTGTCCAGCAGGCTGCGCTGGATGCGCACCGACGCGCCGCGGAAGCTGCCATTCGGTTCCGCACCCAATGGGGTGATGCTGAGGATCTTTACCCGGATCGCCTTCTCGCGGCCATACATCACGAAGGGATTCTGCGGATTATTGCCCGCGTAACGGGCGCGCATGGTCTGCGACACAGGATCCGTCGACATGACGAATACCAGTTCCCAGTCGCGCAGCCCCATCACGGCTGAGTCATACGACTCGCGCGCCATCACATACTGGGCGACGTTGCTGCGGTTGATGGCTTCATTGGCCGTGATCGTCTCGCCACGGAAGGTGCCACTAAGGCGGGCGACCGTTGCATTGCCCGTATAGGCATCAGCCATCACCAGGAAAGGCACTTTCTCCTTCAGTGGCAGCATGTAGTAGTAGCCACCGGCCAGCGCCAGCGACATCAGCAACGAGCCGGTGGCGACCCACCAGGCACGACGCTCGCTGCGCCGGGCCATGTCGGCCACGGTGATCTCGTAGCTGACCGCCTTGGCGACCGACTGCTCGACCTTGGGGCTGTTGCCTGCATCCTTCTTGCGGAACATGGGTTCTTCCGTACTGCTGAAACATCAATGGGCGCGACGCCCCTGCGCCAGGCGCGGGGTGCGGCACGTTCGATGATTTCGACGCGGTCTCAGCTGCCGCTGCTTGCTTGAGGATCCTGGGCCGACGCGGTTGGCGTCGATCCAGCGCTCTGCACGACGATCTGGTTGCCGACGATGGAGACGGAAACGCCCTGCGCCGCATAGGCCGCCGTGAGATCGATCACGGCCTGCTGTGCGTTGGTGGTATCGATCTCCGACACCGCGCCATACAGGGTGAAATCCGAACTAAGGCGATAGTCCAGCGTGCGGCCGGAATCCTTGGCCCAGCGCTCGAGCATGGCCTTCAGCGTGCGATCCATCGGCGACGCCTGATAGACGTAGCTGGAGTACAGCGGAATCTCGGTCGGAGCCGTCGCGAAACGGTTGACCGGCTTCCAGCGCCCTCCGAAGTCGGGTGCGGGCTTGGTAGCACAACCTGCCACCATCAACGCCGCCACTGCGGCGATGGACATTTTTGCAATAAACGCCTGATTCATACGGGCTTCACTTTGACGTACGAAAAAGCAGTTCCGATGTTGGTCCCTTGGTCGTCCGGCACTGCGCGATGCACGCCGGAAACGTAACGAATGCACTGCTTAACAGCACATGGGCACGGTTCCCCTGCAGCTCGAAAGCTGCCAACCAAGTCGCGTGAAGCAACCTCATCCGAGGCCCCTCTCACGCACCCTCACCAACGTCGGAACCATCCCTGTTCCCATGGCTGAAACTCCTGGCCACTCTGAAAGCATGACGAATCACACAGATTCGCAAGCCATGCATAGAATCGCACAACTACGCGTCAATTCGATGTCAGACAAATCTGAATTTTGACCAACGTATGGCGCTTCTTTGACGCGCTTCACTAATTCACTTCCATGAATGCGTGCATCTGTCACACTTTCAAGTCTGAAACTTAGACATCAAGCATCGGCACGTCAACCTTTGGCAGTAGTCGTGACGTGAAATAGCGGTCCTTGTAGTAGCGAATCTTGTCGCACTTGACCGGATGCGGAATGCCTTCGTACAGGAAGACCTCCTTGTCCGGCCCCATCGCCTTGAGCTCCTGCGGCAGCATCAGCGCGCGGCGCTCCTCGGTGAAGCTATGGGTCTTCTCACGTGCGTGGGTGACGTTCTTCTTGCGGATGGTGGTGTAGCCCAGCATGTCCGAATAGTCGTTGGCATCCTGCTGTTCGCGCGGGGCGTACAGGATCTGCAGCGCATGGTTGGTGATGATCGTGCGCGAGACTTCACGGCCATAGGTGGCGTCAAGCTGCGACATGCTCTGGATGATCGGCAGCAGGCGCACGTTGTAACCGGCCATGTAGGACACCGCCGAGGCGATGATTTCGACCTTGCCGATCGAGGTGAATTCGTCCATCAACAACAGGCACTGGTACTTCAGGTCCGGATTGGACTTGGGTAGTTCCTTGGTATTGAGATTGATCAGCTGGCTGAAGAACAGGTTGATGATCAACCGGCTTTCGGCCAGCTTGTTGGGCTGGATGCCGATGTAGATGGTCATCTTCTTCTTGCGCACGTCGGTGAGCAGGAAGTCGTTGGTGCTGGTGGCCTTGTCCAGCACCGGGTTGATCCAGGGATTCAACGGTTCCTTGAAGGTGCCCAGGATCGAGGCGAAGGTCTCGTCGGCCTGGGACAGCATGTTGGCGAACGCCGAGCGCGCGTTGCTGCTCAGGAATGGACGCTCGGACAGGCTCTTCAGGAACTTCTTCAGGTCGCTGCCATCGCCGGAGGACAGGCGGTAGACCGCACCCAGGGTCGGCGTGCCCTGCCCGCCCGGGAAGCCACTGCTGCGCTCGTCGTCCCAGTTCTCGAACAGATACAGGGTGAAGGCGATGAAGGCATTGCGCGCCTGGCTGATCCAGAACTTCTGGTCTTCCGAACCGTCGGGATAGAGCATCGCACCGATGCTCATCAGGTCCGACACCCGGAACGCCGGGTCGTCGGAGACGTAGCTGAGCGGGTTCCAGCGATGGGTGCGGCGGTCTTCGGCGAACGGATTGAACAGGTAGATCTCCTGCCCCTGGCTGGCGCGCCAACCGCTGGTCAGGTCGAAGTTTTCCTGTTTGATGTCCAGCACCACCAGCGATTCGCCGTACTCCAGCAGGTTCGGGATGACCACGCCGACGCCCTTGCCGGAACGGGTCGGGGCGGCCAGGATCACGAACTGCTGGCCGTCCAGCCGCACCAGCTTGCCGCCATGGCTTCCGACCACGATGCTCTGGCCGCTCTTCTTGAACATGCCGTGCTTGGCCAGATCGGCGCTGGTGGCAAAGCGCGCGTCACCGTGCAGCGAGCGCTTGTCCTTCTTCAGCAGCACGACCAGGCCGACGACGGCCAGCACCAGCAGCGGCAGGCCAAAGCCGAGGTAACCGGCCCATTTGATCTTGCCCACGAACGGGGCAACCTGCGGCTGGCCGATCGCGTGGAAATACTGGTAATAGGTATTCCAGGTGAGCAGCTTGGTATCCAGACCAAGCAGCAGCAACGTCAGGTAACCGGAAAGCACGAACCCGAGCAGCAGGGTCGCCAGCGTGATGATGGCGATGAGCAGATACTTCTTACTGGACAACACCCGAATCCTCCATGATGCGCCCCATGGGCGCGACGGCTTAGCGGCGGCGTCGCTGCGACGCCTTCTTCCGCAGGTTGACTTCATTCTCCAGCCCGGGCTCCACGCCCTCTTCCCGCACCAGTTCCTCAAGGTACCGGCGCGCATCGGCCAACGACATCAGGTCGGTCAGACGCTCCCCATCGTCGACGATGACCGCATGGCCGACCACATCGCCGGGAGCGTACACCGGCTCGTGGGTCACCGCTACCAGACGGAAGCGGCCGCGTAGTTCCAGCTGATGGGTGTATTCCTGCATGTCTCATCTCCCTGATGGAATCCAGATGCCATTCCTGTAGCGTCCGATGATGCCTGCACGGCCGTGGTGGCGGCATGCACACGACCCGTACGACAATACACGCTCGGGACGGAGAGATCGCGATGGACTGGGTGGCACGCGCACGCACGCTGGCGATGGAGGCCCATGCCGGCCAGGTCGACAAGGCAGGACAGCCCTACATAGGCCACGTCGGCCGGGTGGCCGCTGCCGTGCGTGGCGATGATGACGCCGAGGTGGTGGCCTGGCTGCATGATGTGCTTGAGGACTGCCCTGCCTTCGCTGAGCGGGTTCAGGCCTTCCCAGACCCGTTGCAGCACGCGGTGCGGTTGCTCAGCAGGACGTCTGCGGCGGATGCCGACACGTACTACGCGCGGATAGCGGCAGATCCGCTGGCGCTGAAGGTCAAGCTGGCCGATATCGCCGACAACGCCGATGAAGCGCGGCTGGCATCACTGGATGCCGCCACCGCCGAGCGCCTGCGCGACAAATACAGACAGGCGCTGGCGGCGCTTGGCCAGCAGGCAGCGCGGGCAGCACCACCCATCGAACACTGATTTACCCCCAGCCCGGCTGATGCCTGTTGCGGTGCAGCAGTACAATGGGGCGCTTCCCTGCCCCTTTGCGCCCCCCGAATGAGCCCCAATTCCCCCCTGGCCGCTCGGCTGACGCCGCGCCAGCGCACCCTGATCATCCTCGCCCTGTCATTGGGCGGCTTCGCCATCGGCACCAGTGAATTCGCCAGCATGGGCCTGATGCTGGAGATCAGCCGTGGCCTGTCGATCAGCGAAACGCAGGTCGGCCACCTGATCAGCGCTTACGCCATCGGCGTGGTGGTGGGTGCACCGATCCTGGCCTTCGTCGGCGCCAGCTTCCCGCGCCGCAAGCTGCTGCTGGCGCTGATGGGCTTCTACGCCGTCGGCAATCTGGCCAGCGCGTTGGCACCGAACTACGGGACGATGCTGGTGGCGCGCTTCGTCGCTGGCCTGCCGCATGGCGCCTACTTCGGCGTGGCGATGCTGGTGGCGGCCGCAATCAGCCCGGCCGGCCAGCGCGGGCAAGCAATGTCGCGCGTGCTGCTCGGCCTGTCCGTGGCGATCCTGATCGGCAATCCGCTGACCACCTGGCTGGGCCAGCAGCTGAGCTGGCGCACCGCCTTCGCCCTGGTCAGCGTGCTGGCCATTGCCACGGTGGCGATGATCGCGCGCTTCCTGCTGCCCGACCCCGATGAGGTGCGGACCTCGCCGATGCGCGAGCTGCGCGCGTTCAATACCACCCAGGTGTGGCTGGCGCTGTCGATCGGCGCGGTGGGCTTTGCCGGCATGTTCTGCGTGTTCACCTATCTGGCACCGACCCTGGTGCAGGTGACCGGCGTGGCCGAATCGTGGATGCCGCTGGCGGTGGGCGTGTTCGGCATCGGCGCGATCATCGGCAACATCGCCGGTGGCTGGCTGGTCGACAAGTTCCACTTCAAGGCAGCCGCCGTGGTGCTGCTGTGGTCGATCGTGATGCTGCTGCTGTACCCGCTGGCCGCTGAGTCGGTGTGGACCATCGGCCCGATGATCATCACCGTGGGTACGATGGGCGCCCTCGCTGCGGTGCTGCAGACCCGCCTGATGGACGTGGCCGGCGAAGCGCAGACCCTGGCCGCCGCCTCCAACCATGCGGCGTTCAACACCGCCAATGCGCTCGGCCCGTGGCTGGGCGGCATGGCGATCAGCGCCGGTTTCAGCCCGGCCACCACCGGTTACGTAGGTGCGGCGACTGCGGTCGGCGGCCTGCTGCTGTGGTGCGTGTCGGTGATGCTGGAGAAGAACCGCAAGGTCGCTGTTGCCGGCAGCCGCTGAAGGCCCAGCTTCTCATCGCCTCGGTGATGCCCCACCATCTGCGCAGATCGGCCGCAACCGGCGGCCGAGGGTCTTGCTCAAGGATGCTCCGTGGCAGTCACTCCCCATAGACGCGAGAAGCTGCTCGACGACCTGCTTTCGCTGGGCCGCAACTGGGCCCTGGCCATCGCCATCGCCGGTGCCGGCGCGGCGGTGCACTACAGCGAATCGGTCTACGAGGCTGGGCTCTGGCGCGGGCTGCTGCCAACGCTGTGTTTCCTCGTCAGCGTGGTCTGGATCGTGCTGAGCATCATCCGCTTCGACCTGACGCTGCAGCAGCACGTCGAACGCAAGCGCTCACGCTGGCTCAGCCGCCTGCTGTATGTGGTGCTGCTGGGTGCTGGCATCACCGCGGTGTTCTTCGTGATGGAACTGGCCGAGAACAACCATATCGCCAAGATGTGCGACTCGGTGGCAAACGAGCCTGGCAGTCGCATCCATCGCTCGGAGGAGTGCCAGCGGCTGTTCAAGCACCGCGCCGAATACCGGCGTCGCCCGGAAGCGGCGGACGGCGAGTTCGACTGAGGCGACCGCGCTGCGCGCGCGGTAACCACGTTGCAGGCTGACAAACACGCGGCGTAGATCCGCCTTGCTGCAGAGTTGCGCACGCCAGCTCCCCACGCGCGACACAACCCTCATGCACCGCCAGATTTCCCCCACCTGCCACGATGCGATTGCCCTGCGGGCCGGCGCGCTGGGCAGTGTGCTGGGCGTGGCGCTGTTCAAGGCCTTTGCGTTGTCCACCGCAGCGGCCGGCTCGATGATGACGGTCGGGCTGTGGCTGCTGGGATGTGTGCTGCTGGCGGCCTGGGCGCTGGCGGCCTGCCTGACCTGCCTGGCCCTGAGTCGGCGCGTGTTCGTGTTGATGCTCGCGCTGTCGACGGTGTTCCTGATCTGCATTGCCTGAGCGGCAGTCGGCAGCTTCCGAGCGCTCCCACACTTGTTATTCAATAACAAGTGCTGCCAGTCGGATTGCGCGTGTGCCGGGTCACGGATTGAATTCGATGGCCAGACCGGCCCCTTCCCGAGACCTCCCATGCGCCTCCTGCAGCCCCTGTTCCGCTCCGCCCTCGGTGTTCTTGCACTCGCGTCGGTCAGCGCCTGTGTCACCTATGATGACTCCGCCATGCATGCCGCCTGCCAGGAGTCGCCGCATGTGAAGGACCTGCCGCCGGAGGTTGCCGCCCGCGAAAGCCGATGCAGCAAGAGCGTTGAGGTCTGGTCGAGCGAGCGTAACGGCAGCGACCAGCCGCTGGACCTGAGCGGGAAGAAGAAGGACCTCTGAAAGAGGGCGGTGCAGCCCTGTGCGGGCTGCGCCGGAACTCAGGCAATCGCCTCCCTGCCAATGGGGCCCATCCATTCCCGTAGGACCTGCGCCAGTCCTGCCGCATCGGCACCATCACTGGCCCAGGCGACAATGCCATCCGGACGAACCAGCAACGCGGCCAGGCCCAGCGAATCGACGGCCGGCTGCGCGATGGACAGGATGCGGGCCCGTTCGACATCAACCGCCGCGGACAACGAGGCAGCAGCATCGAACACCAGCAGCACCGCCTGCCCTGCCCGCAGCAGTTCTCCCATGCGACGACCATCGGCCAGCAGGAAATCCGGCGCGCTGCGGCCCACCAGCGGATGGGCCTGACCCAGATCCAGCTGCTGGCCCACACCCCACACGCGCTCGGCAAGATACGTGGCGCCATCATGTGTTTCTGCCAGATCGGCCACGATCGCAGCCAGTGCACGTGAACCCGCGCTTGGTCGCATCAATGCGACCTGCGCGCGCGACCACTCCAGCACTCGCGCGCCGATCGGATGGCGTTCGACCTGATAGGTATCCAACAACGCATCGGCTGCCTCGCCGCGCACGACGGCGGCGAGCTTCCAGCCCAGATTCATCGCATCCCCCAGGCCCAGGTTCAGCCCCTGCCCGCCCAGCGGTGAATGCACATGTGCGGCATCGCCCGCCAACAGCACGCGGCCACGGCGATAGGCGGTGGCCTGCCGTGCGCCATCGGTCCAGGTGGTGGCCAGCTGCAGTGTGGTGATCGTTGCGTCGCGGCCGGAGATACGCCGCAGCAGTGCCTGTGCCGTATCGCGGTCGAGCGGCTGGCGATGGCCGGCGCCACCGTCGAAATCGGCCAGGGCGATCGTGCCCGGCGGATTGAAGTTGCACATGCCCTGCGCGGTAGTGTGACGCCCCGGGCTGAGCACCGTCGGATCTTCCAGCTCGACGCTGAGCGAGTGGCCGGTGAACTCCGGATCGGTGCCGGCGAAGGCAAAGCCGCACTGCTTGCGCACGGTGCTGCGGCCACCATCGCAGCCGACCAGCCAGCGCCCGCGGAAGGATTGCCCGCCTGCCTCGACCTGGACCTGATCGGTACCCGAGCGCACGTCCTGCACGCCCGCACCACGCAGGATCACCACGCCCAGCGCCTGCGCGCGCTCGGCCAGTACGGTCTCCAGCGCCTGCAGTTCCACCGCCATCTGCGTGCCGACCGGGCTGGGCAGCCGCCAGGGCCAGCGATCGCTGTCGACGTTGTCCAGCGCGAACGGGATACCCGCGAAGTGCCCGCCCAGCCTGCGCGGCTGCGACAACCAATGCGCGGTGCCCGGCGGCGGCGGGCCCTTCTCCGGTTTCAGCACTTGGCCGGCAGCCACGGCGTCCAGCAGACCGCGCCGGTCGAGCGCCTCCAGCGTGGGGGCATTCAAGCCGCGCAGCCCGAACGGCAGGCGCTTCAACGGCGAATCCGGCGAGGCCGCCTGCTCCAGCACCAGCACCGAGCATCCCGCCTGGCCCAGTTCGCAGGCCAGGAACAGCCCAACCGGGCCAGCCCCGGCAATGACGACGTCGTACAGCATTGGAAATCCTCGTGAGCACCGGGTCGGCGCTCTGGCGGCGACAATGTTACACTCGGTGCACTTTTCTACAAGTGAACCACCCATGATCCCGTCACCCGGCCGTCGCGAGCAGCGCAAAGCCGAGACCCGACAGGCGATTTCCGACGTCGCCACCCGGCTGATCATCGAGCGCGGCTTCGAGGCGGTGTCGATGAGCGAGATCGCCGACGCCGCCGGGGTGTCGCGCAAGACGGTGTTCAACTACTTCGCCAGCAAGGAACAGCTGGTGTTCGACCGCGATGAGGAAGCGCGCCAGCTGCTGCGCGAAGGCATGGCTGCGCGCGCATCCATGACGCCGCTGGTCGCCTTCCAGACGCTGGTGCGGGAACTGCTGGACACCGGCCATCCGTTGCTGCGGATCAATGCCGGTGCAGCGTCGTTCTGGAAAACCGTGGCCCAAAGCGCGGTATTGGTGGCCCATGCGCGGCAGCTGCAGGCGCTGCTGACCGATGACCTGGCACAGTTGATGGCTGAGTCTGCGGGGCGACCCGTCGAGGATACCGACGCGCGACTGGGTGCATCGATGCTGATGGCGTCGATGGTGACCGCCTACGAACAGGGACTGCGCGTGCTGTCCTGCGGCGGCGATCCGCGGCAGGCGATGGTGCCGCTGATCGTGCGCGGCGCGACAGCAACGCTGGTGGCATTGGCCGGCACACCGTATACCGACCCGGCGCAGCGCCTGCCCAGTGCTCTGCGGATCGAGGCGCTGGACGAGGCCCCGGCAACTACAGCCCGGGGCCCTTGATGGCGAACGTTTTACTGGACGTTGATCACCACATCGTCCGGGGCCAGGAAATTGCCGCTATTGCTGCGTGATGCCGAGATCACGTAGGTCCCGGGTGCAGTGATCGTGCCATTGCAATGCCGTACGGGCGTGGTGTTGCCACCATCCAGATTGCCGCTGGTCTCGCACAGCATCTTGCCGTTGGCGAACACGTAGAAATTGCTGGTGCCATCCACCCTCCCGCCACCGGTGATGTAGATTTCCGACGGCGATCCGGCTACGCGTGGCAACGTTCCAACTTCGAACCGTGCCTTCACCGGGTGTGGCAACAAGCTGGGACAGGTCATCACGAAACCGTCCCGCGAAAAGCAGACTTCAGCATGGGCTACTGCGGGAGCGGCCATCAGGGCCACGAGCAATACAGACGTTCTGAACTCCATTCCAGCGTCTCCAGATGATCCCAGCGGAATCGCTGGGACCACCGTGGTAGCGATGATGGTGTTACAGGGGCATGAAGCAAAAGCAAAGCGCGGCGCTGCCGGCGGATGGTCGCGCCGCTGAAAGCCCCTGATAGCGAGCATCTGCAGGAAAATGATGCGTCGCGCACCCATGCGTGCAGGATGTCCACGCATCCCTGCCAGATGCTCGGCGCGGCGATCGTCAGCCGGAGCAGGACACCAGCATCGAGCGCGTGGCCATCTGGGTGGAGGTGAAGCCGTTCTTGTTGCCCACCGCAATGGCGTTGCCCTCGTCGCCATCCTTGCTGAAGACTACGTAGCCACCGGGGCACATCTGCCCGGCTTTCTCGTAGCAACCGCTCCAGGAACTGGAGCCGCTGCAGTCGATGGAAACGCCACGGCGGCCGTTGGGAGTGACCGTCATCTTGGCGGTGGTGCAGCCGGTCAGCGTGGCGAGGAACAGCAGCGGAACGAACAACTTCATGGTGACTCCAGGGATGGGAACTGCGAAGGGCGCCAAGGCTGGAGCGCCGGGATTGCGTGAACCTTGCGCCGCACCCTCGGTTTCATCGCGCCCCGCCATGGCCTTCCGGCAGATGCGGAGGCACGCCATGTTCACGCAATGTTCCTGTAATACGGTGCCGGCGCGTGCCGAACCGCCCTCTGCGGCCCCTCCCTGCCCAAGCCCTGCTGATGCACATCCTGTTGATCGAAGACGAAGCCGAACTGGCCGCCACCCTCAAGTCTGCCCTGCAGCGCGAGCGCTACGTGGTGGACCTGGCCAATACCCTGGCACTCGCCCGGGAGGCAGCCCTGTGCGGCCTGCACGATCTGGTGCTGCTGGACCGCACCCTGCCCGATGGCGATGGCCTGGCGTTGATTTCCCTGCTGCGTGAGCGCAATCCCGGGGTGCCGATCATCGTGCTGAGCGCGCTGGGCCAGCTGCCGGACCGGATTGCCGGCCTGGATGAAGGCGCCGATGACTACCTGGCCAAACCCTTCGCGCTGGAGGAACTGTTCGCACGGATCCGTGCTGCGGGCCGTCGCCCAAGCGGATTGCAGGTGGAGTCCATCAGCATCGGCCGATTGGTGTTCGACCCCGCTTCGGGCGAGGCAAGTGTGGGCGGCCAGCGGCTGGAGCTGCCGCGGCGCGAGATCCGGGTGCTGGCCGCCCTCGCACGGCGCCTGGGCCGCACCGTCTTGCGCGAATCCATCGAGATGGCGGTGTATGGCTTCGACGACGGCATCCATTCCAACACGCTGGATTCGCATGTCTCGCGCCTGCGACGCAAGCTGGCTGATGCCGATGCTGGGGTGGAGATCCACGCCATTCGCGGGGTGGGCTATCTGATGCGGGAAAGCAAGTGAAGGCGCGTCGACCGTCGTTGAAGCGCCCACTGATCGTCAAGACGCTGATCTACCAGTTGCTGGCCCTGCTGGTGGCGTTCTTCGCCCTGCTGATGGTGCTGGTGCGCGCCGACAGCGGTGGCTACTACACCATCCAGACCTTCGCGCCGGTGGCTGCCGAGGCGGTGCACCGCGACCGCAATGGCGAACTGTACGTGCAGCACACGCCGGAGCTGGCCGAACTGCTGAAGATCGTCCCCGGTGCGTGGTTCATCGCCGAGGACGAGCATGGGCACCACGTCACCTTCGGCCATGTGCCACCGGCCTATGCCTCGCTGGTCGGCGCCCTCGATGGCATCCCCTATGGCGACCTGCGCGGGCGCGATCGCAGCGATGGCCTGGCGGTAGTGGTACGCCAGCACAGTGGGCCGGCCGGCAAGCTGACCATCATGGCCCATGGCGAAACCGATTCGCTGACCATGCAGATGGCGTTGGCCGCGCACATCATCACCCTGCCGATCTTCCTGTTGCTGGCACTGGCCACCATCATCCTGACCCCGATCATCGTGCGGCGGGCACTGGCCGGTGTCGAACGCATCGCGCAGGAAGCCCGCAATATTTCGGCCAGCCGCCGCGGCATCCGCCTGACCGAGACCGCGGTGCCGGTGGAGATCGCGCCGCTGGTGACCGCCGTCAACGATGCATTGGGCCGGTTGGATGAAGGACACGAGCGGCAACGCCGTTTCATCGCCGCAGCGGCGCATGAGCTCCGCACGCCGATCGCGATCCTGCGGGTGAAGATCGATGCCGCTGATGATTCGACGTCGCGCAGCCTGGCCGTGGAAGTCGCGCGTCTGGCGACGCTGGCCGAGCAGCTGCTGGACCTGCATCGCATGGAAGAGGACGGCCCGAAGGAAACCCTCAACCTGGCCCGGGTGGCCAAACGGGTGGCGGCCGATCTGGCGCCGCTGCTGATCCAGTCGGACAAGACCGTGGCAGTGGCGGTGGAGCCACACTTCCCGGTGCTGGGCGAAGCCGGCGCGGTCGAGCGGGTGATCTCCAACCTGGTACTGAATGCCGCCGAGCATGGTGGCCGCCATATCATCGTGCGGGTGCAGGGCAGCTGCCTGGAAGTGGAAGACGATGGCCCCGGCATTCCGGTCGACCAGCGCGAACGCGTGTTCGAGCCGTTCCAGCGGCTGCGTCCCCGCCAGACCGGCGCGGGCCTGGGACTGAACCTGGTGCGGCAGGTGATCGACCGTCACGGCGGCCACGTCACGATTCTGGATGCCGCCGGTGGTGGCGCGCTGATCCGCGTCGAGTTCCCGCTGCATCCGGGCGTCACCTCGGCACCGCCGGTAGAGCACTGAAGGCGCCCACACATCCGTGACTGCCGCCTGTCCATGCGCAGCAGACAGCGGCGCTAGGCAAGGTTGCGGCAATGTTCGCTGCGCAGCATCGGACCGATGGCATCTGTGATGCCATCGCGTTCCGTCCTGACAGGAAGCCTGCACGTGACCGAAGGAGTTCCTCCCTCCTCCTCTTCTGCCCGATTCCGCGCGACGCCGGCCACATCCGGCTTGACCGCGGCTGCGTGGAATCGACGCTCGCGTACCGATCGTACGCGCGCGCTGCCGCATTGGCCGCGCTGGCTGCGCGTGATACCCGCAGCGAATCGCCCGGACGTGCTGATGCGTTTATTTGCCGTGCTGTTCCTGCTGCTGCCGGGCGGTGCGCTGGTGATCTCGACGCAACGCCATGCCCATGCAGCCATGGCCAGCGCCGTGCTGTTCTTCGTCGTCGCGCATGCCGCGCTGCATGCGCTGTCGGCATGGCGATCAACCACATCGCGGCTGCTCCCCGTACCTCTGCGCTACATCGACAGGCACGCGGCCTGGACGATGCTGGGCAGCGCGTGGGTACCCTTGGCGATACAAGGCGTGCACACGCAGCCGATCAGCATGCTCGCTGTCGCAGGGCTGGTAATCGGCGGGCTATGTCAGCTTTGCAGCGTACGCGTGACAGCCGACCGCCTGCGCAACGTGCTGCTGGTGGTGGGTAGCGCGTTGCAGTTCATCGCAGTAGCGCTTCTCAGCAGCATGGCCGTGGGCTGACAACCACGGCAGCACCGCAAGGTTCACGCAACCCATTGCATCGAGACTCGACGGCCATCCACGCGCGGCACCCGGCGCGTGAATCTCTCCTGCCGCGAGGACCACCAATGACTTGCCCCTTCTGGATGCTGTTCGAATGAGCACCGCGCCGCGCAAACACCGCCGACCGCTGATCATCGCTGGCGCCGTACTGTGCACTGCCATTGCCGCGTGGCTCTGGCTGCGACCCGCTCCGCCGCCACCGCTGCAGCTCGCGCCCGTGGTGCGTGGGAACATCGAAAAGGTGGTGGAGGCCACCGGCACCCTGAAGCCATCGCGACTGGTGAGCGTGGGCGCGCAGGTCTCCGGTCGTATCGAAACACTGCACGTAAAGCTGGGCGACAAGGTGAAGGCAGGCGATCCGATTGCTGACATCGATTCGCGTACCCAACGCAATGCACTGCTGAGTGCGCAGGCAGCACAGCGCACCGCACGCGCCAACCGCGATGCATTGGCCACCGATCTGCGCCAGTACGAACTGACCCTGCAGCGGCAGCAGAAACTGGTGGCATCACAGCTGGTGGCACGTGCCGACTTCGATGCTGCAAAGGCCAAGGTGGACGCGACCCGCGAACAGATCACCGCGCTGGACGGTGAGATCGTGCAGCGGCAGACCGAGGTGGACATCGCGCAGACCAACCTGGAGTACACCCGCATCACCGCCCCCACGGACGGCACAGTGCTGGCGGTCGTCGCCCGTCAGGGTCAGACGGTGAATGCGGTGCAGAGCGCACCGACCATCGTCATGCTGGGCAACCAGGACGTGATGACCGTCTATGCCGAGATCTCCGAGGCCGATGTTGTGCACACCACGGTCGGCCAGGAGGCCTTCTTCACCATCCTGGGCGATGCGGGCCGCCGCTACAGCAGCACCCTGCGCGACATCGCGCCAGCGCCCGAATCGATCACCAACGAAGATACGTCCAGCCTCGCGTCACCCGCACTATCCGCTGGCAGCCGTACGGCCATGTACTACAACGGCCAATTCGACGTGGACAACACCGACGGCCGCCTGCGCAGCTACATGACCGCGCAGGTACGCATCGTACTCGGCCATGCCCACAACGTGCTGACCATCCCCTCCGCGGCCTTGGGTGCGCGGGCTGGTGACGGCAGCTACACCGTGCAGGTGCGTGGCGCAGACGGGCGCGCCGTGGCGCGGCATATCACCATCGGACTGGACGACCAGATCCAGGTGGAAGTGCGCGGCGGCTTGAAGGAAGGCGATCAGGTGGTGCTAACGCAGGCCAGCGACGAAGCCGCCACCGCTCCCACGCAGCCCCGATGAACGCAGCCATGAGCGAGCCACTGCTGAGCGTGCGTGGGGTGCGCCGTGAATTCGCCGCCGGTGAACAGACCCTGGTGGTACTGGACGGCGTGGACCTGGACATCCGCGCCGGTGAACTGGTGGCCATCGTCGGCCAGTCGGGCTCGGGCAAGTCCACGCTGATGAACATACTCGGCTGCCTTGATCGGCCCTCTGCGGGCGCATACGAGATTGCAGGTCGCCAGACCGCGCAGATGTCGCCAGACGAGCTGGCCGAGCTGCGCCGCGAACACTTCGGCTTCATCTTCCAACGCTACCACCTGCTGACCGATCTGACCGCGTTGAGCAATGTGGAGGTGCCAGCCATCTACGCCGGCATGCCCGCCGCTGAGCGCCACGCACGGGCTGCTGAACTGCTGGCGCGGCTGGGCCTGGGCGAACGCATGCAGCATCTGCCCGGCGAGCTGTCGGGTGGCCAGCAGCAGCGCGCGTCGATTGCCCGCGCACTGATGAATGGTGGTGCGGTGATCTTTGCCGACGAACCGACCGGCGCGCTGGATACACAGTCGGGCAAGGAAGTGATGAAGATCCTCGGCGAGCTGCACGCCGAAGGCCACACCGTGGTGCTGGTGACCCACGACATGGCCGTGGCCGAGCACGCCCAGCGCATCATCGAGATCCGCGATGGGCGGATTGTCGATGATCGTGCCACGGCTACCGCGTCGGCAACGGCCGTGGCGCCAACCACCTTGCCGCAGCCCAATGATGGTGGCGGATGGCAGGCTGTGCGCGATCGCTTCGCCGAGGCCTTCCGCATGGCCCTGCGCGCCATGAACGCACATCGCATGCGCACCTTCCTGACCATGCTCGGCATCATCATAGGCATCGCCTCGGTGGTGTCGGTGGTCGCGCTGGGTACGGGTGCGCGCCAGGCCATCCTGTCCAACATCTCCTCACTGGGCACCAGCACCATCGAGATCTATCCCGGCTCCGGCTTTGGCGATCTGCACGCGGCGCGGGTGGAGACCCTCACTCCTGGTGACAGCGTGGCCCTGGCCGGGCAACCGTTCGTGGACAGTGCCACTCCTGGCGTGGCCACCACGGGCACCGCCCTGCGCGGCAACCGTTCGGCCAGCGTGCAGGTACAGGGCGTCAGCGAGCAGTACTTCCGCGTACATGGATTGAAGCTGGGGGAAGGCGCCTTCTTTGGCGCACCGGGTGTGGTTGGCTACCAGCAGGTGGCGATCATCGATGCCAACACGCGTGCGCGCTTCTTCGCCGCAGCCGAGAACCCCATCGGGCAGACCCTGCTGCTGGGCAACGTGCCGGTGCGCGTGGTGGGTGTGGTGAAGAAGGACGCTGGCGCGGCCGGCGATGCCTCGCTGCTACGGGTGTGGATGCCCTACACCACGACCATGGCGCGGATGCTCGGCCAGAGCCATGTGTCCAGCATCACCGTGCGCGTATCCGATGCGATCAGCATGGAAGCGGCCGAGCAGGCCATTGCGCGCTTGCTGACGCGCCGCCATGGCAGCACCGACTTCTACATGAGCAACAACGCACAGATCCGCCAGTCGATCGAACAGACCACCGGCATCCTCACCATGATGATCAGCTCCATTGCCGCCATCGCACTGGTGGTGGGCGGTATAGGAGTGATGAACATCATGCTGGTATCGGTGACCGAGCGCACCCGTGAAATCGGTGTGCGCATGGCCGTGGGTGCGCGCCGCAGCGACATCCTGCAGCAGTTCCTGATCGAGTCGGTGCTGGTATGCCTGCTTGGTGGTGTGCTTGGCATTGGTGTGGCGTTGCTGCTGGGCGTGGTGCTGGCACTGGCCGACGTAGGCTTCAGCCTGGTGTTCTCGGCGAGCTCGATCATTGCGGCGTTCGCGTGTTCCAGCCTGATCGGCATCGGTTTCGGCTTCCTGCCTGCACGTCGCGCGGCGCAGCTGGACCCCGTGGAAGCGCTGGTCCGGTAGGCGCTGCAATTGCCTGCGGTGACGGCAGGTTCGCGCAATGTCTGCGGTGTGTACTGCAGCTACCAACGATGTCCGCACAGGAGCTGGACGATGTTTCTGAAAACAGGAAGAACTGCGCTGCTGCTGGCAGCAGCCGCACAACTGCTGGTTCTGATGCCCTACTCCGGCGACGCCCATGCGCAGCGTGGCGATCGCTACAACCCGCAGTGGAACCAGGACTATCGCGACCGCGAGCGCGATGACTGGCAGCGTCGCGAACGTGAGCGGGAGCGTGACCGCGAACGGGAGCGCCGACACGACGCCAAGACCACAGGCGTGGTGGTGGGCGTAGTGGGTGCGGCCGTGGTTGCCGGCGTGATCGCGGCGGCGGCAAAGCGCGAACGCGAAACCCGCGAGCGTGCCGACTACTGCATGAACCGCTACGGCAACTACGACCGCCGTACTGACAGCTATCGCGACCGCGATGGCTACACCTACCCCTGCCGCTGATCTCCCCTCATTGAAGGATTACACGCAATGCGTATGAACAAGACCGCCCTGCTGATTGCGCTGTGCGCCATCCCGCTGATTGCACAGGCCGCGCCCGCCGACCCGAAACAGGCTTATATCGATTCCACGTTCACCGCGATGGACAGCAACAAGGATGGTCGCGTCGACAAGGCCGAATTCACGGCGTATCAGCAGGCGCGCTTCAGCAAGCAGGCCGACTCGATCGATGCCGCGTTCGCTGCGATGGACAAGAACAAGGACGGGAAGATCAGCAAGGAAGAAGCGACCGTGGTGCCGGAGATCGCGAAGTACTTCACGGGGCTGGATACAGACGGCGATGGCTATCTGTCGCTGAAGGAAATGCAGCAGGCGATGGTGGCTGCGCAGACGGCGGATGCGCCGGGCAAGTGACCGGTGTGGGGCAATGGGAACACCCCTTTGCTCCGCCCTGCCGCGCACTACGCCATGCGCATCTGCGGATGCTCGCGCACCTGGTTGTCCAGTTCCTGCTGCTGGCGTTGCAACACGGCCTGCTGCCGTTCCGCGCTGGCCAGCTCCAGGCGCTGCAACGACTGCTCCACCGGCGTCTGCACCGCCACATCGGTGGGCATGGAAGCCCTCAGGTGCGCCGGGTCGTTGATATCACCCTGCACCACGAACACGTTGCGGCCAGCAGGGCTGTCCGCCGTCTGCGCGCTGAGCAGCACATGGTCGGCACGGTCCAGGTTGTTCTGACGGGCAAGGGCCATCACGCTGGCGGTCAGTCGTTCACTGCTTTCATCCGGCGTCCGGCCTGCTTTTGCGTCGATGCCGGCGACATGCCCGCTGACCTGCTGCAACAGGCCGTAATCGACGTGGCCCGGTCCGATATCTGCCAGACGCGTCGCGCCGCGCTGGAGGTCGGGCACGCCGTCAACCGATGCAGTGAGCGGGCTGCGTGTGATGGTTCGGTACGGATCTTCCGGGTGGAACTGGGTGGCCTTCTGCTGCCGCTCCAGGCGGACTTCACGCGCGTCGTTGAGTTCAGCGATGCGGCCAGGATCAGTGATCTCGCGCAGCGAACTGTGGCCGCCGCCGGAGGTGACACTGGCCCACTTGCCGTCCTTTTCAAAGTACAGCGCGTAGTCGTTGAGGCCGCCGATGACGTTGGGATCGACCGAAGATCGGCCGCCCAGGGCCTGGTTGACTTCATGGAACGCCAGCGTGCCGATGTACTGGCTTCCCTTGCTCAACCCCATCTGGGTGAACGCATCGCGGCTGGTACTTCCCACCCGCGGAAGCCCTACGCCATCGTTGTCGAGCATGTTGGTCCAGATCTGCTCCAGCTTCTGCGGACCACTCTTTTCCAGAGCGGCCTGGAGGAGTACGCGGGGTGTCCAGCAGTTGGGGTCGAGACGATGCTGCTCGAACGCACGGTCGTGCGCGGTCATCACATCCTTGCCGGGCAGGTTCAAGGCAAGATCCGGGCGCTGCTGCTGCGACCAGTACTGCCGTAACACGAGGTCCTGCTTGAGCAGACTCTGTCCGAAGGCTTCCCATTGCCGTTCACTCAACACCGCATTGGGGAAGCGTGAACCATCGTCGTGCTGCGTCCGTGCATGTTCCTGTGCGTAGCTGTTTGCAACCCGCCCAGGCAGGCTGTCGTTGCGCACAACGCCCAACGCCAGCGTTCCATACCCGTCTGCACCTGGCAGTTGCGATAGATAGTTCCAGTAGAGCTCCCGGTTTCCCGAATCCGCATAGGCAGTGAGGATCCTGATGTCCTTCTGGGTCAGTCCACCCATGACTTACTCCTTGACGTGTCTTCAGATCACCTGGCCTTGGTGCGTGCCAGGACATCACGTACCGCATCTTCCATGCGCTTCCAGTCCTTCAAGAACACCCGCTTGTAGTTCAAGGTGATCGAAAGCTTGTTCTCGACATCCACGAAATAGTGCGTACACCCCGCCGCGACCGGGTCTTCCAGGTCGACGACCTGATCGCCTTCCAGGCGCACGCCATCACCCCGGAATCGGGTGGTTTCGCACTTCAGGAACGTTGTGAGCTGACCAGCGTCATCACGCGCAACGTACCAGTCATCCTCATAGGCCGGGTTGCGAACAGGAGGCTTGCCGTAGCGTGCTTCGTAGTCCTTCGAGTAGCGTGCCATCTTCTCTTCATCGATGGCATACGGGATCAGTCCCAGTGTCGGTGACCGGGCAATACGCAGGTCCAGGCGTGCCCGTGGATCACCTCGCTCCACCGATCCCTCCTCGGTGAGGGCCTCGTTGGACGACAGTCGGGCAAGCGAAGTTTCGATTGGAATCCTGTCGATATAGTTCACCGCCACCGCGATCTCCTTGCGGAAATCATTCGTACGGGGATTGGCCCGGGCCCCCGGCAGCGTCGGCTTCATGTCCGGCCATTCGATCACCAGCGTCACACCCTCCCCCGGCCATGGCGCGATCTGGCTGTCCAGATAGTTGGCGGGGATACGGAAAGTAGTCGGCCCCAGCTTCACGTCCACGGGCGCGTTGGTATAGGTGTGGCCGTTGAGGGTGCGGCCGGTCTGCGTTGCGCCGGACATGGCAGGATTCCTTTCGTTTTCGGTGGACGGCGCACGTGCGCAGGCACTGGCGCTAATGGCGATTGCGATTACGAGTGCCAGGCACCGCGCGGAGGACATCGGGTGCATCGGGCCATTCCATTGCGGGGTTTGGAGCCACTATAGGCAATGGGAGATCAACGGGACAGGAACGTCATCACTACCCGCCCAGGATCAGATTTTCCCTACACATCTGCACCGTCTTGTCGGAGGGAGCCTTCAACGCCACTGCAGATCGACGTGGCATCGCGGGCAGGAGTGGTAGGCAGATGATGGGCGGACCACGAGTGCGCCCACAATGCCGATCAGAATCGACAGAGCGAGCATCCCAAGCACGCCCATCAGTACGAAACCGAATAGCCCGCCAAGCAGCGCCAGAAACGTGAAGGCCCTCCAGGAGCCAGACCAATGCCTGCGGCCATCGCTGATGGCCATCGGGCCGCGGTACCCGCAAGCAACGCAGATTGCCGATGTTGTCCTGCCACGTGGCATTGGCCGCGAAGACGGCTTCATGTGCTACTCCGACCCAGCATGCTACAAATAATGTAGCATACGAAGTGTGGGGCGATTGCCATCCTGTAGACCGTTACAGGATGCGCCCAGGCGGGTAATGTCCCCCACACCACTCCGCGACCAGTTCACCAAGCGCCTCAAAGAAGCGCGGTTGGCGATGGGCATTTCCCAGCGCGAGCTGGGCCGGCGCATTGGCTTGTCTGAGGATGTAGTGTCCAGCCGGGTGACACGCTACGAACAGGGCACGTCGGAGCCGGACTTTGCCACTGCCGGCAAGATGGCTGCCGAACTGGGCGTCCCTCTCGCCTATCTATTGGCCGATAGCGATGTACTGGCCAACGTCATTCTCGCCGCCGCCAGGATGCCGCACGCAGAACAGCGACGACTGGCGACTGAATTGAAAGAGCGCGCGAAGCGGTCGAGCGGCGCAGAGCAAGCAGAAAGCGACAGCGACTAGCACGGCGCTTGAACCCCAGGCATGGGGACCACGTTGGAAGTCCCCACCCTTCCTGTTGCGGCGCACCTGTGAATCAAGGGTCGAGACAGCGCTCCACCTGCAGCGACAGCGCTTCGCAGGCATCAAACAGACCATCGACCAGGGCCGCCGACGGATAGAAGCCCGGATCGTCGTTCTCCCGAGCCACGTGTGCAGCGTGCAGCATGGCGGTGAGCGCGGTGATGCCTGATGCGCTGCGGGTGGCCAAGGCCAGATCGAAGGCGCGGCCGGGTGTGAGGCGGGTTTCGGCCCAAGGCACGCCATCAACGCGACGGCCCTTGCCGTGACCTTGCAGGAACGTGAAGAACGCCGAGGGAGGCACGGACTCGGCGGCATCGCTGAGGGCGTCTTCCATCTTTTCGGCGAGAGCATTGGGAAGATCGCGCACGGCATCGCCGAGCAGCGCGTGCAGATGGGGATAGTCGGGAAGCAGGTCAGGCATGGCGGCAACCTCACGGTGTGGCCACCTGCAGATGCAAGGTGGCGGACGGTGCGGGTTGGCGTGCCGGATACGTACCGCTAAAGCCGGCGGATCGAGAGATCCCCACGCACCGTCCGCCATGGACTGGCCGACGGTGCATTGTCGTGATTGCAGTTGTGGCTGCAAGCACGACCGGTAGCGGTACGTAAGTTCGGGACGCCAATCCCGGCCAGGGCGGGTGCCTTGGCGAGGACATGGTTGCCTCGTTGCGACGGCGATGAAAAGTAAGGAAAGCTAGTACTGGCGCGTAGTCGCGGATGTTGCGTCATCGAATGCCGACTTGCGCATTGAATGGCGCACTTCGCATGCCGGATACCGCTGAGAATCTGGACCACCCGTACGCAGCGTGGTGTCAGAAGTGACATGTACCAAGCGGAGCGCTACGAGATCCGGACGGGTTCTACTACCCCGCCTTCCGGGACCCACTGTCCGAGACCGTCAAGCGCGCCAGATCTACGACAAGGCCAGGCCGCCTTCAAGCAAGGCACAGTGCAGGAGAAGAGGCGCCGCATGATGACGGAGTAGGCCAACCTCTGCAGGTAGGCATTGCCGTGGACATCCGAATGGCCCCGCAGGCTCTCACGCCTCAATCATCTGCGCCGCCATCGGAAAATAGTCATGGGATGAGGCATTCTGAATGTGTGATCCAGCGCTCATACCTTGGCATGAAGGGTCGAGACCTTGGAGCCCGACCGATGCGGGTCGTATAGTCAGATGACGCAGAGCAATGGAGCGCCGGTGAACGTCACCTCGCAAGGCCCCGTATCACGGGACCGCAAGGATAGAGACTATGGGATCGTGCGTCCGACAAGGCGCACGCTGTCGCATTTGCCCCGAAATGCCAGACATGACACGGCCTCCCATGACCGAATTCAATGTCCAGCTGGTCAACGATCAGGACAGTCTTATCTGCTGTTTCACGCATCGACAACGATGCTCCGTAATAGCCCTGTACAGGCGCGCCCCCGCAGCACCTCAATCAGCGACATGGACCGCTCATGCTGAAATTTCTTCCAGCCCTTCCACACGTGGCATTGATCGCGTTGATCACCATGGCCGTTCCGGGCTGCAACAAGGAACGCTCATACCCGCTCTACCGCGAGAATCCCGCACCCAAGGATGCGCTGCCGATTGTGATCCGGGTCCACGATGCGCCTGTGGAGATCCCAACTCCTAAGATCTTCGTCACGTACGAGATTGACCAACTTTGCCTCCCCCCGGTCAACAACTACGAGGGTGTGCAGTACGAACCTAACCAGCACAAGGTTGAGCTTCAAGCACAGCGCCTCAGTACTACTGATTTCAGCAGCGCCTTGTTTAAGGACGGAATGGAAGTCGCCAACTATTACGGTCGTGGCCCGTGCACATGGACGCCCGTTCTCGTGGAAGCTTCATTCGACTTCATCATCGATAATCGCTCAATCCAAGCAACCGCCTGGACCTCACTCACAAAGCTTGAAACCGAAAAATCCTCTACCACCTACGTAGAACGCGCATTACGCCCCATGACTTCAGGGCAATCGCCAGAGTGGACGCCTACCGAACCTTCGGTTTCGTACGAGAAGATGCCTCAAGCCAAACGAAAGGAATACTTTCCAATCGAAATCTCCACACGGACTGAAGGAGTGGCCCCATGACCCCTGGAGCAAGTGCAACCCTCTCAAATCATGTCTACAAGGACCCGCTCCCGGAACCCAAGGCCATCGTTACCATTGCCGGGACGGAATATCGTGTATTGGCCAGCCTAAACTCCGACACCGGCTACCAAGGGGTCGTCTACCAGAACCCAGAATCCAAAGAAGTAATCGTCGCCCATCGCGGCACCGAGTTTGACCGCCAGCCTTGGATTGACGGCGGCATCGATGCGGCGATGGTCACCGCCAAACTCAACGCACAACTCGGCGATGCCCTAGCGCTGACCAAGCAGGCCACCAAGCTGGCTGAAGAGAAGGGGTATGGTCCGGTGTACGTAACCGGCCACTCCCTGGGCGGTGCACTCGCACAGATCACTGCGCATCACTACAACCTCCCCGGCGACGCATTCAATCCTTACGGCGCCGCCGGGTTGGCCTATCGCCTTCCCGAAGGCCAGCCAGCCAATGCGGCCCCCTTCACCAACCATGTCATGGCAGGCGACCTGGTCAGCGCTGGCGGCCCGCACTACGGCAAGGTCGAGATGTACGCGCTCCCCAAGGAACTCGAGGTTCTTCGCAATGCCGAGCAGGGCCAACGCGTCGCGTCCCTCATAGCACCCGGATTGAGGAGCGGCCACGCCATCTCCGCTGCCGTGGCGGTCCAGCTGGGTGACTCCCATCGAATGGTTCATTTCCTTGACCGTATGACCGAAAAGGGGCCAGTGCAGTCCGTGTTGGATGACCCCAATGCCCGGGTTACAGATCCTGAAGACCTGCGCCGGATTGCCGACTACCGCAGTGACATCCATCAACTGCGCGCGGGAGTCACGGTGCTTGCAGGCGGTGGACCTGGCCTCCTGCGCGACGGGATCAATTACCTGCGTGGCACCGAGGATGCAGGCGCATACGCTCGCCGCGAGGCCGAAGCGGAGCAGCAGCCCCGCATTGCGCTCAAACCCGGTGAGCGAATGGCACAGGACGCAACTGACAAGGGCTCTCCCTCTCTCAGCAATCCCGGCTTCTCTCCCAAGAGCCCGTTGCAGCAAAGCATCGAATCCACCTTGGACAAGGCAGGCTTGGATCCCAGGAAGGAAGGCCATCCTGACCATTCGCTCTACCGGCAGATTCGCGACGGCGTATCCGCCGTGGATGCCAAGCACGGGCGCAGCTTCGATGAGACCAGCGAGCGGGTAACAGCCAGCTTGCTGGCAACGGCCAAGAGCAACGGCCTGGAGCGCGTGGATCATGTGGTACTGGGCAACCTGCCCAGCAACGAGTCTGGCCCGCGCATGTTCGTCGTGCAGGGCGAGCTCAACAACCCGGCACACCTGCGCGCATCGGTGGCGGTCAGCGAGGCAATCAACACGCCCGTGGAGCATTCGCTTGCCAAGGTCGAGCAGGTTTCGCAGGCTCAGCAGGTCGCGCAGCAGGATCATGCCCAAGAGCAGACGCGAGCAGCGATGCGCATGGGCTGAACGCAGTCAATCAGAGGCGATGTGGATCGGTAGTCCACCTGCAGAATTCATCAGCGAAACGCCCATCTGATAGTCAAACTCAGAAGTACCTATGGCGACCTGCTGGCGAAAACCGACGTTCCTATAGAGCCATGGACGAGGGTACCTCGGCTTCCTGTAAAGTCGCGCCAACAGAGCGAGCTTTCGCGCTGGGACAGGTCTTTTCTACAGGGAGGGAAGCATGTATCGCAGAACCGCCAAGATCATGATGCGTACCGCGATGTGTGCCGTTCCACTGCTGGCCACGAGCTGCGCCTTGCCTACCCGGCAGCCCGAGGTCACTGACGTAAGGCCAGTGCCCGCTGAGCGCGTATTCCCCCTTGCCGATCAGGGGCCCTCCACTGGCAATGTCGTAGTGACACGCGATATAGGTGCGATCAACGGGATGTGCGCCGTGGGCGTCATGGTTGACGAAAAGATGGCCGCCCATCTCAACACTGCTGAAACGGTGACGTTTGCCTTGAAGCCGGGTCGGCATCTGATGACCGCGACTGTGCTGGAGGCTACGGGCCTGTGCGCGCTGGGCGTGACCAAGGCTGCGATGGCCAGGCGACGCTCCACCGAGATCCTGGTGGATGTGGACACCACGCGGAAATATCGGCTTTCCTACCCGACGGTGGATTGTTCTCCGGTGATCGAGCCTGCGTTCTGACAACACTGCGCCGTTCCTGCACAAATGCAAACGCCCCTGTCGGGGCGTTTTTGCGTTCTTGGCGGAGAGAGTGGGATTCGAACCCACGGAAGGTTTAACCCTTCGCCGGTTTTCAAGACCGGTGCCTTAAACCGCTCGGCCATCTCTCCGTATCGGCCCAGCCTGCTGGCCGGGCACGCATTCTCGCACGGCCGGGCGATTTGCCCAAGACCGTTGTTCCATCGTCGGAGGCAGGCCTCAGCCCGCGTCCACCGCCAACGCACCCAGCGCACTGGCCTTGATGCGCTCCTTGGCCTTTTCGCAGGCGCCGCCGCAATCCAGGCGCGAGGCCTCCAGTTGCGGCGGCAGGTGCTCGGCCAGGAAGTCGATGAACACCCGCACCGCCGGCAGCAGGCCGCGGCGCGAGGCAAACACGGCGTGGCACACACCCTGCGGCAGCGACCAGTCCGGCAGCACCACTTCCAGCTCGCCATTGCGCACGGCATCGGCGCAGACCGTTTCCGGCAGCATGGTGATGCCGAAACCGTCCTTCACCATGCTCTGCAGCAGCGGGAAGTCGAAACCGGCCACGCGCGGCTGCAGGTCCACCCGGCGTACCGCGCCTTCCGGTCCGTGCAGTTCCCAGCGCTGGCGTGCCTCGTCTTCGCTGATGCTCAAGGTGACGTGGTTTGCCAGTTCTTCCGGGTCCTTCGGGCGGCCGGCGCGGTCCAGGTACTTCGGGCTGGCCACCAGCAGTTCCTGCACCTGGCCAAAGCTGCGCATCACCAGACTGCCGTCGTCGTCCAGGCGCGAACGCACGCGCAGGGCGAC
>Ga0265296_1000606_pt1 | contig 50946 bp, 75 predicted proteins | sample MunlanPumphouse1_FD_189073 | JGI IMG/M metagenome (GOLD analysis project Ga0265296, IMG submission 189073) | Groundwater microbial communities from a municipal landfill in Southern Ontario, Canada - Pumphouse #1 | ecosystem: Environmental > Aquatic > Deep subsurface > Groundwater | place... | reverse complement strand
TAAAATTTATCCGGCAAGGTGCAGTTTCTGGGGACATTATCGTGACACCGTTATTCACTGCGGTCGGTGTTGTTGTGGCCGACCTGCCTTAAAGGATTTGGCATGAAATTGTCAGTGGTCATCCCCAGCTACAAGGATCCGCTGTTAATCAAGACGATAGACAGCCTTTTGGCCACGTCCGAACTTGGGAACCAGTTGGAGATTATCGCTGTCCTGGACGGCTACTGGCCCTCATTTGAGCTACGGGAAGACCCAAGAGTCAGATATGTCCACCTGGGGGGAAACAGGGGCATGAGGGGCGCCATAAACGCTGGAGTCGAGGTGGCTCGGGGCGAGTTTCTAATGCGTACCGACGAACATTGCCTGTTTGCCCAGGGATTCGACAAGGCCATGACGGATGCTTGCCGTCCAAACTGGATAATGACGGCCCGGCGGTACTTCCTGGACCCGGTACAATGGAAAGTGATGGAATCTGAGCCTCCGGTTGATTATGAAAAACTGGTGGTTCAGGGAGGCGTTAAATTCGCCGGGCAGCGTTGGAACGAACGGGGGCGGCGGCGGCACCATAAACTGATCGACAAGACTATGGCGATGCAGGGCTCCTGCTGGGTCATGCCCCGGCAATGGTGGAAGGACGTGATCGGCGAGTTGCAGACTGAGGGGTATGGCCCCTTAACCCAAGATTCCCATGAAATGATTTTCAAGACCTGGCAAGCTAAGGGCGAATTGATGCTGCATAAAGGAACCTGGTTTGCCCATAAACACCGGAGTTTCCCCCGCACTCATAATGGGGGTACCCCCGAAAACCCGGCGGACACCAAAGCCAGCGGTGCTTATTGTCTGAAAGTGTGGCAAGAATATTACGAAACACAGGTAAGAACTCGATGGGGTATTTAGATAATGAAAAACGTCCTCGTTTATCTGCATCCCTTTAAATGCTTTGACCGGGAAACTACTGTTTTGGCCCGGATTCAAATTGATAACAGTATCGATCTGGGTTGGTTGCCAGAAGACATTATGTTAATTACCAATTTCCCTTATGAATACAACGGCATCAAATCCATTGTGATAGATGATAACCAATTTTGCATCGTTAGTCCAGAATCTACTAAAACCGTCATTATTCCGCATCTGTTTGAATTAGGACTTATTCAGCCCCGGGAAATTTACTGGGTGCATGACTTCGATGCTTGCCAGTTGCACCCGTTTAACGAAGCCAGTTTAAATTTAAGAAAGGACTTGGGCCTGACCACTTATGGGTACTCCTCGAAATGGTGTTTCGGGAGTTTTTTCTTTAATGACCAATCCTGCGAAATATTTCAGAAAATAAAAAACACAATGTACCAGATAGATACCGACGATGAGCGGGCCTTGCGGCATCTGACCAAAACGGGGTTAGTTTCAGAAAGTCGCTACCAAACTCTTAATATAACTTATAATTTTGGGATGCGCCATGTGGCTCATAACTACGGTCTGGCGGACAAACCTCTTAAAGTGCTTCATTTTCACCCTAATCATCCGAAAAAAGGTTTGCGTCCTCTCCGTATCTTCATGTATGGTGAAAATGAACTGTTAATACCCCTCATGGACGACCGGCTGATTAAACTATTTCAGGACCACGGGGTTAAGTAAATGAATTTCGAGACCCACCTTTGCCGGATAGCCTACGAAAACCGCACCGATAAATGTCCACAAATCAGGCATAGCTATACCCCGCTTTATTATCGACTTTTGCAGCCGCGGCGCCAGGAAATTAAAAAGGTCTTGGAGTTGGGGATCGGCACACCTGAGCGAATTGTCGGGACTCCCGGTTATCAGGTTGGGGCCAGTTTGCGGATGTGGCGGCAATTCTTCCCTAATGCCATGATTTACGGAGTGGATATTGACCCCGCGGCCATGTTTAGCGATACGCGAATAGAGACAATTCTATGCGACGCCACCGACAGGGAGCAAATAAAGAACCTGATTGAGCATATCGGCGCCGACATAGACATGGTGGTGGACGACGCCTCTCATGTGCGCCGGGCTCAGATTATATCTTGCTGCGAGATTATGGAACTGGTGAACCCCGGGGTATTTTATTTCATCGAAGACATCCGGCACCCCCGCAAAGTGATGGAGTTATTGAGCAAAAGATACGATTGCCTGCTGTTTGATGGAGTCGCCCGGATACGGGCTGATAAGATGATCTTGGTGAGGCACAAATGAATGGTTGCATCATCTACTGCTCCAGTAACCGGGAAGACCCAGGACTTGAAGCTAAGGTAAAAGCCAACATCCTGAAGATCTGTGGAGGCTTGCCCATCATCAGCGTGACCCAGAAGCCCATAGATTTCGGCATGAATATCTGCGTAGGTGACAAGGTGGGGGTGTCAGGGTTTAATTATTTTCGCCAGTTCTTAATCGGCATGGAAGCGACCGACGCCGACTATGTGATTTCGGCGGAGGCGGACTGCCTGTATCCCCCTGACTACTTCCAGTTCGTGCCGCCCCGCCTGGACGTGTGCTACCGGAACAACAATTTGTACGTCATGCCTGACCGCCGGGCATTCTTCTTTTATAAGCAGGAAGGGGCGACTCACAGCCAGGTGGTGGGCCGTGAGTTTTATCTGGACCGGCTAAATGAACTATTTCAATGCGCTCCCCTATGGTCGGCGGAGGAAATGAATTTTCCCAAGGAGCGGCACCGGAAGGAGGATGTAGTCAGGCGGCAAGACATTCAATATTGGACCACGGCCAACCCGGTATTCCAGGTAAAAACGCATCGAGGGCTACGGTATTATACCCATAGTGAGAGAATCCCTATCCCCAGCTTACCGTATTGGGGGGATGGTAAGAAGATCCGCAAGGAGTTGTTGGGTAGATGAAACTTTCTGCGATCATTCCGGCTCATTGCGAGCCCTATGTACAGAAAACAGTTGATTCTCTGCTGGGAAACTCATCTCTTGGGGGCGACCTGGAGGTTATTGTGGTGCTGGACGGGTGGCCTTGTGAACTCAAGCAGACTGACAGCCGAGCGAAGATCATCGAACTCAACCCGCAAGGCGGCATGAGGAAGGCGATCAATGCCGGCCTTATGATGGCAAGAGGCGAATATGTTTTAAAAATAGACGCTCATTGTTCTTTCGCCCCGGGATTTGACCGAGTTATGGTTGAGAACATCGAACCTGATTGGCTGGTAATTCCCCGGCGGCTGTCTTTGAACGAAGAGACCTGGGAGCCCTTGATTGTACGCAAGTCCACCCGGGATTACTGCTATTTGAATTACCCGGTAGCCAGCCGTCCAGGTGGTTTGTTTATGGGGCCATTTAATTACAGGCGCCCTGACCGCCAGGACTACGAGATCGACGATGTTATGACCTATCAGGGCAGTGGGTGGCTGGCCCACCGCAAGGAATTTATGCACCGAGTAGGGTTGATGGACGACCGCCCCGGGACTTATGGCCCCTTTGCTTCTGAGATGTTGGAAGTCGGCTTGAAATACTGGCTGGGGGGCGGGGCTGTAAAGGTCAACAAAAAGACTTGGTATGCTCATTTGTATAAAATGGGACGCCATAAGGCGGCTGGCATGTTCACTTGGCGATACAAGGCGGCCCGGTACACCAATAAGCACTTTGATTGGGCGGTGCGCCACTGGTTAAACGATGAAGAACCCGGCATGATACACCCCTTCTCCTGGTTAATTGAGAAGTTTTGGCCAGTTCCGACCTGGCCGGAAGAACGCAGTTTATGGAAGGCGGCGGCATGAGCAGAGCTATTCTTTATTACACCGGAAATTTTAAGGCCCCCAAATTCACAACCAAGATAGTGGACCGGATAATAGAAAATAGTAATGGTCTGCCGATTATCAGCGTCAGCCAGCAACCTATGAATTTGGGTGTGAATATCTGCGTGGGAGATGTGGGTAAGTCCTATCTGAACGCCTATCGCCAGATGCTTATTGGTGCACAGCACTCAGAGGCGGATTACCTAATATTTGCTGAAGATGACTTTCTCTACCCGCCAGAATATTTCCAGTTTACTCCCAATGGCGAGGATTTTTATCGGAGTGACAACACCTGGCTGGTTCTCAGTAAGGGTCCGTTTTATCGCTCCCGGCCCATCGGTGGCGCCCAGATATGCAAGCGCAGTTTTGTAATTCGAGAACTGGAGAATTACCTGGAAGGACAAGCCTATTGGCTGGATGACCCCGAATACCGGCCAAAAAAAGCGGACTGGAACGGCAAACCGTTTAAATTATTCAGTACTCCGCCGATAGTCTGTTTTAAGACGGAAGGGAATCTGAGCAATAGCGGGGTCAATGCCGGCAATATTAAACATAAATCAATTCCATACTGGGGAGAAGTGAATGACCTTAGAAAAAGCTACGGCGTCTGACATGTTTAAGGCCCTAAAAAGCCGGGACGAACTGCCGGATTTACTATTCAAGTTGGGCTACCGGGTAGGGGCTGAAATCGGGGTCTGGAGAGGGTCGTACGCTGAAAAATTCTGTCAAGCCGGGCTGAAGATGTACGCCATCGACCCCTGGGCGCCATATATCGGGGCCGGTCGTAGCCAAAAAATTACCACCAGCCAGGATGAAAATTATCAGATGGCTAAAGACAGGCTGGCCCCCTACGACTGCACCATCCTGCGGGCAACCTCGATGGCGGCATTGCGGTACTTCGCCAAGGGGCAACTTGATTTTATCTATATAGACGGCAATCACATGTTGCCTTACGTCATGCAGGATATTTGGTATTGGGACCGGAAGATAAAAAGCGGGGGGGTAATCTCCGGTCACGATTATTTCTGTACTCGGCCGCCCGCTATCAGAAACACTATTTGCCATGTGCAGCCGGCGGTGGATGCCTGTGCTCAGGTAATGGGGGTTGGCCAGGTGTTTATCTTTGGCGGCGAGGCCCCCCGGGGTGACATGGACCACTGCAAAAGTTGGGCCTGGATTAAACCATGACCAAAAATCTGGTATTTATACAATTAAGAACATAACAAATAATAAAATCTACATTGGTTCCGCTATTAATGTAGAAAAGCGATTACTTGAACATAAATACGCATTAAAGAGAGGAGATCATATTAATAATCATTTACAGCAGGCTTGGAATAAATATGGAGAATCTTCCTTTGTATTTGAGAAGTATCTTAGCTGCACTAAACAGGATTTATTATTTTTTGAGCAACTTGTGATTGATTCTTCAATCACTCGATATGGAAGTGAAAATCTATATAATTTTTGTCTAACTGCTGGTTCAACTTTAGGGAGATATCATTCAAGTGAAACAAAAATAAAGATTGGACTTAAAAGTAAAGGGAGATGGACTGGGAAACATCATACAGAGGAAACGAAAGAAAAGATTCGTTTAGGTAATATTGGGGTAAATAAAGGCAAACATCATACTCTCGAAGCAAAAATAAAAATGTCAGAATATAGAAAAGGTAAAAAATTTACAGAAGAACATAAGAAGAATTTAGCAAAATCAATTAAAGAAAGTTGGATAATAAGGAAGCAAAATGGATAAACTTGGTGCAATTTATTATACAGACTTTCATGTCGATCCTTTTATTATGAAAGTTTGCCAGGAACAAATTAAAAAGGCATTTAATAGTGATATCGTATCCGTATCCTTGAATGGTCCGTTATCTTTTGGAAGGAATTTTGTTTATGAAGATAAACTTGGACGTAGTTATCCGGCAATGGTTAGACAAATTATTATGGCTCTTGAAAGATTAACAACAGAATATGTATTTTTCCTTGAGCACGACGTTTTATACAGTGAATCACACTTTGATTTCATCCCGCCCACGGATGACGTTTATTACTACAACGTCCACAATTGGCGCTGGCTTTATCCCCAGGATCACCTTATCACCTACAACGAACTGACTTCCCTTTCCGGCATGTGCTGCAATCGGGAATTGGCACTCAGGCATTACGAACTGCGCTGGAAACGGATTGATGAGTTTGGCCTCTACAACATCCGCAGCCGGGAACCCGGTTGGGCACGAAAGATGGGGTATGAACCCGGCACCAAGCCTCGACGCCGGGGAGGATTTAGCGATGAAGGACACGAAAAATGGCGGTCGGTTTATCCTAATATTGATATTCGACACCGACAGACCTATTCGCCTCCCAAGGTTTATCTAAAAAACTTTAAGCATCAGCCGGAAGAATGGCAGGAAGGCGGCTTTGAAGACGTGTCATTTTGGAACTTGCCAGGCAGGTTTTGTCTTAATAAATTGGCCGTCTGGAATTATTGCTGGTGGTCCGGTGAAACTGCTAAGGGGGGCGAGTTGGCATGAAAGAATGCTCGCTTTCTATCTTAATTCCATCAAGAAAGGAACAATTCTTAGACTGGACCATCTCAAATATTCTGCAAAATATTGAGGTCGACACTGAAATTGTTGCGGTCCTGGACGGCGCCTGGCCACACCCGGGCCATGAGATATTGCAGCATGAACGGGTGAACATCATCTATGTGCCGGAAAGCATCGGGCAACGGGCCGCAACTAACATGGCCGCTAAGCTGGCCCGGGGGCGATACTTGATGAAAGTGGATGCCCACTGCTCGTTCGATAAAGGTTTTGACCGGATCATGGTAGAGGGGTTCACCGAAGTCGGGGACGACGTTACCATGGTACCCATCATGCGTAACCTCTGGGCCTTTGATTGGAAATGCTACTCCTGCGGTTGGAAAAAATATCAGGGCCCGACCCCGGAGAAGTGTGAGCAGTGCGGCGGTACCAATGTGAAGCGTAAGATGATGTGGGTGGGCAAACATAATCCACAGTCATGGTCATACTGCTTTGATGCTGTACCAAAATTTCAGTATTTTGAGGAATATAAGCATCGGCCCGGAATCAGGGAGGCGGCCAAGCAGTCAGGATTTAGTGAGACGATGAGCCTTCAGGGATCATGCTTCATGGTCCATCGGGAAAAATATTGGGAACTAAATTTATGCGATGAATCCCTGGGCAGTTGGGGAAATCAGGGCATAGAAGTAGCTTGCAAAACATGGCTGTCGGGAGGGCGTGTTTTAATCAATCATAATACCTGGTATGCTCACATGTTTCGGACTCAGGGCGGGGATTTTGGTTTTCCCTATCCACAATCTGGGCGGGAACAACAAAAGACCAAGGCAAAAACCTGGGACCAATTTTTTAATGGCAGGTGGGACAAGCAAATTTACCCAGTTTCGTGGTTGGTAAAAAAGTTCTGGCCGGTCTTTGGTTGGACCGATGATGACTTGGCCAACCTTATCCAGAAGGAGACTTAATAAGGGTGACATGATGGCAAACGTGGTTCAGATCGACATTGATGCGACTTACGAGGGCTTGACGTGCCGGGAGATGATCCAGGTCACCCGCGGACGACTCGGTGTGGGTCCCAACGACACGAACCGGTACACCGATGCCAACGTGGTTCAAGCTCTTAATCTGGGCCAGAACCGATTTGCGAAGTTGACCGCTTGCCTTATACAACCGGCCATCATCGTCTGCGCCAATGGAAGACAGAATTATGGCCTGCCGTCCGGGACGTTGAAGGTTTTGTCCGCCAGGTATTACACCGGCAATGGGGCGACTGAGTACAATGAACTGAAAATCCTCCAGGACTCTAAGGCCATACAACGGATAGACTCGCAGTACCGCGGCACGGCTGGTGACCCGGTATATATGTTCCCGACCTACCGCACAGGCAACCGGCAGATGGTCGGGGTGTCGCCTATTCCCACCTCAGACGCAAATGTCATGGTGAACGCCACCGACTATGGGCGAGTGACCGGGATTACCGGGTTCACCATCGCCGGGGACATTGCCGGGACTCATAAAGCGGGATATGCCGCCTCTGCCTTCCTGGTGGACTCTGCTGGGCGTGATTTGGTTTATCTTGGCGCCATGGTGGGGTATCCGGTCTACAATACGACTCAGGGGACCTGGGGCACGATCACGGCCATTGGGGACCAGGATGCCACCAACGACAAGGTGACGGCTACCCTGAGTTCGGGGTCATGGGCGGTAGGCGATGCTTTTGAAATTCTCATGTCCAATTATGGGGTAAGCCTTGACGCCGACACCGGCCACGTTCTGATGGGGACACAAACGGGCGTGATTGCCGACGTAATCACCGGGCAGGGGACCATCGGCCTGGATATTGCCCGCAAGCCGATCACTCTGTCTGTCGGTGTCGATTTTGCGGGAAATTCTCTGGAAACGATGATCTGTGAGATCCCTGAGACCTACCATGAAGCCGTGATAGCTTATGCGACTTATTGGTTGGCCCTGGGCAAGTTCGCCGGGGTAGCGCAACCTCAGAAGGCCGCTGAAGCTCTGGCGGTTTTCAATGCCTACGTCAACGAATATAAACTCAGCGATGAAACGCTGGTGGAAACCGATGGCGAGATTGAAGATCGGGCTTCTTTGGAGTGGTTAAGTTAATGGCCGGAATCATGGACGCTATCATGGAGATTTTTCAGCCGCAAGCAAAGGGCGGCATGGCTGATTTTAAGTCGCCAGAATATATCGGCCAGATTTTAAATCAGAACAAGGATAAGAACTTTGTGCAGAGGATTTTAACGCCTGATACAAGCCCGGTATTGGTGGATTATGCAGGTCCAGGCACTCATGGGACGCACCTTATGGCCAGTGGCGAGTACGGTGGCAAAGGCATTGTATATCCTGAGATTATTCAGGGCAAGGATGGGAACCTGAAAAGGTTGGACAGAAAAGAAGCGGGGGACTATGCTATTAAAAATAAAGAATATATTGAGTTCCCCACTTCAGAACAGGCGGAATCGTTTGGGAAAAATTATAAGCGGGTATGGGGCGGGGAGTTTAACAATCAGGGCCAAGCGGGAGGCAGTTAATGGCCGGCGCAATTCTTGAAACGCTCCTGGGCATGAACCTTCGGGATTCTGCGCCCCAGATCCTTCCCGGCGAGACCCAGGAGTCTGTCGGGTGTGATTTCTCCGTGCCCGGGGTTATCAAGCCTATGCGGGAGGGCCTGCTTACCTGGACCCTGGCGGCCAACATCGTAGATGCCCATGTCGTTTACCTGAACCAAGTAAGATACCTGTTCACGACTCACGCCGACGGTCTCCGGGTGACCACCGGGGCTGTCACCACGCTTATAGACTCAGCCTTCCGCTCCACCTTCAAAATCCTTCCGGTCAATGACGAATATGTGGTGATGTCGGACGGCACCTATCAGCGCAAGTGGAAGCCCGGTTGGGCCACCACTTACGAGTGGGGCCTGAACACGCCTCCCGATCCGGTCGTAGCGGTCGGCACTCCGCAAAGCAAGGCCATAGCTCCATTTGAGACGGTGGGGCATTATAATTTCACCGTATCCGGGATCACTTTGGTGCCGGTCGCGGGAGATACCTACACCGATTCAGCCATGACAGTGTGGACGATGGTTACGGTCACCTGTACCGGCACCGCCCCCACGATTGCCGGGACTATCAAGTGCGTCGGGTTGATTGCCCCGGCGGCCCCCGGCAACTTGACCCGAGTCACTGGGGCTGGGGATGCTGTGATAGCCTACAGCGCCACCACCAGTGTGAGTAATTGGAGCGCTACCGGATCGACTATCGCCCCAGACTTGACGCTTTTCAAAGATGGCTCCCAGAGTATGAAGATGAACATCACCCTGGGAAACGTCGGGATTGCTCAAAAAACCCTTAACATGGATTTGTCCTATTTTTCCACTCCCGGGGACGCCGGGGAATACTTGACCCTGCTGCTGTCTTTCTTTGCCCAGGATTTAATCAATGTTAAGTCCATCGTCATTAAATTTAGTTGTTCCGCCGGAGGCGGGTACGCTGACGATTTTTATCAGATGATCGTCAATATCAATGGGAATAGCACAGTTCAGTTGGTGGAAGCTGGATCTGGGATGATCTCAGCAACAGACACGATGATAGAAACCACGGAGGTTGACCCTTACATATTAACTGGCGACGTTGTACCAGGGGAGACGGAAACTCAGAAACAATATGATCTGCAAACTATCCTTGCCGGAGTCACCCCGGCGGCCAGTATGTCTTGGGCCAACCTGAATATTTTGCAGACCGATTTTTTGCGGGTTGGCAGCACAGTGGGCCGGGACTGGAGCACCATCACCGGTGTCAGGATCGAGGTCACCCCAATGAATGCCAACGCAGAGGTCAATTTTGATAATTGTTCACTCGGTGGTGGCAACCTATTTGGCTCTTACTGGGTGGCCGTGGCCTATCAAGACGAATTGGGGAATTACGGCCCGTATAGTAACTTCATAGGGCCAGTTACCGTGGCGGCCCAACCTTTGAACATTACAGGGCTCACCGTAGATTCCGATCCCCAGACCACGAAGCGGCGTTTAGCTATCCTCGGTGGGTCCTTGACCCAGCCCATGGTGGCCTATCTCAACAATAACGCCGCAACTTCTATGACTTATGATGACCCTGCCTCCGTTTTGGTAGAGGTAGAGAGCTATTTTAATAACCGGAAGCCACCGGCCTGCGTTGACATGGTTTCATGGGCAGGCCGTATCTTCATGGTTATGGGAGACAATACCGTCCGGTTCAGTGAGCCCCTACTTTATGAAGGGTTTCCCTACCAGAATCAGTTGACCTTGACCGAGGGCGAGCAGCTTCGCCAGATAGCGGTCATGGGTAGCTATGTTGCCGCCCGGGGAAAGGATCGGGAACATCTGATTCAGTTGGCTGGCGAGACTCCGGCGTATTGGCAGACGATCCTTGGCGCCAAGCAGGGGGCGGTAAGCTCTCGACTCCTGCTTATCGACATCTCCGGTGGGCAGGTGTACGCCTCAAAGCTCGGGTTTTACATCAGCGACACCTATTATCTCCCCAAGATTAATCCGGTCGTAGCCGACTTTTCGGCGGTGTTCGGGGCCATGATTGGAGATCGTGCTTACCTGGCCTTCACGGACACGGACGGTATGGCCCGGGTGATGCGGATAGATTACCGCCTGGGGGCGCCTGTAGCCCACTACGTGGGTAACTTCGCCCCAACCGCTATCTTTGCTGACCAAATTGAAGGGAAGGTTTACTACGCCCTAAGTGCGTTAATCTACGAGTTCGATGCTGGCACGGACCCCCTCCCGGCGAGACTGGTGATCCCTGAGCAATTATGTGGGAGTCCTGGTCTTAAAGACTTCTATGCCTTGGATTACTCGCTCACCGGCGGCCCCCTGGTGCTCACCTTGACCCTGGATGGCGCCGCAGTCACCCCAAACCTGTCTTTACCCAACGCAACCCGGCGTAGCAGTCCTCTTTCCTTGCCTTTGGGTACGACCGGGACACAACTTGGCTTTACCCTGGTGTCTACGACTGAAGACTTCGTAATTACTTGTCCTCTTGAGCTTGAGCAGGTAGGGATATAAAATGGCCATAGATTCGGAATTATTAAGGAGGATTAATTATTTAGAGGCCAAGGTTCAGGAGCTTTCCAAGAAGACAACTGCGGCTGACACTAAAGTCCAGGTAATGACCAAGTTGGTCATGGCCGCCCCATCGTCTGGGGCATTGGCCTTATACTTTCTTTTGGATCAGAGTTCTCCGCAAACAGTAGTTGGAACTCCACAGTTCCCCATCCTATATTTGCTGGGCGATGCGGCTAAATTGTACCTTGGGGCCGGGTCTGACATGTCCATGTGGTATGACGGCACCGATGGCAGAATAAAGACAGATGATGTTGCTCCTTCTGATTTGGTGGTAGCCTGCGGGGCTGGTAAGACTGTTGAACTGGCGAATGTGGTCTACGATGACTTGCCACCGGTGCCGATTTTGTCAGCCCGACTTGGGGCGACGCCTCCTACTCTGGCCACCTTCGTTACCCCGACTGAGCAGTACACCTTCGATGCTACCAATGACTATGTGATCGGGGCAACTGAGATTACGCATAAATATAAAGAAGGGACGGACATCTCGGCGCACATCCACTGGGCTACCAATGGGGTAGATGTTGGCGATACCGGAGTAAAATGGCAACTGGATTACACCGTGGCCAATGCTGACGAAGCCGCGGCGTTCACATCGGCCTTCGGGGTTACGGCAGCGTTGACAATAGACACCCTCATCCCGGGTGGAACCGCAGACAGGTCCCACATCCTATCGGTATTCAGCCCGGTAATTACCGGAACATCTTTAAAGATAGGAGCATATATTGTCTGGAAACTTAGTCGGATTGCATCGGCCACCGCAGCGCCGGCATCCGATCCTTTCGGGTTAGCCGTTGGGTTCCATGCTCAAATGGACACTATTGGTTCAAGAACGGTATCGACAAAATAATGAAAGGTAAAAAACCGTTAGACCGGACATCTTGGGCCATTTCAACCAAAGAGAGCCGAAAATCCGGCAAGTCGAGCCATAAAAAGAAGGTCAAGTCCAATAAAAAAAGCTCAAAAGATAAATAATTTATATCGATTTCCATTTTTTATAATTAATTATTCGGGATATCTGAGCGTATGAAATATTAAAAAGCATTACAAGATATTTATACTTGCAACCATTCTCATAGAGTAACCGTATCTGTTTAACTTGTTTGGCGTTTAGTTTGCAATTTGGGTGTTTTTCTCCAACAAGATTTGTATTATGAATAGCGCGGTCATCAACATTTTCTTTACGGGTGCCGTATCTTAGATTGTTTATATGGTTATTTGTTCTGGAACCGTCGTTGTGGCAGGCTTCCATTCCAGATGGACAGGGACCAACAAAGGCCAATAACACAAGTCGATGTACCAGGTATGGATACATTCTGTGTTTATTTTTAAGATTAACAAAAGGATAACCGGCACCATGAAAGCTAAGTGTCAAAAGTTTTTGAGGAGTGTTGGAAATTTCACGTTGTCTTGTACCATTAACCTTACTCCAATAAGAACGTACTCTACCATGATTAGAAACATCGTAACCTGGAAAACCAGGGATTGCCTTCCATATCTCAAAAATGGTATTATGGGAATCACTCATGGCTTGAACCTCCTCGAAAGGTTTGAGTTGTGGGGAGAGCCGTTGTCCCTGTTTCCGCAGGGCTGCGGCTCGTTTAATTATATCAAATTGCGGAATTAGTACAAGTTAAGAAGGGGAAATGATGAAGGTACGCCAGGCCGAACTCAGGGACATACCAATCTTGACCGGACTTTTCGTTAAACTTCTGGATCAGTTAAAGGGCTACGGCCAATGGCTGCTATCCGATAATCCGGTTGATATCGAGAACGGGGTGGTGAGTTTCTTGCTCTTTAAGATGCACACGGAAGAGAACGTGGTTTTCGTGTCCGTGGACAAAGACGACCGGCCTGTCGGTTTCCTGGTGGGATGGATTGTTAGATATCCACTTTTTTATCAACATCAAATAGTTCTTGAATTACAATTTGCATATCCATTAAGTTTTGAATGCACTCCTTATTTGTTAAAGGAGTTTGAAAAATGGGGAAAAGAGTTAGGGGCGACATTGACTACGAATTATGCTAGCCCAAATCATGAAAAATCTATAAAATGTATGGTAAGAGATAAAAGAAAATTGACATATTTACATTTTTCTCGACCGATTAACACATTTTGAGTAATAGCAACGAGGTGGCCTATGCATAATCACCATCTTTACCTATCGGTTTTGCCCTTAAAATACTTATGGCTTGGTGGGGGGAGCGGCAGCAGCGGTGGCGGCGGAATGACCACGACTACCACAAATAATACCACCAAAAATGAGATGCTACCGTGGGCGTCATACGTTCCAGGCTCCACTTCCGGCGCTTACGAGCGGGTCATGCCACGACTTGAAGGCATGTCGAAGTATGGACTGACCCCCCAGGAACGGGCATACTATATCGGCCAGGGCATGAACCAGTTGGCCGGGACCCAGAAGGGCGCTCAAGAATCCCTGGCAGGCAATCTCGCCCGGAGTGGCGCCAGGGGCGGGGCGGTGACTGAGGCATACAGCGACCTTGCCAGGTCAAAGGTAGCGGGTGGGGCCAACATCATCTCGAATATCGAGGGCATGGACATACAGCAGAAGGGTGTCAATATGGACCGGCTCTTGAAAGCTATCGGGCTCCCCAACGCCCCGGTCATCACCGGCACCCAAACCAGCGGCAGCAATATCGCTAACTATGCGCCGCAGAAACAGTCTGGAGGGGGGTCCTCCTAATGGCAGCTTTCGACGAAGATGCGATCCGTAAATACTTTCAGAATATGGAACTGGATCAGGTAAACAGGCAGTCATCTCAACTGGGCTCTCAAGGGATGGCGGAGGCATCTGCTCCTGCACCGCCGAACCCCTACGCCAACAGCGGCGGCCAAAAGAAGGGCGGATTTTTAGGGACCGTAGGAAAAATTGCGGCTCCGATAATGAAGTTAGGCGGCATGGCCTTGAGTGCAGCCGGGATGCCTTACGTCGGGGTTCCTCTTTCCATTGCCGGGAGTGCGGTGGGTGGGGCCGGGGACGGCGGGGGTATCACCGGGGCGCTGAAAGGTGCGGTCACAAGTGGGGTCAGTCAGGGTGCTACCGCAGGGCTGGGAGCTGGCCTTGATATGCTCAAGACGCCGATGAATGACCCCATCAACCTTGCTTCCAAGGGTTTGACGATCCCCGGCAAACGCCTAAACCCCATCGACATGGGAAACATGACCATCCCGGCCTCGCCCAAGTCTTTCGGGGGAGGGATGAGTTAATGGTCGCCGTTCAACTGCCGGTCCAGGCGCTCGATAGATTGCCGGGTTTCATCATGGGCACGGTTCAGGTCCCCGATGGACTGCTCGGTGCTGGGGGTGGTGTAGATGTCGAAACTTCCGTCCCGGTTCGCGTTGATGGTGGCCGAACTCCCGTCGCTGCTGCGGAGATAGGTGGTGGACCCATTGCCAGTCCGGTAGGTATCACCGTAAATTCTTTCCGAGAAAGCGCACACGGGGACCAAGAGAACCATAAGGATAACGCATAGTTTTAGCATGACAAACCTCCTGATTTGCGATAGCATAACTGACAGGTGATTGCAAGGAGAAAAGCCGATGTCACCGTTCTTCGACCAGCCAGGATCATCCGCCGGCCCCTATTCCACCCCTCCCCAACAAGGAATTTTCAGTAAGATACTTCAGGGAGTAGATGTTGCCTTGAAGTTGGGGGATTTCTACCAGAACTGGCAGGCCAAGAGCCAAGCGCAGAAGACGGGGGCTTTGAAGGGGATTGCGGATCGGATTGGTTTGATACAGACTCTTAATCCTGAAGGCGCGGCGGCTCCAGCCGACCTGGCTTCAGAAGCAGAAAAGGTTGGAGTTCCGTTGCCAAAGATTACTGCGGCGACTCAGCAAGGGATGGCGGCAAGATTTTTGCCAGCACCAGCACCTCTTACAGCAGGTGGCTTGACTCGGCCCAATGACCCAGATCAACTTGCAAGACAGGCAACAATGGCGCAGGGCATGGCTGAACTTCCCGCGGTGGGAACTGCTATGATTCCGGCAGCCAGACCTAAGACCCTGGAAGAGATTCTGGTAAGGAAAATGGCAGGCGGCCAAAGTGGTGATTTAACCCAAGCCATTGGGATGTATAATTCTATCAAACATCCAGGAGTGGCTAGCACAGCAGAGTATCATAACAAGATGCTCGGTTTGAAAGAAAGAGAGGTTGGCATAAAGGAAAAAGAACCAGGCTGGAAAGAAAAAACAAACTACAAAGAAAGCTTAATAAGGGGAAGAGAGGGTCAAACGGTTGACATTATTCACCCAGAAACAGGACAAGTAGTTGGTAAAGCTCGCAAAGGGTCAAAATTCCAACCACGCCCTGAGAAAATGAGTTTTGATAAGGAATCCTACCTGGAAGCAAAAAAGAAAGAACCAGGACTGACTATGGAGCAATATCAAGTCCGGGTAGCACAGGGTAAAAAGGACCAAACACAAATTATAACCACCGTAGATGAAGCAGATTTACCTGGGGGGAGGGGGTCCAGAAAGACCATAAGGAAAGAGAGGGTGGAATCACAGGGGGCGGCGGGAACTCAAGTTATCCCCCCAACAAAACATGGCGGGCCATATTACTCTGAAGATGGCCAACATTTTAAGTGGAACGGCACTAAATATGTTCCCTATACAGGACAATAGATAATGGCCGGATATTTTTCTGACGAACCGCCTGATATTTCTTCTGGTGAGACAAAACCGGAAAAATTAAAGTCATCGTTTGACATGGTAATGCCTTTATCTGGGAAGGTGGGGGGCGGGTTTGCCGATAAAAGATCGCATGGGCAGCATCTCGCCGGTGATTTGTATGCTGATCCTGATACCCCTGTCGTTGCCCCTGGCAACATGGAAGTGGTTGCTGGCAGAAGGGGAGGAACCAATTTAAGAGACAACGACTACTGGCTCCACGCCAAAGACATTGACACCGGGCATACTTATAGATTCGCTCACATTGGAGACATCAGCGATTATAAGCCTGGCGACCTGATCCCGGCAGGGTCGGCATTTACTACCGTGGGTGGAGTTGTAGACAAGCCGCACCTTCACATGAGCGTGGTTGATCCCGATGGGAACCACGTTGATTGGCTAAAGTCCTTTGACTTAAGAAGAGATCACACGATAGAGGCTGGGCTGAAGGGTAGTGAATATGCCTACAATTCAGCTGCTCAGAAAGCCGAAAAAATAGGAGCGCCAAGCGGTAAAGGCGTTTTCTCTGACACGCCTCCTGAACTTTTACCTAAAGGCGTTTTTTCAGATACGCCACCTGAACTTGGCAAGACTGTAAGTGGCATTGACACAGTTCCCAATCCATTTCAGTCACCACAGCCCCAGGGCGGCGCTCCCGTCATCCCGGCTTCGGGCATTAATGGGATGCGGGACAGTCTTAAACAGGCTGGCGAGTCAATTTACAAGGCGTTGGTTGAGCAGCCGGGGAGTGCGGAGGAGGTGAGTGTTGCGGGGATGACTGGGGAAGGTGTGAGCAAGGTCATCGAGGCCATTAAGCCCATAGCCGAAGCCGGAGCAAAAGGATTCGGCGCTGTTGCCAGCGGCGCCCCCTATGTTGAGATGGCGCATGGGCGGCAGGAGACGATTCAGCCGGAAGAGGTGACAGCAGCGGAGATGGCTGGGACCGAACTTGCCCGGGGTGCCTATCGAGATGCGAGCTTGGGATTGATTCAGCCGCCCAAGATTCAGCCTGAGCAAGGACCAATGACGGGGCGCGGGCCTACTGGGTCGCCTTTTACCATCCCCGGCAAGATCGGCAACGAGGCACAGGCCGCCGAAATCATCCGCAGGGCCGGCGGCTATCTTGGTATGACTTTACCGCTTACCCGGATGACAAAAGCAGGCGTAGGCCTTGCTGACTTGGCGGCTCCCGAGACCATGGGCACTGCCTTCAACAAAATACTCGGCCATGGCCTGGGATTTGGGGCTTATGGTGCCGCAGCGGGTACCGGGGAAACCGTTGGTACCGGCCAGAAGTTTGACACCGCCCGGGTAGACCAGATCATTAATCGGTCCATTGACGATTATTTGCTCGGGTCTTTCTTGGCCATGGGCGCGGAAGGAGTGGCGGCGGGTCTGAATCGTCTCTTTGCGCCTCCCGAAGTTGGCGGGGTTCCCGGGACGGAGTTTCGTAAACCTCCTACGCCTGGACAGCCGGGAGCAGGTGAAGCGGTCAATATGAATCCTCAATCTATCGAGGAAGGCATCCAGACTTACGAATATCTCCGCACTACCGGTAATATCACCGGGCGGGCAGTAAGAAACAATCCCTTCATTCGGGCAGCCGCTAACCTTTACGACCGCTATGCAGGTAAATCCGCCGATGAAATCCTGGCCGAGTTAAAGAAAAGCAAGCCGTTTGAAAAGGCCGAGAGAATTAAAAAGCGGGCGGCGCAAACTCAGCAGCAAGAACCTGCCCCCACACCAACTCCCGAGCCGCCTGCCCCCGCCTCTCCCCCCACTCAGGCCCCGGCTCCTGCGCCCGCCAACGCCTTTCAAGACTTTATTCTCCAGACCGGCGCTCACCAGGCCGACCCCGTAGTCATGGCTCACGACTTCCTGGAAATGAATGCTCCCGGTTGGGCTTTCTCGCCGCAAGGGGTAAAGGAACTCACGCCGGTCAGCACCGAGGCGCAGCGTATTCAGAAAGACCTCGCCCTTGTCTTTGCCGCCCGGCACCCGGAACTTGCCGGCCAGGTGGCCCCGGACGAGATCCACCAGCACTTGACCGCCGACGACCTTGAGGCGATGGCCCAGACCCCCAGGGGCAAGAAGTTGCTTGAGCGGGTTCACACTGCGGCCACGGCCCGGATGACTGAGGCCCAAGGGGAAGTGCAGGCCCAGGAGGCCCAGGCACAACAGAAAGACGCTGAGACCGCGGCCAAGGCACAGCAAAAAGAATTTGAGGCACAGGCCAAGGAGCAGCAGAGGGCGGCTGAGGAGGCTGCAGCTCGGGCGCAGGCCCCGGCCGTTGACAAGACCCGCCCGGCAGCGGGCACCCTGTTTACTCCTGGGCAACTTGAGGGCATGACGCACGAGGAGTACGAGGCCCTGCCGCCGGAGCAGCAGAAGCGGTTTGACCGGGATGTGAAGGCGGAGCAGGCGGAGAAAGAGAAGTCGGCGACTAAGGTGACACCAAAAGTTACCTTGCAAAAAACTAAACCGGCGTTGAGGAAGGTGGAGAAGGCTCCGGTTGAAGCGCAGAATAGGCCAGAGAATATCGTGCCGGAGGGGAGGGCGGGGGAGTCGTTAAGGGTTTCTCAAGTCAGCAAGCCGGATACCTCTGGTTTTAAGGGCGGACTTGATAGCCGCACCACTAACACCACATTTCTCACCAACATAGCGGAAAGTTCTACCTTCCGCCAGAAGGGACTTGGCGGCCTCGATATCCCAACTCAAAGGTTGGTGATGGATAGTGTGCTCGCCGCGCTTAAAAAGCCTCAAATTAGAAATTCTGTTATCAAGACGGTCCCCATTGATGTGGTGGACAACCTCGTCTCGGTTAAGTCGTCTGCCGATGTGAGTCTCCATGACAAGAGTGTGTTCAAAGAAATCCTTACCATTAATCCTGATGGTACAATATCCCTTAGAACTGATACGGGGGAATCTCTTGTAAGTAGCATAGCAAATTTTATTGCAAAACATGAGGGCGGACCGCTTCAACCTAAAGGGGGTGCGCTTCAAGATATTTCCGCAGTTAGCACAGGGAGTAAGTTGAGCAGTCCTACAAAAAATACCCCGGCAACCATTAGAACAGAAAAAAAGATTGGACTTGTTCTTCCTGATAAAAGCCGGTTGCCTAAAAATCTTTTTCCCGCAGACATTACAAGAGACATTCGGGATGGGATTAACGTAGGGCATATTAAAACCTCCGCAGATATTTTGGATAGAATATCACAACTTACAGGGAAAAGCAAGCCCGAAGTCCTGGCCGACTACCCCGACTTGCAGCCGAAGGACACCGCCCCCAAAGCCAAAACCACCCCCGACCTCGCCGCCGCCCGCGCCCTCAGAGACAAGTTCGGCACTTCCCGGGCCGTGGGGAAGCCTACTGGACTTATCACCAAAGACTCCCCCCTCTCCCGGGGGCAACCGCTTTACAAACCAAAGGAGATTCCAGGTGAAAAAACCACAGAAGCCGACACCCGGGCCGCCGGGGGGCTGTTACCAGTCTCCGTCGGGGATTCATTACAAACTGAAAGTACGGCAGGACGCCGACGGCAAGTGGAGGACGTTAAGGCCGGAGTCGCCCGCATCATCCCCTCCAGAGAATACCAAACCTTCTGGCGAAACGTAACCTTTGCCGAAGACCTCCACGGCTCGCTCGAGCACCTGGAGGCTATCAAGTTTGCCAAGAAGTTCGGCATCGAGCACGTTCTGGCGGTCAAGGGGGCCGGGTTCGACGGTGTGCTGGTGCAGGCCGTTGATGGTCCAGTGATTCTTCTGGACCGGGATACATCGGACAATATCACCAAACTACAAACCACCGGGCATGAGATTTTTCACGAACTGGTAAAACAGGGTGACCCGGAAGCACTTAAACTGGTGGCCATGATCGACCCGGCCTCCTCGGTGGTAAAGCAGTACCAGCGCAGCCTTGATATGGCCAACGGCGAGATTGGGTCAACTGACATTAACACTACCGTCAACGAGGTCGCCGCTGACTACTTTGGCGGCATCCTGACCCGCACCCTCGCAGACGGCAGCACCATCAGGCTTAAGGACGCCTTCAGGTCGCCACTACGGGCCTTTGAGGTTAAGACCAGGATCAACGGCCAGGCTCGGCGGGGCGTGACGTACATGGCGAAGCGGGGGCCGCCTGAGGGCAATATTTCTGCACAGGAACACCCGGAGGTTGAGGGGCATGAGGAACCATTAAAGTATCTGTTCGCCGGGGCGGGGCCGACGCCGGATACCGTAAAGCTATTTAAGAAAATTGCCAAGGGTTTGGAGAAGAATCCGTATTTTAAAGACCTGTCCAAAGATGACATCTCACTTCTCGGACTTTATTTTGAACTCCCATACTGGCGATCCCTGGAGAACCCAGAATTTAAATGGGTCTATGATGTCCAAAAAGAGAGAGAGTACAGCCGGAACACCCTTAACGATGAGATTTTGACAACCATTGAACCGCACATGAAATGGGCCAAGAGTATGCCCAGGGCTAAATTCGAGAAACTATCCGCAGCCCTGCATGACCTTGTGGGGCCTCTGGGCAAGGTTGACCCGACTGATGCTCAGTTAAACGATATCGGTTTTGACGATGCGGGTATCGAAGGATTAAGAAATATCTGGGCTGTGTTTGACAACATTGCCGATGTGCGAATCCCGGCTTTAATGAAGCAGTTCGGTGCGCCTCAGAATGTCATTGACGAAATGCGCGGTGAAATGGGCCGGCTGAAACGGTTCATGCCTCATTACCGGGCCGGGAAATACAATATCATGGCAATCGGCGGCAACCAATGGGAGACCAGAAGCAAGAAAGACGGTTCTCCGGTAATTTATAAAAGCGAAGCGACTGCCAAATCTACTGTGACCTTCCTCAATAATAAGTATCCCTCAGCCCAGGCTCGGGCCGTCGAGACCCCTGACGGATGGACGTTACAGTTTAAGCCCCCCAAGAAAGTAGAGCATTACGAGATGTTCGATGACATTCTCTCTACGCTGGTGGGAGGGGAACGATCTCCCAAGGTTGTGGCCAAGGGCAGGGAGTTGCAGGAGCGGTATCCTGGGTCAAAAATAACCTCCACTGAGGTTAGACGTCTACCCGAAGAAGCTTTCTGGCACGTTGATACAAAGAACATGATGGCGGTCATTAATGAGGCTGTGGACTCTGCCAGGGTGACAGACAAAGAAGCCGTCAAGCAGGCTTTGTTAAATGCGGTGGTCAAAACACTCCAGACCCGCGGATTTGGGTCTCATTTTCAGAAGCGCAAGGGTATCCCTGGTTACGACAAAACTGATTACATCCGGGATGCGGTGCAGTTCATCCAGTCATTCAATGGCTTTGAAACTAAGGTCAATGCAGCGATAGATTTTATCAAAGCCTTGAGCAAGATCGACCAGAAAAGCCAGGGGTGGCAATATGCCAGCAAGTATGTTCGAGATATGTTGGCTAATTCAGAGGCTATGGACCGTGTTTCTGACAAGTTGCGGGCCGGGTTCTTCATGTACTTCTTGGGCGGAGTGGCCCGGCAGATAGTTCTCCAACCGACACAGAACTTTATCGCTTTTGTGCCAGCCATTCAGCAGTACACCAAGTGGTCATCCGTCAAGATTTCTGCGGAAATGGCCCGGGCCAGCAAGGATGTTTTAGCGAACATAGGAAGCCGGATGGTAGGGAAAAACCCCGATGCCCTTGAAGGTCGGCTAACCCCCGCCGAATCAGCCGGTATGGAATCGTCTCGCAAGAAAGGGATACTGGCCGATCAACTCACTCGGGAATATGGGACATATCTGCTCTCCACTATGGGTTGGGTGGGCCGGGCCTTGATGAACGCCAGTATGTTCTTTATCGGCAATGCTGAGAAGTTCAACCGGCACACGGCCTGGCTGGTATCTTACCGCGTGGCGACGAAGGAATTAGGGTACGACCATCAGAAGGCCGTCCAGTTTGCCGAACAGATGGTAGAGATGGCACATTTCGTCTATGGCAAGGCCAATCTGCCGCCCATATTCCGAGGAGGGAAGGCAGAAAAACTCCTTCGGTCATCTTACGCTTTTCGGTCTTACAACGCCAATCTGATGCGTCTTTACGCCCACCTGGGGACGGGACAGACCGGGAAGGTGCGGAATATTTTGACAGGTCCCACCGACGAATCTACAGGAAGCCGGTCACAAATGGGGGTCTTAAAGGGACTTCTGGGCCTGCTTGCCTTCGGTGGATTATCCGGTTTATTGGGATACAAGTGGCTTGAGGAAAAGGTTCAGGCCCGAACTGGTAAGAACATCCGAACTGAAATCAAGAGAAACCTTGGAAAATTGGGAGACCTGGTAAATTATGGCCTTTTTGCTTCGGCGGGAATTGACCTATCCGGATCCTTGGGCATGGAGTCCCCCAAAAGCATCGGTGAGATAATCGGTGTTCCCTGGTCATTGGGTTCTATTCCGGCAAATGCAATAGACTTTTACCGCAAAGGTGAGACGTACCGTGCCCTTGAAACCTTGGCGCCGTCCGTTGTTAAGGGACCCATGAAAGCTGCCCGATGGTATTCTGAGGGCATGATTACTCGCAGAGGCAAGTCTGTTAAGGATGCTACTGGAGAAAAGGTAAGATTCACTCCGTGGGAAGCGGGCCTAAAGGCTGCCAGTTTTAGGACTGTTAAAGAAGCCAATCAGGAGCGGCGCTTTGAAGCAGTTCAGAATGTCAAAAAACCGAGCATGGAAGAGCGCAGCAACCTGATGACTCAGTATCTTAACGCTTACCGGCGTGGAGATGAGAAAGAAATCGAAGCCGTCCTTAAACGGCATGAAGGTTTCAATAATGAACTGGATAGGCTTGGGATTGATTTTATACCCTACCTGAATTACAAGAGCAGGAGAAACGCCAGGAGAGAAAAGGAATCGAAGAATCAGCGCCGGGAACGGCAAGCATATCCTTGACATTTAATCAGTTTTGTGCAGTATGGTTTGACATAGCTTTTGCACCACGGTTTTTGAGGCCCATCTTTTCTCCCCGCGGCCCAAAGGGAGAGCAGGTGGGCTTTTTTATTTAACCGATTTCAAAGGAGCAAGGAAATGAAAAAGTTTATACCATGGGTTTCGATACTGGTACTGCTGACGTGCGTTTCTGCCTGGGGGCAACCGGTAGTCGTGTCGCCAAGCAGTTCGAGTGTTGGGGTCTCTTCCCTCCCCGGCACAGTCCAGGCCGACATCGCCGCTATGAAGGCCAAGATCGACACGGCCCAGGCTGATATTGCCACCATCAAGACAACTGGAAATCCGGTAACAGCAATTACCGCTGGAGAAACCCACCTCGGTGAGATCGGTGGCAATACAACCCTCGTATCTATCACACCCACGATCACCGCTGGAGCTTATACGGCCAACGACTGTGTGGGCGGTATCCAAACCCTTACCAATGCTATCCGTGTTTCGGCCGGCACGGCGGTTTTGCAGAGTGTTACCGTCCGTGACCTAGCCATGCAGAATGCGACGCTGCAAATCCTCTTTTTTAACGCCAGTCCTGCTACTGGAACCTACGGCGATGCTGACGAGTTTGATCTTAACGACACTGACTCTGGCCTCTGCATTGGCATGGTGGAGGTCAACGCCTCTGATTACAAAAGTCTGAAGGATAATTCCATTGGCATGGTAAAGAATATCGGCTTGCCCCTCAAGGCCACTACGGGTACTTCACTCTTCGCATTGATCAAGACCACCGGAACCCCGACTTATGCCAGCACGAGTGACTTAAAGATCACCTTTGGCCTGCTGAGGGATTAGTAATGAAGAAATATCTGCGCGCCATCCGGCTTCTGCTGCTCTTGGCCCTGGGGGTTGTTTTCTGCACAGCCCCTTCGTACCAAGGAACCCGTTACAGCCTGCTCTCTCCTATGATGGAGGGATACCTTCTCAACGACAACTTCACCACACCCCTCGCCGCAGGCTCAGTCAACGGCACCAACGCCGAGCCTGGGCCGGGGCTGAGGACGGTGGTGGATAGCGGAAGCCATACATCTATAACAGGAGGCAATCTTAGTTTAGATGGCGGGTCTGGTGGGTGGAACACAGATTATTTGATTTATGGAGCGCAAACCAGGGTGCCAGGTTTGATGTTAATTGCTCAACGAACTATTGCGGCCACAGGTGCATTTGGTTTTTTAGGTTGGTCCAAAGCAACAAATGGTGCGCTTAGTAATTTGATTGGTGTTCAGCTTAATAATGTAACTATTAGTAATGAATATAATGGAGGAAACGAGTATGGGATTGGTACTTTTGGAGCGTCAGCATATAAAATAGCAGTCATATTGAGAGTTACAGGACAAATAACTTTTATAAAAGGTGGGGCTTTTACTAACTGGACATTAATTAATGTTGCAAATGCTGGTACTGATGCGACAATGTACCCAATTAGCTTAACTGGTAATCAGGTTTACACCTCCTCCTTCCTCCGCATTCCCACCACCCTCTACCTCCCTCCGCCTCTACTCTCCGACGGCTTCGGCTCCACCTTCGGGCTAAGCGACGGCCTGGGCCACGCAGAGGGGGATGGGACATGACTTATTCTTTCCAGGTACTCATGTTTAATATGTTCTTGACGGTTGTTTTACAGATGCCGAACTGTTCGGCAAGTTGTCTTTGTGTGATATATACTGTTTTATATAGTTTCCTGATTTTATTAACTTTCTTCCAAGTTAACTTGGAACTTCCATTTTCTTCACCTCTTTTAACGGATTCGGGTTTAGTATGCGTTCCCTGTTTATCGCCTGTTGCAACTCTTTGTTTCTTCACAGCATCTTGCATATTATCCTTACCAGTACCTAAAAATAGATGGTTTGGATTAACACAAGCCCGGTTATCACATTTATGGCAGGCAAAAAATCCTGGAGGGATTGGACCGACAAACAACTGGTATGCAACTCGGTGTCCAGAATCGCCTTTGCCGTTTATCCAAAAGCGGCTATATCCATTTGGCTGTAAATTGCCTTTTAATGTCCAACATTCATTAGGGTTTTTAATTAAACGACTCATAAATCGTTCCATTTCAGTAGGCAGTTTGCTCTTGCAAATTTGTGATGATTTCTTGAAGAAACATTTACGGCAAAAAGAACTTCTCTTGTCTTTGTCTTTACCGCAATTAGGACAAATATCTCTGAGGTGACCCATGATTATCTCTCCTTTTGGACACAAGTATATCACAGGTGGTATCGGAGCGCAAGCGGTGAAACGGTTTGGTTTAATCCTACTGATGATCGTTTCGTTGGCTTCTCCCTCCGCTGGGGGCCTGGGTAGCGGAGGCGGTGGTGTAACATGGACGGCTCGGTTAGGGACTTGGGCCAACGCTGCCGGAGTAGCTTCCTGCACTGCCCTTGACGGTGTGGCTGCCATAGGGATTGCCACGGCCACGTTGAATACCGCCGATGTGTTATATTCCTGTGTCTTGGGGTACAGCGCCGGGAGCGGTGGGGTCATTGTCAGATATACCGATGCTGCCAATTACGTCTATGCGATTAACGATGGAACCAATGTCAAACTGTTTGAAGTGACAACAGCTTCGGCCTATCCAGGAACCCAACGTGGTACTGCGGTTAAGGCCCCGGCAGCAGGCGCAAGGCTTATCGTGGACGTATCTGGGGCGGCATCACGGGTCTATTACAATGAGGCGTTAATATTTACCTATGCTTCGGTGGCCGACATTACTGGCAAAACCATCGGACTAATAACCAATAACACCGGGAACACTTTTGACAATGCTGTGGCCTATGCGAAAGGAACCGGGGGCGAGTATAGTATCCTTGACAAATGGAGTCAAGATTAAATATGCGTCCACCTTTTGCGATTAATTATTTGAGAAATTGTCGGTTGACTAACGTGTTTCCGCAGGTGGCGCCTTGTTTATTTATAGCATAGATAAGGGAGTTTATCAACTATGAAGCGATTAATTCTGATAGCCATTATCTCTCTGGCCATAACTCCGGTGGGACTTGCAGCGCAGGTCACAGCCAATTTTATCATAGGATTTGACTTAGAATCAAAAGTTACTGCCATCCCAAAAGGTACAGATGGTCAACCTGTCAAGGCCGATTGGGTTCACTTAATGGCAGAGAAGGGCAACCTAGTGGTGGTGCAAATCCGGGCCGAGAAAGCCATCATCGACGCCATGAAAGCCGACTCGGCCTCCGAGAAGCCAACCTACCGATTCATCGAAGACAAGTCCGATGATCCTCTGGCTGTCAAGGAGATCCAGGCCAACCCGGAGGTGACTAAGACCTTCCTGACCAAAGCGGTGCCTCTTGATACTCTATTGAAGCAGGATTGGTCTACGCCTGTAAAGGGGGTAGAAGCTGTCGTGAAGTGCTTCGATGGGAAGTTGGCGGATTATAAGGCTGGTGGGCTGGGGCAGGTGACTACTCTTGTTAAGGCAAGTGGTTCTTTGATTACCAAGGGTATAAATGGAGGGGTACGATGAATCGTTTCTGGAAATCAGTTCTTGCGACAATTATCCTGGCCAGCCTGTGCCTGGCGTTCATCCCGGGCCTCTATGCCCAGGTAGGTACGATCACCCGGCGCCTGATCGGGACTCAAGATATTTACTGGGCCACCGGCGGAGCCGGGGCGGCTGAGACCTATACCTACGTTGACCCTTCCGGCAACACCCTCACGCTCACAAAACCGGACGCCACGCACCTCAAATTCAGAACTTCACTGTGGGGCACGGCCCGCTCGGTTGACAGTATCGTCGCCCGGATGCACTATGAAATCTGGGTAGGCGACCCGCTTTATCCCACCTTCGCCGCGGCAGTGGCCACCTTAAACAGCGCTGGCACGAACTGCATCCTGAGACTACCAACCGGGGCCCACTCGGTTGCGGCCAACTTGACAGCCAACTCAAACATCGTCCTGGCTCCCGAGCGCGGAGCGAGTATTGCCATCGCCACCGGTGTAACGCTTACGGTCAGCGGCTCCTTTGAAGCCGGGCTCTACCAGGCGTTCGCCTGCACCGGGACTGGGAAAGTGGTCTTGCCTGCGGCCGTTCAGAAGGTGCCGGAATGGTGGGGGGCGGTCGGTGATGATTCAACCGATGATAAGGTGGCGCTCCAGGCTTGGGCCACCTGCGGCGGAAATCTCAACCTACCCAAGAAGACCTATAAAACCACTGCGGCGATCACTGTTGCGGCTAGTTCAGTTATTGATGGATCTGGCACGATACACCAGGCTACCGATACCGTGGAGGGCTTAATCTGCTACAGCAATGTGAAGGTCTTTAACATCGGGCTTACCGGGGCTGCAACGGCTTATGGCGGGCCTAACTACCATGTGGGGATAATCCCTTATAGTTTTCGCAATGGATCGGGAAATAATATATCGACCGGTGCATTATCTCTTTTTGCACATGGCAATGATCTGATAATTGATAACGTGACCTTCACCGCTTGGGATGTGGCGGTTTGGTTAGGGAAAGATTCCATCATCCGCAATTGCACGGCTACCGACAACTGGCGTGAAGCATTCTATGCCGGTGGGCCGGGGAATAGAATTATCTTGAATGAAATTGACGGCTGCGATTCCTGGGCTATCGACTTCAATGCTGGCGACAGTGTGGCCTCTGGAAACAACATCAAGAATTGCGGTCGGGTGAAGGCGGACGGCGGCGGGATAGTGTTTGCTGGCATGACCGTAGAAAAGCCCATGACCAAGCTCGCCGCAATCTGGAATACGGTTGATGACTGCGGCGTCGGACATGGTATCTACGTTCGGTCAAGAGACGCCGCCGGGGATGTGAAAGACGTTGTGATCGCCAATAACACGCTGATAGGCAAGTCAACCGGAACTTCTTTAACGGCCTTGACAGTGTATATCGGCGCTGCCAACACCACGCCGATGACCAATATTAATATCATCGGTAACACGGCTAAAATTTGGGATACGTTCATTCAAGCCTATTATATCACTGGTGGAAATATCTCGAATAACACCGGCCATACCTTTACCCCTGCTGCAAACGCTGCCATGCCTTTTGGCGCACTCAATCAGGTGGTTATCGCAAACAATGTGGCGAAGGGGGTTGCTGGGGTCGCCGATACAGTGATGCGTATTGAGGGGGAGAACAACAACAACCAATTTACGGGTAATATTGGCGAAGGGGCTGCGGTAGGTTTTGAAAATCAAGATTCTACCGGGATCGGGAATAATATAAGCGATAATGATTTCAGCGGGTGTACCTTGCCTATCAATTTGCCAGTAGCTTTAGCTGCCGGGAACCGGCTGGAGCGGAACACCGGCTATGTCCCCGGTGCGGCCCTGGCCCCGGCGGTTCCAGCCTCTACGGTAGAAGTCCGCAACAACAAGGGTTATCCGGTTATCGTCAAAGTCACTGGTGGTACGGTGACGGTTATTTCTACTGGGTCGGTTACTGGAGCGCTCACGGCTACGGGGTTGACAGCGGGAGCGGTGCTCTTGCCCCCAGGTTGGTATATCTCGATAACTCATTCCAGCGCACCGACGTGGACCTGGGAAGGTGTGCAGTAAAGGAACGTTAATCAACAGCCAAGCGGTGAAATAAGGGGGTAACATGGCAAACGACAAAGATAGTTGGAAAAACTGGTTAATTGCTGCTCTGTGGACCGTTACCATTGCTCTTGCAACTCTTGGCTATGGTTCAATTAAGGATTCGCTCGATAAGGTTCATGTATATCAAGCTGCCCAGCTTAGAGACTGGAGTGATTGGAAACTCGATCATGAAAAGCAAGTGGCGGTAGTTTGGCGTACCTTGGATAAGATATGCGTCTATCAAGCTGATCGACTAAGGAAGGAAGGCACGGTTCCGAATTATGCTATCACTGGACCTTCTTCTAAATAGGTGACTGTCATGCGCAACTCTCTGATTCGACATGGAGTTTCTCTCCGGGATTACCTGGAAAAGATTATTGACCTGAAATTTGAGGCTAATGAACAGCAAATAAAGGAAGCGAAACGCTTGATGGAAAAGACGATGGACGGGTTTCCCGAACAGTTTTTAAAAACAGGAGACTTCGGTCCGGTAAAAGCTGAGCTAAGAGCGATATCTAAAGTTATGGACCAGATGGAGGGGAAGGCCAGTCAAAAATCTATGATCGTTGCCTTAACCATCGCAATTATCAGTCTGCTCTTGGCGGGGTTTGTGGCAGTTGCAGGGTTGGCGAGGCACTTTGCTTTGTAAGGAGAAACCATGATTACCGGAGCCGATTTACTCAAAGAAGCGGAGAATCACCTGGGCGACGAATACGAACTCGGGGCCGATGTTCCGCTGGAGCAAGGGGACGATTACCACGGCGAGACTGACTGCGCTGAGATGGCGACTGAGGTGGTGCACGAGGTTACCGGGCGCATTTTCGGGGCACTCGCTCCTTTATCGAGCAACCCCGACCCCTGGACCGGGGCCTGGTACGCTGACATGGTGGCCGGGAACGTGATCCAGGTCACCGTGGATCGGGCTATGAGGACGCCTGGGGCCTTACTCTTGCGCCGAAACAAGTCAGGCGGGCATATCGGCTTCAGTGACGGCAAGGGTGGCACCGTGGAGGCCATGGGTGAGCAGTGGGGGGTAGTCAGAGGCCGTGCTGGTGGCCGGGGTTTCCAATGGGGAATCTTTATTCCTGGGATTTGTTACGAGGAGACATAGTATGGCTGACGAACCTTGTCCCAAAAAGGCTCTTGAAGTTTTCCGCCCCATTCTTGGTGTTATTTTCCTGCTGGGGACTTTCACAATCGCTGCCTTTATTTTCTCCGGCAAGGTTGACGCTAATTGGGCAAGTGTAGCGTCATCCTTTTTAGGGTCTTTGTTGACTGGGGTGATGCTCATCTTGACATGGGCTTATGGTAGTTCAAAAGGGTCCGAGACCAAAACTGAAATGATGGTGGACACGGCAAAGACCACGGCAGCAGCCACAATAGAAACGGCAAAAGTTCTGGCGGCTGCTGAGGTTGCGGAGAAAAAGTGATGGAACTCAAATGTCCTGGCTTCAAAGGTATCGGCTGGTTCGGTCTGTGGGGTAAGTGCAGGTACGCCAAATTCCACGGCCTCGGCGTCTTCTGCCAGCACCCGGATCTGGTGATCGAATATGAACGGCCCTATGTGGCCGCGTGTCCTACGGAGGGGGTGAAACCATAAATCCCGAAGAACTGCACCGGAAGGTCTTTGATGAGTTGGGGAAAGGGAGTGGACAGGCTTCCTATGATGCCGCCCTGCTCAGGGTGATTGCCCCGTACCTCCATACTACCCGTAAAAGCGAGGTTGAAATGATTCCGTTTAATGAAAGTGGATCCTTGCAGGTAGACGAGCTCACCATCGAAAGTCGGGAGGACAGAGTTACCCTTTACGGCAGCGTGGATATCACCCGGGACTGGCAAGGTCTGGATAAGGCCAGGGCGCTCAAGGAGGTGGTTGACCGGATTGCCTTTGCCTTAGAACGAGAGGAGGCGGATGGGGCTTTGCCGGAGGTGATCCAGGTGCAGGAACCCGAAACAGTAGTTAACCCTTTTGAATAGGAGAACTATATGAAAAAGTTAATCGTAACTCTGGTAGTTCTGGTAATGGTGAATAGCTCAATTATGGGCTGCTGCACCCTGACTGACAGTGAAGGTGTGGTGACAAAATCTTTTTCCAACTGTCTAGAGCTTGGGGCAGTTGATTACATCTGCTCTGGGGAAGATGGAAAACTCACAGCAGCGGATATGCTTGCGGTCCTGGAATTTGGGACGACTGTTTATGCTGGCAATCCGATTGATATTGAAAAAGCCGTTGCGGCTTTATCCGTCGTCAAGAAAACCGGGTGCTTTGTGGTGGCTCAGTTGAAGGCCGCTTTTGTGGTAGTGGATTCTATCAATGCTGCTAAGCAAAAGAAACAACTCGGTATGGTCAAAATGGCTCCGGCTCCTTTGCCTGAGTATAAGGCGCTGAGGAAGTTTGTTCAATAAGGGTTAAGCAATATGCCGCCATGTCTTTCTATCTATGATGCGAGATACGTTTGAAAAATCCACAGGATACATGGCGGTTAATTGAGCCTTGGTTAATCCTTTCTTAAACAAGGTGCGAATTTCCAGGATATCTTGGTCGGTTAACTTGGCTCTGGAATGTTTCTCTCCTTGTGCTCCACGGGCTTTGCCATGATTTACGGTATCCTGACAATTATTTTCGTGAGTATCCCACCGGAGATTAACGATAAGGTCGTTAGTATGGTTGCCATCGTTATGACAGCACTCCATATCCTGCGGGCATGGCCCGACAAAGGCGAGAAGAACCAAGCGGCACAAAGTTATAAATGTCTTCTTCCCATTCTGCCACAAACAGGCACGGGCATAACCAGCAGACCCCCGTATTGGCTTCAATATCTTTTGGGGAACGGGGCCGATGGCTCCTTTGGAACCCGTCTCATGGTCCCCTCGGCTAACCCTTGTCCAATAAGACCTCACCCGCCCACGATCCGAAACTTCATACCCGGGATGACCAGGGATCTCTTTCCATTGCTCTACGTCTGGATTATACTGGTAATTACTCATGGTCAGGGCCTCCTCGAAAGGCTGAGATTGTGGGGAGAGCCGCTACGGTGTTCAAGCACCCTGCGGCTCGCTTATTTTGTACCATATCAGGGGGTGTAAGTCAATGATTGATTGGAGAAATGGGGTATAATGACCAACAAGCTCCTCCTGACCGCCATCACGGTTTTGTTGACGATGATTGCCAGCGCCGTGGGTTATATCACGGTTAAAGTGCTAGACGTTGACCGCACCGTGGTGGCCATGAAGCAGCACCTTGTGGATCAGGGCTGGAGGCCGGTCGCATTGGCCCCCGGCTCAGTTCCACCGGTGTGTTCCCCGGGGGTGTTGCCTCAAGATGCTATGCGGCCGGTAAGGAATCCGATGGCGGTGAAATGAAAGACGATCCAACGGCAATTAGTTGGTGGAGATGTTCAGGGGATAAAACCTATGCCATGAACCCCCAGACGTTTTTCACCAAGCGGTGCTACCATGCGCTGGCTATCCGAGTCAGGCCGTTTTATCACCGGCATCTATATTTTAGCCGAATCACCGGCGAACAGGTGTCTTATGAGGCGATTTTGCCGGTAAAGGCATGACGCGGAGAAAAAGCCATGACCCAAAGACGATGCCCTTCCTGCGGGTCTTTTCTGGCAATATCTGACGACTCAAATTACGGGAAATGCTACCCGTGTTTTTTGGTGGAAGGGCGGGATAAGATTCAACTTGACCCAAAGCTCGGCAGTAACTTAACACTGGTGACCATTAGCTTTCTACTGGCGCTCATCATGTGGGCGGTGCTGGCGGCTCCGTTGTGGTGGGAGGGGTGAGAATGAGACGACTTGGAAAATTAAGCGCCAAACGTGACCGGCGCAACCTAAAATTTAGGACCCTGCTAACCGTCCTCCCGGAAATCCCCGATGCCTGGGATGTAGATTATCCGGCCCCAGTCAATATCCCCTTGCCCACCTTTGCTAACCTGGAGTGGGGCGACTGTGTAATTGCAGGGCGGGCGCATAATACCTTACGCTTTGAAGCCCTTGAGCAGGGGCGGCTTATTGAGATTAGTGACCAGGAAGTCCTTGAACAATACTGGAAGGAAGGGGGCGGGAACAGCGACTCACGTCCCGACAATGGCCTGTATATGCTCGACAGTCTCAATTCCTGGCGGCAAGAGGGGTGGACTGCTGGGGGGCAGCATTATGATATCTATGCCTACGCAGAGGTGAACCGGAGCAAACAATATGAGGTCCAAGCAGCAATTTATCTGCTGAACGGTCTTTACTGCGGGTTCTCGTTGCCCCTTATGGCTGAGGATCAACTGGAAAAAGGCCAGTGCTGGTACTATAAGCCCGGACCTGGGAGCAACCCTGGATCATGGGGTGGCCACTGTATGTACCTTTGCGGCTACTCTCATATCGGGCCGACTGCTATCACCTGGGGACGGAAACAGCTTATGTCCTGGGAATGGTTTGACCAGTATTGTGATGAGGCTTACGCCGTGGTGGATAACAAGGATCGGTTTATTGATTCCGAGTTGGATTTAGAAATGTTATCTGAATATCTCAGGGCGGTGACTAAGTAAACAAACTACCTCGCCCACCCCGGCCTCTGCGGGGATCGGTTTACGGTGAGGGGTTAGCTTCCTGCCCCTCTCCCGTAGCATGGGCGGCGAGTAGGATGGCGAGGGCGGGGTTACTGGCTTCTGCATAGAAGTTGTCCATTGGAACTGGATAAGAAAGCTGCCTGAAATCAGCAAAATATGATCTATCAAGATTATTTCCCATAACTACTTTCCACCCCAACTCCCTCATCCTCTCCACCACCATGAAGGCTTGGTTGAGGTCGGTGTCGGGGTGCCATGGTCCCTGGTGGCCCAATTCATCAGGATCATCATTTACCCAGTTTAGCTCATCGGGACAAGCAAAAGTTAACCTTCCATCCGCATCCCGCTCTGAATCAAGAACCCACATTTCATGTTCTTGGCTCCAGATCCACCCCATCACCTTCTCGGCCACCCACTCCTCAAGTTCACGGTCTGTTAGAGTCATGGTTTCACCCTTAAAAACCTTTTCAGAGCGTGACAATAGGGATGGATAGTATGACACGTATTTGTAATTTTACTTAGCTCCTCAAACGCATGACAAGCCGAGTCAATACAATAATGGTGAGCAGTATTAGGAAGACTAAATCGAAAGGGGCATCTTAGTGTTTCAACTGCGGTCATGGCTTCTCCTTCACCACCGCCTCAAGTTTGGGGAGGATGACTTGGGCTTTGGGTCCATTAACAGGGTTGATTGCTAATACGTCTGACCCAGTATAGGTATCAAGGACAATTGGTGCCCCTGCAACTTCCCTCACCACCTCCAGCACCTCCCGGAGCAGTTCGGCTTGAACGGCGAGTTGAGTGCGAAGTTCAACCTGACTTTCCATTAGTTCATCATACAATGCGATTGGTTCTCCCGATCTTCCGCAATAAGGACACTCTGGAAATTCTTTACTCATCACTTCCCCTCCATAATCGCCTTAACCTCAGGGCGGTCAATAATTGCGTTAGCTGCCTCCCATACTTCTGTGGTATCTGCTGGCAATGTAATTATGATTCTTACTATCTCCCTTACTAGGGACCGAAGCGCGGAGAGTTCTTTAAGAGTTCCCCTTGGGGCATACTCTAAGGGATTTGGAGACAGTTTACCCGCACCTGCATATACCGTATCGCCTTTCATCATTTTCCCTCTCCTCTCGCAGTAGCGAAGTGAGCGCGATGTGTCCGCGAACATGCGATCACCACGCCCACTTTTGTTCGTTTTTAGTCGATTTTGTTTGATCGTTCCCGCTTGACAAAACCTCTGAAGCCCAGTATATTCAAGCCTGTTCTGCATCCGGGCCGTTAGCTCAATTGGTAGAGCAAGTGACTCTTAAGGATTTGCGAAAACCACTGTTATCAATCTCTCTCAATCGGCGTCCGCGATGTGGGCGCATTAAACTTCATTTTCATGGTAGTCCTGATATTCTTTGATCCCCATGGACTCACCTTTATAGTTCAGGTCGTAATAATCAGGCTGAGGGAATCTATCAGTGAAAAATAAATCTCGTTGTTCTGAGTCAATACTTTCAGCCTCAGGCCAATATTTTAAAACAGGTTCGTTGGCTGGCAGATAAGCGATGATTATTGCCGCTTCGTCTGCGAGGCCGCTGCACCACCATGGATAGGCGGGGTTAAACAAGATTGGTCTGTAGTCACTGCTCCGCGTATAAAATCTATGTCGTATCCATTTAACGTCCATCATTCTTCCCCAATCTTAATCTTCCCCTGTGCCTCGGCCTGCTGTGTCTCGCTGGCCCAGGCGTAGCGTTCGGTGGTTTTGCTGTTTCGGTGTCCCATGAGGCCCTGGACTACCCGGAGGGGGACGCCGCCTTGGATCATCCAGGAGCCGTAGGTGTGCCGCAGATCGTGGAGGCGGCACTGGATCCCGGCGGCCCGGGCCGTCTTCTGGAAATGGTGGGTCACGTAATCCAGGGTCCAGGCGAACAGCCGGCCCACCTGCACCGGGATGGACCGGAACAGGGCGGCGATCTCCGGGGTCATGGGCACCCGCAGCGCCCGCCGGTTTTTGGTGCGCGTCACGGTGAAGGTCATGGCCTGGTAATTAATGTCCTGGCCGGTTAGCTGGAGGATTTCAGCCCGCCGGCAACCGGTCCTCAGGTAGATTTCCCACAGGCGCCGGAAGTCGGGGGAGGCCTCCGCCGCCAAGATCCGGACGAACTCATCCTGGGTGAGATACCGCGGCAGGGGTTCATCGACGGCGAGCTGCTTCACCCCATGGCAGGGATTCTCCTTGAGGTACTTCCAGTCCACGGCCTTTGACATGGCCGCCTTGAAGTGCCGGAACCAGGTATTGGCCGATACCCGCTTCACTTCCTGACCCATGGAGGCTAACCAGGCGTCCACCTGGCGGCGGGTGATGCTGCCGAGAGGGGTAACCGGGCCGAAGTATTTTTGTGCCCGGCGCAGGGCCTGAGAATCGGTCTGGGTGGTAAAGGGCCGCTTGGTCTGGAAGGACCACTCCAGATATTCCTCAGCGAAGTCCTCCAGGCGCTTAGTCGGGGGCCGCCCCTCCAGGATTGCCAGGTTGCGGGTGAGGTAAAGTTTCTTGAGTTTGGCGTAGGATTTCCGGGCCAACTTTTCATCCGCGGTCTTGAGGCTGATCCGGGTGCGGCGGTCCAGTTCGGCGTACCAGGTCCACTCGGACTCCGGGGGGAGGGGGCGAGTCTTGGGGGGGCGACGGAATAGGCGCATGGCAAGTGCAGTCATACCGCGTTTTCTCCGGGGGTGTCAAGGACGGTTTTTACTGCCATGGAGCAAATAGCTTCTTCTATAGTTTTCCCGGCCCCGCCAAAGATATCTCTAACCCCGACTCCACGTTGCTGGTAGCGCCATCCTATAATGGAAGCGGCCCAAGTAAAACCGCCGACACAGTTTACTTGCACTAATTGGAATTTGACAAAACCGTCGATTGTCAATTTATTAATAATTCTAAAGCAATCCTCAATACCACTGCCATAGCAATGGCCACTTGGGTTCCAGTTTCTGACCAATCCGTTATGACGGCCATTAGCATCAACGTACCAATCGTAACGGGGGTTTTTCGACCGGCGTAGCGTCCACCCCATTACTTTACGGCCCAGAAATTCATTAATCTCTTTCGGGCTCATTTTCACCACACGCACCTCCTCTCAACATCCGCTTCCCGCAACCGCTCCTCCAGGACCGCTTGCCCCAGGGGCTCCACCCGGAACGCCTCCAGGCTGGCCGCCACGATCCGCCAGGTGGGGCGCTTGCCGCCGGGGTTGAGGTCCACCGCCTGTACCCGGCCGTCCCGCATCATGTTTTTGATGGTGTTCGGGTGGACGGCGAGCATGGCCGCGGCTTCGGCTATTGTTGTGAGGCGGCTGTTGGGAAGGGGTGTTTTCAAAGGACGGACCCTATATCAACTTTCGCCACAATCTTGAGACAAATTTTCCAAGATTATCCATAGCATCTTCCAAGCCCAAGCCCCATTGACGGAAAAATAATTCAACTTTCCACCACTTCATCTCATCATCCTCTCAATTCCCCCTAACCATCAGCCTCGCCAGCGCCGCCAGGAGGGGGATCATGCAGGGGCCGGGAAGGGCCGCAGTTGCCCGCATTGCACCCACTTCCACAGCCGTTACAAATAAGGGGTGCAGGGCTTCTGTTCATCGCACCATCTCGGGCACTTCATCCCACCAGCGGCCTTCGGATAGATGGTCAAACATGGGGGTCCTCCATTCTCAGCAGCCTCTCCAACTCCGCCAGGATCAGGGCTCCGGCCCGGGTCAGGTCGTGGATAGGGATAGTAGGTTTGAAGGACCAGCTGTATGGCTCCAATAAAAGCAAAATTTCTTCAGATGCTTTTGAGGGCAGCCAACATTCGGATGAGGGGTCAAGTTGTTCTTTAACTGAAGGTCCACCTTCCCGGCTCGACAACGCATAAGCCGCCGCCAGCAAAGCCAACTGGCCTTCGGTGTGCTCATCGTCGTGGGCCGGGGTGTAACCCTCTACCGAAGTTTGACGGTCGCGTTCACTGAGAATGCTCAGAAGGATTTTGGCCCGGGCGGAATTGTCAGACATAATTAATGATTCCATAACAGCCGAGAAAGATTCGAAAGGTTTATCGTTTGCCATTTTGTTTTCTCCCCACCGGGGCGGCTCGCATTCAACCGCCCCGGGTTGCTGCCCGTTCCCAACCCGGTTAAAACGACAACCACCACGTCATCGCTGACACCCACCTGGACGCCGGGCGGTACTTACGAGCGTTTCTGGCTGGCTACTTGTCCAGGTTATCTAAATACCAGTCCGTACGGACAAGGCTTTAGAGCTTTTTAAAGACTCAATTGAGTCGGCTTCTTTCACTTTATCCCAGGAAATTATCTCGAATTGAGTAACCGGAAATCTGCCCCGCCCCGGATCTGTATAATCTCGCAATACCTGACTACATCCATCTGGCCCAGGCTCTATGCTCCATCTGGCGTAGCGGTGAAAGGACACACTCAATCTTGCCTCATACCAGCCCCATATCCATTCTTTCCTATCTTTGTCATAATGTCGGTCAACTTGGACCAACAGGTCTTCATCACCCAATGATCGCAAGGCCGCTTCTTGAGGTAAATGGCCTTTGACAAAGAGAGTTTGTGGCCACCCTTCCCAAATCAGCAGAATCGGTTCCCCTATTGCTTCACCAGGCATTGCATCTCCTTTCTATCCCGCCCCGATATCAACCCCCAGGGGCCAAGGTTCGGGAAATCATTCTGATTCGGTCATCTTCACCACCCCATAACCCGATCCAGCCCCGGCCCGTACCAGAGGTGCGCCAGGATGACCGGGGCCAGGGGGATCAGGATGATGGCGGCGTACCAGGCGGCTCGGATGCGCTCCCGGCGGGTGAGGTGGTTGAGGTCGGCCAGGTAGAGGGCGAGCAGGTTCATGGGGTCCTCCAGTGTCTTTTGGGGCGGTTGGGTGAAGATGCACATGGTTAATCCCTAGAGCAACCGGGGCACGATGCTCCCTTAAACATAGCCTGGCAGGCGACGCACCAGGTGTAGCCCTCGGGCGCAGGCGGAGCGGCGGGGCAGGTGCCATGGTCCGGCAGGGCCTGTTCAAGTTTGTCAAGTTGCCGGTCGCCCCGGCTGGCCATTACGCAGAGGCTATATATAACCAGGGCCAGTACCGCCCCTAACAAAACCAGAAATCCGCTGATAATCTCTGTGGCCATGTTAAGCCTCCCGTAGATAATGGCCGCCCAGGGCCTTCGCAATTTTCTTGGCCCGGCGGCCGTCCAGTTCCATGACCAGGGCGGTGCGGATCTGGAGCACCCGGCGGCGTAAACCGGTCCATGTGGTACGAATTACCCAGTAACGCTTTCTGAGGCACAATCCTTTTTCAATCATCATGAGTTCATCCCGTCGATGATCTGGTTAGCGGCCTCCTGGTGGAGTTCTTCCAGGGAAGAAACGTCAAAGTTTTGTAGGATTTCTTGCTCATTCAACCGACCTTGGGTAATGCCTCCCCGAATTACCTCAGACTGTTCAGCTGTAATCCCCCGAGGCCCCAACGTCCCGCCGCCTACGCCCCCTTTCTCCGCACTTGGGCCTTCCGTAGCCTTCGCCGGGTCCGTGTCCGGGGCCTCAGAGTCTTTCTTCTTTCCCCGGAGTTTGTTCTTAATCCTCTCGGCCTGGGTTGCCCCGTTCATTTCTTCCGGTTCAAAGTCAAACCAATCTGCCGGGGTGCTCATCCCGTCTTTAAGGGAATTGTAGATTTTCCGCAAAGAGATAACTTGGGCCGGGGTAATGCTGTCGAGTTTGCGCTGTATCCGCTTCTCGATCATTTCCCGGGTAACCCCGGATTCCTTGAATACCCCAACCATTTTCTGGATGGCTTCCGGCGAAATGTCGGCCTTGGCTTTCAAAGTGCCTTCGCATTGATTTACTGCGGCTTCCACCACATCGCCGGGGATCACCCCCAAGATACAGGCCCGGAGGCGGCGGGCTCCCTGGTTAGCCACCATCTCATAAATGTCTCGGGGATCTTCCAGGGCATAGTTACCCTTGGCCCGAGTGTGCCGGATATGCTTCACCTGGAAGGTTTTGGTTTGCCGGGTGTTTGTCTCCAAATCTAAAGCGAAACTTTCTACTGTGGATTCGCCTAACCTTTGCTCCAACTCCCGAATACCAAAAGAGATATTCCCCCAGTTTTGAGCTATTGCCTCTGCGAGTCTTATTGAAGGTCCGGTAACTTCCGTGCCTCCCCTGGCATACGAGTACAAGGCGCTCTCAGCCAACAAGGGACGTTGACAAGCGACAAGGATACGATCCAGGGCTTTCATTTGATTTCTCGGAAACTTCTTAGCGATAATCATAGCTCCCTGTACTTCGGCCACTTCTCGCGACATAGCGACATCGCCCATTACCCCCCCTGATTCCTGCGGTGCGGGGAGTCCGGGAAGATCACCAGTAAACGGCTGCACTTGGGCAAAAACATCAGATGCTTCCATTTGATTTCTCCTTGAACAGTTTTTGTAATTTCCGGTGAAGCCATGCGTGGTAAGACCGAGTACAAATTAAGAGATTGGAATTTTCATTATTAAGCCGATTTCCATCAATATGGTGAACCATTTCCTGGTTGGTCAATGGTCTTCCCAACACCCCCTCGGCAATCACCCTATGGATTAATCTATTTTCTCCATTAATTCGTTTGCGCCTATGTTTGGGCTGATCTGGATGATTGGCTTTCCAGGGTTTCCATGCAGTCTTTAAGGTTGCACCCCGAGAACGGGTAGGGATGCCGAATTTACGAAACCTTGCCAAGAGAGTAGCCGGGGCCACCTTAAAATATTGCGAGACATGGCGCAGATATAGACCATCTTCCCAATACATTTTCTTGGCTAATTCAAGATCAATAAACTTGGCATCTTTTCGTAAATTTCTCAAATTAACCCCTCTTTTTAATAGAATATTTGCAGGAGTCAAAATAGCCACACCATTTAGGGCTGCATATCCAGGCTCCCGGATCACATGGCGGAAAGAGCCCCGTATTAATCTGGGCAATCATTATCTGTACCCGGAGCAAAAGGTTAGCCCAATGTTCCGGGCCACGTTTTGTTTCCAGGCTTTGCAACTTCGGCTCTTTATTATTCACTAAGATTTCGAGGCTGATCCTCTCCGGCCACTTGCCGGTATGGTTAGCCACGAGACCGGCATAAAAAGATAATTGCAGGGAGTTGTCGGCCTCACCTGCCGCCTTGCTCTTGTCGGCGGTTTTGAGGTCCGGCATCCAGTTGGTATCGGTTAGAACGTCAATCGTGCCGGCCAGAGGCAATGATAGGCCAGCATCAATCGTCAAATATTGTTCCACAAGAGCAGGCTGAATCTGCGGGGCCAAGGACTCCCGGTAGAGTTTGGCAAGCCGGGTGGAGGCGTCCAGACCATCGGCAAGGAGTTTATCTTTTTCGCTAACCTGATCCTTGGGAATGAACACGCCTTCATCCTTCACCAGCCTCACATATTCATCTCGGGCCGCATCTTGAAGGATGTCAACCGCCAAGTCCTTATGGCTAACGAGCTTCTGTTCATGGTTGATCTGAGCAGCCTTGTGGACTCCTGAACCTCTACGGGCGCTTATGCCTGGGGGGATGATTTCGCCGTTGATATATCGGCGTTCAAATTGGGCACTGCAACGGAGAAACATTCCCAGCATGGATTGATGGATGGACTTGAACACCCTACCTCCCCCAAACCACGGCGTCGATTGAAGGCGCTCCCATAATCACAGCCGCAATAATCACGATCACGATTGCCGGGATGACTACTGAGAAAAACAATTCCCAGAAGTCAGATTTGTGGTTCATCGTGGGCCTCCCCTTCGGCTTCCCTAATCGTCTGCTCAAGCCATGCCAAGTGCTCTTGGTAGGTTGGGCGACAACTGCCTTAGCAACGGTTACGAGGTAATTCAGGGAATCTATGTCAGTGATAAAAACCGGGCGCTTGATAGGCTTTTCGTGAAACCGGATTTTTAATCCTGGCGCTGGCATGTTTAATCCTCCACCCATCCGCTAAGGTCAACTTGCGACCAGTCTTTAATCTCAATCCCGTCCTCCACCAGTTGCCTCACCAGCCGCCGCCATTGCCAGGGCGTAAAGGTGATTTTGCCTTTGACCTTGGAGGCCCGACCGCCCTCATAGACGTGGATTGAGTACCCGGAGGTTTCCATTGCATCGGCATCGGTGACTTCTATGCTGGGGCAGGCCCGGACGCTGCGATAATATTCCAGGTCTTCAGCCTCAGTGAAGTCTTCATAGCGTTTTAGCGGTTCGGACATTTGGTACACCTCCCCGGCTGGCGTCTGGCACCCCGTAGAGCTTGCGGTTTTCGTATTCGGCCTTTTCGTCAGCCGCCTCAAATTCTTGCAGGTCCATGCTATAGAGGCTGGGTAGGGTGCCTGTGGATAGGGGGTCATGGCGTGGACGCATAATTATCCTCCGCATTCCAGGCCAAGCAAAAGCATCGTGTAAGTCCAGCCGGCCGCCAGGAGCAAGAAGAAAATGAAGCGGGTGATTTCTTTGACCAGTTCGTTTTTCATTAATAGTCCCCCTCTCCTCTACTTGCTGTTACCATGAGACAGCAGATCACATAGCCACCGATAAAGCCCACGAACACGCCAGCGGCGAAGATTAGCCAATGGTTCATTTCGGCACCTCGTCAAAAAGCTCAATCGAATGCCGCTTGCAAATTCCATGGCTTACCCTAGGGCCGGAGACTTCGCCGGTTTCGGCCTGGCGCCATACGCAAGCCTTGGCAGGTTTATCAAAATACGGCTCAAACACATCCTCATCCAACCGCAGCATCAATTCGCCGCAGACACACAAGGCCGTATGATCATCGGCCCCGGCTATTCGGATATCTCGGGTGTGACAGTCAATGCACCGGTATTCGTAAAGGGGCATCCTGATTCCTCCATAGGGGCGGTCCTGGCACATATCCGGCCCCGGTTAAGATTTAACTTTTTTGCCGGCGTTCTTCTCCAAACCAAGCCAACAGAAGCGCATGAGCTAAACGATATTGGCGGCTTCTGACAACGCAAGTGAGTAGATCGTGAAAGCCTTGGTCAACCGTGCCGTGATCGGTTAAAAAACCTAATGTCTCTAATGCCGTCTGTTGATGGCTGTTGGCGTCGATTTCTACTGAGCGGCCCGTCCACAATGCGTCTATGATGTCTTTGCTTTCCTTGAGGCCGTAATTCATTACCGACCGCATATTTTTAATTTCTTGGATTTTATTTCGGTTTTCAAGGCTTCCCGGCCAAGGCAGTAATTTAATCATGCTTTCCTCCTCTTGGGGCGGTCCTGGCAACCGCCCCGGTCTAAGGTTATCCCCGCCCCCTTCTGCCGACTTGGACGACGCCGGGGCGGGGTTTAATCTTATGGCCTCGAAGCTCTTACCATCGCCATAATCGGGCTCTTATTAGTCTTCCACCATGCTAAAGCCCGTCCTTCCATCCTGGAAATTTTCTTATCGGTGAAGTTTTCCCACTCATCAAAGGTATGAAGTTCGCAGCCGATTTGGAGATGGGTATCGAGAATAGATACGGGCCATAACAGGCCGAAAATGAAAACGGGTTGTTTTGAGGCGTCCCCGTAGACCCAAGCGTCCCCGAAGACCCGGGCGTCCCCGTAGACCCAAGCGTCCCCGTAGACCCAAGCGTTCCCGAAGACCCGGGCGTCCCCGTAGACCCGGGCGTCCCCGAAGACCCGGGCGTCCCCGTAGACCCAAGCGTCCCCGAAGACCCAAGCGTTCCCGTAAACCCGGGCCGAATCTTCTACTTTGGCCGTATCGGCCACCCAACCGCCACCGTTTTTATGTTGGTGTGCTGGGACTGGCCCGTTGCCGTCCTCAAAATCGAAGGTCAATTGTTTCTTAATGTTCATAATCCTCCCCGTATTCTTTCCGAACTGTCAAACAATGTTTGTCGTTCCCCAGGCCCCCGCTCCCGGCTTCGCTGGTGATGGTAGGCCGGCCGGGAGTGGGTGGGGTTGATGGTTCTTAATGCAATCCGTTACTTTTATGGTGCTTCTGGTGGCAGCTTTTACAGAGCCACCTTACTTCCAGGGGTTTCGAGTAGTCATCATGGTGGGCGTCCAATGCGCCGTTGGGCATTAAGCATTGTGAGCAAAAAGAAGGTTTTATGATTTTTCCGGTATGAATAGCCCAACGGATAGCATCTTGAGCCTTTTTTTGAAGGCATCGTAAACCGGGGCAAGAATTAGCCTTAAACCATTGGCGGGTGCGGATATTAGCGCAGGTCTTGCAGTAACTATTCTTTCCCCCGTTCATTTTGGGGTTATCATAGAAGTCCTCAAGCGGCTTTAGCTCCTTGCACTTCGCACACCGGCGCAAGATCACCTGGCCTTCCCTAAAAAGTACTCGAGAGCCTTCAATCTGTTCCATGGTTTCCTTATACCATGCGGAATATTTAGAATGCAAGAAAAAAATACCGTCTGGAATGATTTTATGCAAAAAAAATTAAGGGAGGGGGAAATAGCGAGTGTTTTAGCCGTTAGCGACTATTTTATTAATTTCAGATAGGAGGGCCTGAATCTTTTCCTGGGGGGAATTATAGAAATCGAAAAGGCGGGATAAGTCAATCTCCAGGCCCACGGCCAGTGCAAGGATAGTCTTCATGGGAAGGTTCTCGCCACGGCCGCCGCTTAAGTACCGGCTTATGGTGCCTTGCTCCATGCCGCACATCAAGCCGACTTGTTCCTGAGTAATACCGAGCTGCTTTATTTTGTCCAGGATTGCCCGAAGCACAATCCCGTAAAGTTCCCGGACCTTCACATCAATATCTTCGGGTTCCATGGAACCAATATGACATTGAGGCTCGGAAAAATTTAATCCGGTCGGTATGAAATTTTCTTGCATTTCAATATTCCACGTGGTATGTGATTCGCATGAGCGCAATTTTGAAAGAGTACATAGCAAACGAAAACCTGTCTCCTTCGGCCTGGGCTGAAAAGGTTGGTATTCCCCAGCCGGTAATTTCCAGACTACTGGCGGGAACGAGGTCGGTGTCATTAAAAACAGCCCTGCGCATCCAGGAAGCCACCGGCGGAAAGGTGCGGGTTGAAGACCTGGCGGGCAACGGTGACACCCCTAAGGCCCAAAATGCCTAAATCACTTTTGCAGCCGCGCCTGGTATTATTCAGGAAAGTACATCGCCGGCTCGCCCCGATAGAACAAAACCTTCTGGGAAAGCAGGTCGCCAACAAAAACGAGGCGGCATTCCCGGGTTTTGCCGAGGTCATATACATAGACCTGATTCCTGTCGGTGCCAAAAACTTCACCCCAAACCTCTGTAGGCTCCCCATATCTGGCAACGATATCCTGTTTGGTGGTAACTGTCGGTTGCATAGCGCTCCAGCCGTTTACCGGCTCGGGCAGCGTCCCTGCGCAACCGGCGGCTGCCAGGCACAAAATGATAAGCAAGGTTTTCATAGCGGTTCTCCTTTTTCTGCAACGGTAACACAGGCGGCGAACGGCTACAATCCAAAAGTGACTACCCCGAAACCCGCGTGGTTATTGGGTTTTATTTTTTTGACCTGGCCGTGGGCAAAAGGCCCCCCTTCTACCCTTGGCAATGGCAAGTCTCCCCATATCTACCCTTGACGGAGAAATAAAATGATTTTCGAGGAATTTTTACTTGACCCGGATGGCCACACAAAAGATTGGCTCAACCTTCTGGTGACTCAAGGGACCAAAGAAGACTTACAGCGATGCTCAAAAGCCCTGGGGGTGGAAATTAACACGATCCGCCAGTGGGGGTACCGGGATAAGGAATCTCAGCAAGCCTACCTCTACCGGGCCATCATCCTGTCGGTCTGCATGAAGGATCACCGGATCTTGCGGCAGTGGGCTGAAATGGCTAGCCAGGAGTTGCACCCCAAAGGGACTGGGGCCGAATTAGAAAAACTCCGGAAGATTAAAGAGGTTTTGGGGGGATGACTGGCGATCGCAGTTTTTGGGAAGGACACCACCTAACTGTGTCGCCAAGCGGTGATTTTTTTAGGGTTACCATTTCTCAACAAATCCCGCATGGGTGGATCCGGATTTATCCTGGCACTCTTGCGGGCCTATCTTTGTTTGAGCCGGATGGAACCCTAAAGCCACACCTTGCAGGGCTGCCGATCTATGGAAGTTAAATTTCTCAAGAAGGTTAATAATGGCTCGCGGATCAGGGCTGATTTTTCTTTGGTTTGGGAAAAGCGACTGATTATCCATCATTGCGTATTATTGGAAGCCGTAACCGGGAAACTGTACATCAAGTTTCCATCCAGGACCTATATGGACAAGGGCGTTAAAATATATGAGCCGATTGTTGAGGTTGACAATGATCTTCTCCAGAAAATTAGTGAACTGGCGGTCCACGAATTTGAGGCGCTGAAGTGAGGTTTTGTTTTTTGGCTTTCAAGCTTTTACGCACGTATGAATACATTAAAAGCTTATAAAACACTAGTATACTGCAACCATTATGCCAAAAAATGATCCTCACGATATAGAATCTGAACAGGCTCTACTCGCTGCTTTGATGATGGAGCGGGGGATTTATAAGCAAATAGACGTAACCATTGATGATTTCTACGATAAGAACCACCAGAAAATTTATCAATGTATCTGTGAATTATTAGAGGAAGGCATCGAACCGGAGTATGTTACCGTTTCGGCCAAAATCAAGTCTAAGGGGTGGGAAAGTCAGGTGCCGAGAGTCTACGTTTGCGGCCTTGCTGACAAGATTCCAGGAGCACTTACAAAGAATTGGAAGAACTATGTAGCTATAATTAAAAAGAAATCGGCTGGGAGGAAGTTAAGTTTACTCGCTATGCATCTTGCTGCAATCTCTCAAAACGGCCTTGACAATCTTCCAGGGAAAATTGACGAGGCAATGGGCCAACTACATGAAATCAGAGAGAAAGCGGCTAATAAAAGCCGGGGATTGACCGAAGAAATTAGAGAATGGGTCCTGACAACATCTGGTAACTTTGTGACAACAGATGTCTACAACGAGTTAGGCGTGACAACCCGTGACAACAAAAAGAAGGTTGCCGTCATTCTCAGTCGGTTAGAACAAGAAAGTATATTGGTTAAATGTGGAACAAAAAGAGGGTGTTACCGTGTGTTAGAGAAAGATGCCCCTCTTATTGATTTTGTTAACGTCAATTTGAACGATCCCTATCCTATCAAGTGGCCGTTTGGGATAGAAAACTTTGTGGACCTTTACCCTGGAAACGTGGTGGTAGTAGCGGGAGAGGCTAATGCTGGTAAAACCGCACTGCTTTTAAATGTGGTCAGGAATAATATGCACAGGCATAAAATCGAATATTTCAGTTCCGAAATGGGACCGGAGGAATTTCATTTACGGTTGGTTAAATTCGGTGACATAAAATTGGCTGATTGGCGATTCTCTCCCAGGCAAAGATCAACCAAGTTTGCCGATGTGATTGTGCCTGATGCTTTGAATATTATTGATTATCTGGAAATCACAAAAGACTTTTTTGAAATCGGCGGGGACATTAAGGATATTTTTGACCGGCTCGGGAAAGGGATTGCGATAATTGCCCTTCAGAAAAAGAAAGGATCGGATATTGGCCGGGGCGGTGACTTTACTTTGGAAAAACCACGTTTATACATGAGTATGCAACCTGGGGAAATCAAGATTGTGAAAGGAAAGAACTGGGCCAGCGAACATAATCCGAACGGGATGGCTTGGAAGTTTAAGCTGGTGCAGGGGTGCAGGTTTATAGAAAGTGGAGGAACGGCATACGACTTGTAGAAAATCCAACTGGCACGGCGCCAAGACGGGGTCTTATTGCCTCCTGCCCCCAGAACACCCGGTAAGCGTCCACCTGGCTGAAGCGGGCCTGGCCTTCCAGAAAGAGTTCTTCCGGTTTGAGGGGTTGGCGAGATGAACTGGCCTGACGACTACCTTATCCCTGGAATTGAACCTTTCCACCAGGAAGAGGCGGGGATTATCTATTGCGCCGACTGCCGGGACATCCTCCCCCACTTGCCAAAGGTGGATTTGGTGCTGACTGATCCGCCGTATGGGATTGCTAAAAAATGGAAGGGGGGGTTTAACAAGAAACATGGATGGGGGAAAGCCTTAATAGAAAGCGACTTGAGAAACCAATGGGATGTTTCTGTTCCAGACAGTAAATTAATGGCTCAGATTTTGGCTAAAGGGAATATTCAAATTATTTGGGGCGGAAACTATTTTGATTTGCCGACTTCAAGATGTTGGTTGGTTTGGAATAAGCCAGAAAGGAACTTTTCGTTAGCAGAAGCAGAATTGGCCTGGACAAATGCTGATAATGTAGTCCGGGTCTGCGACTGCAACAGGAGCGATGTGGAACGCAAACACCCTACTCAAAAGCCGATCAAATTGTTTTCTTGGTGCTTATCTCTCCCTTGGGCAAAAGAATCCGACATCATCCTCGACCCTTTTCTCGGCTCCGGCACCACCGCAGTGGCGGCTAAGGAGTTAAGGCGCAAGTTTATCGGTATTGAAATCAGCCGGGAGTATTGCGAGATCGCGGTCAAGCGGCTCCGCCAAGGCGTCTTAAATTTTACCGGAGGCTCCACATGAAACCCTCCGACCGCCCCGGTCCCCTGGACACCGCCATCGTGATCCTGTCGCCGGTGATCGTGGCGGGGCTGACGGTGGTGTTTCTGGTGGGGTTTTGGTGCGAGGCGGGGTGGCGGTGGGTGAGGGGGGATCTGAAATGAGCGGCAAAATTGATATAGGAGAAAGGCCATACGTGGCGGCAGCTTGGGGTGACAAAGAATTTTTTAGCCGCAATTTTGCGAATTTGGAGAGAGCGGCTGCTTGGGCCAGGAAGAAAATGCCCCGAGATGGTTTTTCCCAAGTAACCCATCGAACGACGGATGAAGTTTTAATGAAAGCGGAATCAAGATCAAGGTGAGATGGAGCCCCCCCCATGACCAAGAAACCGTACTGCATTTTCTTCCGGCCATCGGCTTTGAACCCTGACGTGTGCGCTCGGTGGATACGTCCGCTCAAGGGCGGCGAGCCGTTCTGCTTGGCGGACGAGGTTTGCGAGACACAGGGGTTGCGGTATATGCCCCGGGGAGCCACGGCTTATCATAAATCATTTAATGCTGATTATGAGGGCGCAAGGAGAAGGAAGTGCGTAAAATAACTCAGGAGACGGCTTGACACAACAAGCGCAAAGGTTATAATTACTCGTGTGGTCAAACTTTTAAGAGGAGAAAAACATGAGTAAAAGAAAACCGGATATTGATAAAAACTGTGAAGTATGTGGTAAAAATATTGTAAGGAACATTATGTCAGATGGTAGTCTTGAAGACTATGGAGATTATACTAGGAGAAAACATTGTAATCAAAAATGTATGGGAAAAAGTGAAGTATATTCTTCAAAGGGGAAGAAGTCAATAATAGTTGCCAAATCTGGCTACATTGCTATTTATTCGCCTGAACATCCTCATAAAAATAAATGGGGATATGTGAATGAACACGTCTTAAAAGCCGAAAAAGCATTGGGAAAACCGCTTCCGAAGGGGGCAGTTGTACACCATGCCAACGGCTCCAGAGATAATGGTCCTTTAGTTATTTGTCAAGATACCGCATATCATTCATTACTTCACCAGAGAGAAAGAGCATTGAAAGCCTGCGGACATAGTTCTTGGAGAAAGTGTAATATTTGTAAAAAATGGGATGCGCCAGAAAAACTATCTTTACCCAAGAAGCCCAAGGGGCACGTATATCACAAGAGTTGCGCTTGTGAGGCGCAGAAAGAAAGGAACAGACATAAATGAAGAAAGTAACAAAAGAGACGGCCTTGAAAGGTGCCTGCAAAGACCTACTCTCCCTCTACCGGATATGGACCTTCCCTGTTGTTGCCGCCATGGGTTCTCATCCAGGCATTGCTGATCGCCTGGGGTTTTATAAAGGCAGAGGGCTTGCGATTGAGTTTAAGCGTCCCAAAGGGGTTCTCAGTGAATCTCAGAAGGAATTTAAAAAGCGGTGGGAAGATGCAGGCGGGCTTTATATTGAGTGTCGAAGCATTGAGGATTTGGCCACGGCGCTTGAGATTAAGACCTTGAAAATTATTTAAAGCAAAGGTGGTTCAAGATAACGGATGAACTGATTAAATATATTAAGAGGGTTGCCAAATGACGCTCCTCATTGGCAGAAAAGCTATTTGTAACCACCTGAAAGTGAGTTGGACAACAATTCGCAAATGGATTTCAGTACGCCATTTGCCTGTGGTTCAAGAGAAAGGGATGCCTCCTATGCTGTCAACAATCCACCTGCACGAGTGGCAAGATCAAAGGCTGAATCCAAAAAAATAAAAAAACGCATTTTATACCAATCCTGTACCACTTTTATACCAATCCTGTACCATTTACGATACCCCCTCCCCATTTGACACGCCACCATGCCTGTGTATCAATGGAACCTGTGAGTAACAACCTTTCCTCATTTCCTCATTCGACGTTAGGGGCACCCGGCTATCGGGACCGGGTGCCCCGTTTTGTTTTAACGAAGACCACGGCGGCGCCTGGGACGACGGGCGGCGCAGTTTGCATAAACAGGTTAAAGGCTATACAAAAATCAGGGGCCGGAAATGACTGCCCTCCCCGCAAACAAACCAGAATCGCTGTCATGCGGCCTGATAATTCGCCTGGTCTATTGTGATGAGTAAATTCTCCCAAAACACCGGGATTAAGGGCGTCCTCTAACGCCGGCACCCGCAAACCCGCATTGTTGGTAAAGGCTAACCATCAACCCATAGGCTAATCGGCCCGTGAGAGGGCTTAGGTGAAGGCGGTTTTAGAGGAAAATGGGCAAAAACAGGAAATTAACCCAAAAACAGGCTAAATTTGTTGAGGAATTTCTTGTTGACTTGAATGCTACTCAAGCGGCAATCCGTGCTGGGTATTCTCCTAAAACTGCTTTTAATGCTGGCTGGCAAAATGTTAGGAAATGTGAAGATGCTATCGCTGTGGCTCGGCAAGAGCTATCCGCCAAATCAGGTATCACCCCCGAAAAAGTCATCCAGGGATTTGCTGATTTGGCATTTGCTGATCTTGCCGAGTGCTACGATGAAAATGGCATTCTGAAAAATATCCACGACATTCCCAAGTCGGCCCGAATGGCGGTTGCCGGTCTTGAAGTTTTTGAGGAGTTCGCCGGGAAAGGCGAAGATAAGGTTAAGATCGGGGAAACCAAAAAGGTAAAATTGTGGGATAAGGTTAAGGCCCTTGATAGCCTGGCAAAACATTTCGGCCTCTACGATGCCGACAACAAACAAAAAACCAGCCCATTAACCGAACTACTTGAGAGATTAGATGGCCGTGGCCTCCCAACTCCAAGCGATTGACAAGTTAGAGGAAAAACTGTCGAGCCAACGCTGGCGGTTGAATAACCTCTATCATATCAAGAATAAGCAAGGCCAGATGGTGCCCTATAAGTTTAACTGGGCGCAGGAACGGCTTTATAGTGAGATGCACTATTTAAATATTATCTTGAAGGCCCGGCAGCTCGGGTGTTGTCTTGACCCCTCCACTAAAGTTCTCACAGCCAATCTTGAGTGGATTCCAATTTGTGACATTAAGCCTGGGCAAGAGATTGTCTCGGTGGACGAACACAGCCCCCACGCCGGCAAAGGCCAGCAGAGAAAGATGCGGACTGCGGTTGTCCATGGTT
>Ga0265296_1000605_pt1 | contig 50971 bp, 60 predicted proteins | sample MunlanPumphouse1_FD_189073 | JGI IMG/M metagenome (GOLD analysis project Ga0265296, IMG submission 189073) | Groundwater microbial communities from a municipal landfill in Southern Ontario, Canada - Pumphouse #1 | ecosystem: Environmental > Aquatic > Deep subsurface > Groundwater | place... | reverse complement strand
TATCATAGGGGAATATTGATTAAAATTATGGCTTAATTTTAATCAATATTCTACCTTATCTTCGGTTGCATTTCCAGATTGCAGAACGGATGGGCTATGGTTGCATTTTAGCATGCTTGATGCGTCCACTTGCCTGCTTTAAAAAAATCTAGTATAATATCTTCAAGGCAAAGCGCCAAAAAATGGCGTTTTTGCATCTTTAACCTTTAGTGTCTATTTGCCAAATACCATTTTGGCTACAATTTTCAAAATATTATGTATATTTCATGGCTCGGCCATTCCACTTTCAAAATTGAAACCAAAACACATCTTAAAGAAGAGGTCTTAATTCTTATCAATCCATATAATTTCCCAAAATCCGATCTGCCGCGCAACCTTAAAAGCGACATTGTTTTATTGACCAATGGCGCGGAAAATACCATCACACTTTCCGGAGATCCATTTATCATTTCCACTCCTGGCGAATATGAGCTTCAAGGCGTGATGATTTATGCCATCCCATTGCCAAAGGACTTGGAAAATGAAAAGCCGCAGATAGTTTTTCATTTTGAAACAGAACATATGTCAATCACCTATTTGGGCGATTTTAAAGCTAAACTTAACACGGAGACGATTGAAAAACTTGGCATTGTTGATATCGCTATGATTCCTTGCGGCAACAGAACAGTACTTACGGCTGAAGAAGCCAATGCTATAGTGAATGATATTGAACCGCGCGTTGTTATTCCGCATTCTTTCAACCCACCGGACAAAAACTATCCATACGAGCCAGTGGATAAATTTGCCAAACTTTTAGGCGTTAAAGAAAAAGAATGGTTGCCCAAATTTAAAGTTGTTAAAAAAGATTTGCCGCAGGATGAAACCAAAGTAATCTTTTTAAATAAATCTTAAAATATGCCGCAAACCAAACGAGACAAGAAACAAAGTAAAAAACTACCAATGATTTTTTATAAATCAATTCCAGCAAAAGATATCAACAAAAAAACTGTTCAATTTTCACAAACAAAAAAACCCGAATTTGATTTTGTTTCAAACGGAAATGGAACAAAACTAATCTGGCTTTGGTCAGCCGTTGCCGTAATTATGGCCGCGATAATTTTTTTCTGGACAACTTCACTTCCAGCCGCGTTAAAAGTAAATATAATTTCCGCGGATGAGGCGGCTAAAATTTTTGGCGATAATAAAAAACAGTTTAAGGAAATTTTTCAAGCGCCAAAAGACGATTTGGAAAAAATTAAAAAACAAGCGGCAATAATTTTACAAGCAGCTGCCGCGGCCTCCACTTCCACTTCTTCCACTTATGCTATTGCTTCCGCCACCAGCACACTCACCGCTGAACAATTAAACTCTCTAAAAAATAAAATCAACAATTTAAAGAAATAAAAAACCTTCCAGAATGCCCGGCAACTCGGAAAATGATTAAATTGTCATTCCGGTTGTGGGACAATCTTTCAGAATGACAAAAAGAAACATTATGAAAAAAAGAAAACCAATCTCGGAAAATAAATTGCCAATTGACCAAGACAAAATCGGAAAAATTTTGCCATATTCCATTGTCAATGAGGTGCAGGAATCATACCTTGACTATGCCATGTCTGTTATTATCGCGCGCGCCCTGCCTGATGTGCGTGATGGACTTAAGCCGGTGCACCGCCGCATTTTATACGCTATGTGGGAAGCTGGATTAAGGTCTAACGCCAAATTCCGCAAATCCGCAACTATTGTTGGTTCAGTTTTAAGCTTGTATCATCCGCACGGCGATACAGCGGTCTATGATTCTATGGTGCGCATGGCGCAGGTCTTTTCTCTGCGTTATCCTTTAGTTCACGGCCAAGGCAATTTTGGCAGCCTTGACGGGGATCCTGCCGCCGCTTATCGCTATACAGAAGCAAAACTGACTAAAATCGCGGAAGAATTACTTTATGACATTGAGTCCGACACAGTTGATTTTTCTCCTAACTATGACGGCTCGCATCAAGAACCGCAGGTTTTGCCGGCTAAACTGCCCAACCTGCTATTAAACGGCTCCATGGGTATTGCCGTGGGCATGGCCACTAATATTCCGCCTCATAATTTAACCGAACTTTGCGACGGAATCCTCCACTTAATTGAACACCCTGACGCAGACATTGACGAACTTGTGGAATTTGTCAAAGGTCCGGATTTTCCAACCGGCGGCATTATTTATGACAAAAAAGAAATTGCCCAGGCCTACGCTACAGGCCGCGGTCGCGTGGTTATGCGCGCCAAAACAGAAATTGTGGAAGACAAGGCTGGACTATTTAAAATTTTAGTGACGGAAATACCTTATCAGGTAAATAAAGCCACTTTGGTAGAAAAAATTGCCAATCTGGTGCATGAGAAAAAAATTGAAGGCATTAAGGACTTGCGCGACGAATCAAACAAAGAAGGCGTACGGGTTGTGATTGAACTTAAAAAGGATTCATATCCAAAAAAGATTTTAAATCAGCTTTTTAATCTAACGCAGCTCCAAGACACTTTTAATTTTAATATGCTGGCTTTGGTTGACGGCATCCAGCCGCGCGTATTAAATTTAAAAATGATATTGGCAGAATATATTAAACATCGCCAGATAGTGGTGCGCCGCCGAACTGAATATTATTTGAAAAAAGCTGAAGAGCGCGCTCACATTTTAAAGGGTTTAAAAATAGCATTGGATAATATTGACGCAGTAATTAAAATCATTAAGCATTCCAAAGACAAAGAAGCGGCGCGCGTCAATTTAATGAGCAAATTTCGCTTAACGGAAATCCAAGCTATCGCTATTTTGGAAATGAAGCTTCAGCAATTAGCCAATTTGGAACAACAAAAAATAGAAGATGAGTTAAAAGAGAAAATGGCTTTGATTAAAGATTTGCAAGCAATTCTGGCCTCGGCTAAAAAAATCCAAGACATTGTAAAAAAAGAGGTTTTGGAAATCAAAGAAAAATTCGGAGATGAACGCCGCACGCAAATTATAGCGCATGGCGTTAAGGACTTCTCTACCGAGGACCTGGTGCCAAATGAAGATACTATCGTGATGATAACTCAAGACGGCTATATTAAACGGCTCCCGCCAGACACTTTCAAAACACAACATCGCGGCGGCAAGGGCGTAATTGGCGTTACCACAAAAGAAGAAGACATTGTGGAACATATGTTCTCTACCACAACGCACGCGGATTTATTATTCTTCACCACCAAAGGCCGCGCCTTTCAATTAAAATCCTATGATGTGCCGCAAGGTTCTCGCACCGCCAAAGGACAAGCTATTGTCAACTTTTTACAATTAGGGCCTGATGAAAAAGTTTCAGCCGTGCTTTCTTTAACCGAATTGGGAGAATACAAATACTTGGTAATGGTGACGCGGCAAGGCGTGATTAAAAAAGTTGATATCAAAGATTTTGGAAGCGTGCGCCACTCAGGACTTATCGCGTTGAAATTAAAAGGCACTGATTTACTGCAATGGGTAAAACCTTCAGCAGGAGCTGATGAAATAATGCTTATAACTTCAGGCGGACAATCCATCAGGTTCAAAGAAAAAATAATTCGCGCGATGGGCAGAAACGCGTCTGGCGTGCGCGGCATCCGCTTAAAAGGAACAGACACTGTTGTTGGCATGGATGTAATTGACCCTAAAATGGACAAGTCATTTCAACTCTTTATTATTTCAGAAGAGGGCATGGGAAAACGAACTGCTTTAACTCAATACAGAGTGCAAGGCCGCGGCGGAACAGGAATAAAAACCGCCAAAATAAACAAAAAAACCGGCCGCCTTATCGGAGCTTATATTGTTAATGCAAAAGATGAAAGAGATTTAATGATGATGTCAGCGAAAGGACAAATTATCCGCTTGCCGTTTGGTTCTGTGTCCATTTCCAGCCGCGCAACGCAAGGCGTGCGTTTGATGCGTTTTAAAGAAACAAATGACAAGGTTGCAAGCGTGACATTAGTATAAAGGGTCTGCCGCCAAATCCAATTTTGGCTGCAATTCTCAAAATTGGGCTAAATTTTCCAAAAAACTTTAAAGAGCTTGTAAAAACAGGCTCTTTTTGTTTGTTTAAAAAATAAAAGTGTCGTATAATGTAGTATATTATGGATGACAGAAAAACTTTCGCCAAGATTGAAGAAAAAAAATCAAAAAACGAAATAGGTAATCTTCTGCGGCATTTTTTGGAATATCTGGAAATTGAAAAAAACCGCTCGCCTAAAACCATACGCAATTATCAATTTTATATAGAGAGATTTTTGAATTTTACCAAAATCAACAATGCCAATGAAATAACTTTGGAAAGTACGCGGCAATTCCGCCTATGGCTGCATCGCCAAATTTATTCACGATGGAAAGAACTTAAAACCTCCACTCAAAATTATCACCTTATCGCCTTGCGTTCATTTTTAAAATATCTTTCCAAGCGCGATGTCAAAACATTGGCGGCGGAAAAAATTGAACTGGCTAAAATACCAGAGCGGCAAATTTCTTTTTTAGAAGGCGGAGAATTGGATCGGCTGTTGGAAGCGCCGCTAAAAGATTCTGTCGGCAACCAAAAAACCGAAAATTTAATCTCTTTAAGAGACAAGGCGCTTTTGGAGCTTTTGTTTAGCACGGGAATGCGCGTATCTGAATTGGCAAATTTGAAAATAAATGATGTTAATTTGAATAAAGAGGAATTTTCAATACGCGGCAAGGGCGGCAAGGTGCGTGTGGTGTTTTTATCCAATCAAGCGCGCTTCTGGCTTAAAAAATTTCTGGACGCCAGGCATGATATGAGTCCATATATTTTTATTCCATTGGATCGCGCGGAAAAAGGTCGCGAAAAACATAACGCGCTGAAAAAAACAGCTCACAGCTTGATTAAAATAGGAAAAAATGATAAAGTTTCAACCAATGGCTTAACGCCAAGAAGCATTCAAAGAATGGTAAAGAGATACTCGCGCGCGGCCGGAATTACCAAAAAAATCACGCCGCATGTTTTGCGCCACAGCTTTGCGACTGATTTACTCCGCAACGGCGCCGATATTAGAAGTGTGCAGGCGATGTTGGGGCATTCTTCCATCACTACTACTCAAATTTACACGCATGTCACTGATAAAGGCCTGCGCGATGTGTATAAAAATTTTCACGGAAAAAATAAAAAATAAAAAAATTCTTCAATTTTACGGCCCCGTAGTTCAACGGATAGAACGAGGGACTTCTAATCCCTAGACCAAGGTTCAATTCCTTGCGGGGTCATTAAATGGTCTATCTGCCAAATACCGTTTTGGCTGCTATAGACATCACATTCCAAAACAGCATGCTAAATGTTTTCTTTTTGACGGAAATGGCGATTTTAGCGCTTTTTGTTTTAATTGCTTTATATATTTGGCGCTATGATAAAAAATCCATTCTCTTTTTTGCCGGAGCCGTTATTTACGCCGCATTGTTTGAAAATCTAAATATACTCATTTCTCGCGATACAATAGGCGGGTATTTTTATAACCCTACTTTTAAATTCTTTGTTTTCCACACGCCGCTTTTTATAATTCTTTCTTGGGCGATAATTTTATACTCAACTAAAATTATCACGGAAGCAACGCGCGTCAAGCAGTTTTCAATGCCGTTTTTAGCAGCTCTTTTGGCGCTTATTGTTGATTTTGGACTTGATACAACCGCCATCCGCTTAAAATTCTGGTTTTGGCAAGGTTATGCCTTAAATGAAGGATATTTTGGCGTGCCAGCTAATAATTTCTTGGGCTGGTTGATTATAGCTTTTTCTTTCTATTTAATTTATCTAATTTTAGACAAAAAAGCTCCGCGCCAAAAAAAGCTTCTGCTTATTACCTTACCACTTGCCGCTTATCTGCTTTTCCTCCTCATATTCAGCCAAATTAACGCATTGGAAACATTTTTTAATTTAAATAAATCCACGGAATTTTATCTCCTTTTCAGCGTCATCATGCTTTTTATTTTTTCAATTAAAAGAAACCGCGCGAACAAAATAACTACGCTCGCTTACGGACGCGCCATCGCTTTTTTCTCCCGTTTGATTTTTCATCTATTTGGAATCATTGGTGTTTTGGCTTATCAATTTTATCAAGAAAATATTCTTTTACTCGCGTTTCCCATAATATTTTTGCTCTTGGAATTTTCACCTCATTTTTTGCTAAAAAAAATTCAACAAAAAACTTGACTTGTGGAAAAAAAAAGGATAAAATAAAATTGATTTTTATTTTATGAATGAAAATACTAAAGAAGAAAACAAAAATCCAGTTGTTGCCGCGCAAATGCCTCTTTTGGAGGGATCCAATATGCCAAAAACAGTCGGAATTATTTTTAGTGAGGTAAAACGAAAATATTTTCCCACCAGACAGCAATATATTACTGAAAAAGACGCAAAAAAAAACGCGCGCGAGGTGGCTGAATACATTGAAAAACTCGGTATAAAAACAACTTTATACCCTGGAAACGCCACCTTAATAAATCGTTTAAAAAAAGATCAGCCTGAATTGGTTTTTAATCTTGTGGACTCTGTAAAAGGCAATGAATCATTGGCATCCACGGTTCCAGGCATGCTGGAAATGTTTGGAATTCCATACACTGGAGTGGGGATTGTCGGCTGCGCTTTATGTTATAACAAATTTTTGGTGATGAAACTTTTAGAGCAACTGGGCATAAAAACGCCAAGATGCGAACTTGTATCAAACACGGACGAGGAAATTGACACTGAAATGAAATTTCCTCTAATCGCCAAACTAAACGAGGTGCATGGAGGGTTAGAAATCAACTATGAGTGCGTTTCTGATGATATGGAACACTTAAAAAAACGCATTGCCTATTTGATAGAAAAATACGACCAACCTGTTTTGGTGCAGGAATTTATTGAAGGTCGGGAATTAAGCGCTTTTGTGATTGAAGGACTTGGACAAGAAGTTTTTTTAATGGAAACGGTTTTTACAAAACCTGAGTCAAAACATCAAATTATCAACTTTGACACACAATGGGTGAATGACGATAAATCCTATTATTTCGCCAAATTTGAAAATGAAAATTTGAGAAAAACCTGCCGCATGGCTTTTGACGCGGTAAAAATGTCCGGTTATGGAAAATTTGACATCCGCGTCAAAGACAACGAATATTATTTTATTGACAGCAACCCAAACAACGCTTTCGGACCTAAAGAATCCAATTTTCCAATATCAATAATTATGGAAGATTTTTACAATATCACCTTCGCGGAAATAGTAAAACACTTAATTGAATATACTTTCAACAAAAAGAAAAACAGTTATGTCTAAAATTATCGGCTTTACATACGACCCAATAGAAGAATTTGTTTTTGAACCAAGCGACGCGCCAGATGCTAACGCTGAACATGATTATGAAGACACAGTGGATTTTATCGCGGACGCAATCCGCGCCAATGGGCATAAAGTAATCAAAATCGGCAGCGCAAAAAGTTTGCTTCAGAAACTACCGGAATTAAAAGTTGATATTGTTTTTAATCTTGCCGAAGGGCGTTATGGCAGAAACAGAGAATCAGAAGTGCCTCTAATCTGCGAAATGATAAAAATTCCTTATGTCGGTTCTGACGCATTAACTATGTCTTTAACCATGGATAAAGCAATGACCAAAAAAATTCTACGAGCGGAAGGAATTCCAACCGCTAAATATTGTCTGGCGCGTAGTCCAAAAGATGTTGAAAAATGCTTGGAAAAAATGGCTTTTCCAATGATTGTAAAGCCGAATTGCGAAGGTTCTTCAAAAGGCATGAGCGAAAAATCCAAGGTAAATAATTTAGAAGAGCTTAAAAAACAAGCCACCTATATTATTAATACTTATTGCCAGCCGGCTTTGGTAGAAGAATTTATATCCGGACGAGAATACACAGTTGGAATAATCGGCAATGAAAATCCGGAAATTTTGCCGGCTGCGCAAATCAGAATTAATAACGTAACGGACTTGGGCGACAATTTTTATACTTTCACGCGCGTTAACGAAAATAACGAATTGGACTACACCTGCGAAAATATTCCTGAAGAAATGGCCAAAAAACTTTCCGACTTGGCTTTGGCGACTTATCGCGCTGTTGATTGTTTGGATTTTGGCCGCGTAGATTTCAGAGTGGATAAAAACAATAATCCTTATGTCCTTGAACTCAACGCGTTGCCGTGCTTATCCAATGAAGACGTCTTCGCGGTTGTTGCCGACTATTTAAAAATTCCTTTTAGTGATATAATGAAAAAGATTTTAAACGCTGCTTTTACGCGTTATCAAATGACACCGTGATATTATGGACATCACACTATGAAACTGCATCAAGAATTTATTAGTGCGGATGAGTTGCGAAGTGTTGGAGTAAAAAAATAAGCGAGCTGTATTAAATATACAGCGAGTTTATTTTTTTATGAAACACGAGCAAATCGCCGCAATAATGAATTATGGAGCGCAGTTTCATAGTGTGATGTCCATAGGTCTGGTTACCAAAACAATTTTTATGGCAGTAAAAAAATTAAATATCGCTTTTGTATACAATGTCCGTCACAAAAAACCATCCCTAATTGATGCCGAAGCCATGGCTCAAGCTGAGTTTGACGAACCATCCACCATTAATGGCATTGCGCAAGGATTGCGCAAACTTGGGCATAACATTTTTAGAATAGAAGCAAACGAAGATGTCTACGCTAAATTAAAATGCCTAAAATCTAAAATAGATTTGGTTTTTAATATTGCTGAAGGAATTAAAAACGCGGATAGGGAGGCCCAAATTCCCGCCATGCTTGAGAATTTGGACCTCCCTTATGTGGGCTCAAAACCTATTACCCATGCCCTGTGTTTAAATAAGGCCTATACAAAAAAGGTCCTTTCTTATCACCAAATTCCAACGCCCAAATTTCAAATTTTTTACGAGCCCAATGAGCGGCTTTCCAGACGGCTTCATTTCCCCCTAATTGTCAAACCAAACGCCGAGGGATCATCCAAAGGAATTTTTAATGATTCAGTTGTGGAAAATGAAGTCCAACTTTACAAAAAAATCGGCGACATTTTGGATGACTACAAACAGCCGGCTTTAGTGGAAGAATTTCTAAACGGACGGGAATTCACCGTAGCGATTATCGGCAACAGGCCGGCGGAAGTTCTGCCGCCTGTGGAAATTAAGTTTGATAATTTGCCAAAAAATTTGCGGCCTATAGATTCTTACGAGGTAAAATGGATTTTGGATAATCCAGAAAGTAATATTCAAACTGTACAATGTCCGGCGGAAATGGATTTTAAACTTTTCACACAAATTAAAAAAATCTGCCTCAAAACCAAACAGGCCTTGGATATTTTGGATTGGTGCAGAATTGATTTGCGTTTAGACGTTAAAGGCAGACCGCATATTTTAGAAATCAATCAACTGCCTGGAATAATTCCCGACCCAAAAGAAAATTCTCGCTTGCCTTTGGCGGCTCGCTCAGCAGGTTATACCTATGAAGAAATGCTGCATAAAATTATAAAAGCGGCTTGCGACAGATATGATATAAAACTCTCGCCTGCCTTGGAACCCGCGCCAGAAAAAGCCACCAATTGGTTAGTCACCGCGTTCTCTTGACATAAAAGGCAAAATACGCTATAATATTTTTTGATGACCACGGTGGCCATAGTTTAATGGTAGAACAGCGGATTGTGGCTCCGCTAGCGAGGGTTCAATTCCCTCTGGTCACCCCAAAAAAAATTAGCAAGTAAAACTATTCTCGTTTGCTTACACAAAATAAATTAAAGTGTAAGATAGAAAATAAAAGTCGGCTTGCGAGTTAAATTATTTTGTGTAAGAACAAATATGGCTAAAAAGTTATATGTAGGCAATTTGTCCTACGGCACCACCAGTGAAACCTTAAAGACTATGTTCTCCGAGGCAGGCACTGTGGAATCAGCTACTGTTATTACCGATAAAATGTCCGGCCGCTCAAAAGGTTTCGGCTTTGTGGAAATGTCCACTGAAGAAGAAGCTCAAAAAGCGATCACGATGTTTAATGGCAAAGATGTTGACGGTCGCGCGGTGACTGTTAATGAAGCCCGTCCTTTAGAGGACAGACCTCCTCGCCAAAGCGGCGGTTTCAACCGCGGCGGCGGTCGCGGAGGATTCGGCGGCGGCGGCAAACAATGGTAAAATTACCTGATAAAAACCTCTCGCAAGAGAGGTTTTTTGTTTTTAGAACCACTACGGCGCGAAATAAAGCGCGCATTGCCGCTTATAGCAAATGTTAGCTTTTTTTTAATCCAAATTTCAGCTATAATGTTATAATATGTCAAAAAAGGCCGGAATAATTTTAACAGTCATCTTCTTTGCCGCGGCGGCTTTATATTTTACCTTTCTTGGGCGTACGGCAAATTTTCCAGACCCGGATTCTTTTTATCACGCTAAAATGGCCGCGCTGATGCGGGACAATTTGGTAATCAAAGAATTCCACTGGATTAAATTTGCCGATTTTACTCAAAAATTCACTGACCAACATTTTCTTTATCATATTTTTTTAATACCCTTTACTTATCTTGTCAATCCTTTAATTGGTTTGAAAATAGCCACAATTATTTTAGCTATTGGCGTTCTCATTGCGTTTTATTTCCTGCTCAAGCGTCTTGGCGCGCGCTGGCCTCTTTTATTCACAGCAGTTCTCCTTTTTGTTACGCCATTTATTTTCCGCATCAATTTGGCTAAGGCCATCGCGTTTTCTTTACTCATTCTTTTTGCCGCCACAGCTCTTTTGGCGCGCAAAAAAAATTTTGGGCTGGCAATGCTTTCTTTTTTTTATGTTTGGTCTTACGGCGGTTGGATTTTAATCATTTTGCTTACGACGTCTTTTTTTCTGGCTGATTTTTTAATTAAAAAAGAATTAAACTTCAAACCGATAATCAATGTTGCCGCCGGGTGCGCTCTTGGCATAATCATCAATCCTTTTTTTCCAAACAATTTACTTTTTTACTGGGAACAAATCGTACAGATAGGTTTTATAAACTATCAAGATAAAATACCAGTCGGACTGGAATGGTATCCATACAAAATTTTGGATTTTTTAAGCGCAATTATTTTTCCTGTTATTTTGTCTTTTATCGCCTTTGCGCTTTGGGCAAAAAAAATTAAAAATGAACAAAGACAAAACACTTTGGACAAAAAAGCAATATCTGAAAAATTCTCAATTATCTTCGCAATTTTTATTTTTTCCTTGTTTTTGGGCGTCTGGACATTAAAATCACAGCGTTTTGTGGAATACTTCGCGCCATTCTTTACCTTAGCCAGCGCGCTTTTAATAACTTTTTCTCTGCCGCGAAATTTTTCTCTCAAAGATATTGGCGATTTTTTAGGCACAAAAATATTTCCCAAGCTATTTCTATTTATTTATTCCTGTTTGATAATTGGTTTTTTCTTTGCATTAAGCGCTCTTAAACTTGAAAGCCAATTCACCAAACAATTTAACTTTAATTATTTAAAGGAGCCGTCCGAGTGGCTAAAAAATAACACTCCGGCCGGCTCAACAATTTTTCACGGAAGTTGGGGGGATTTTCCAATGCTTTTTTACCACAATTCCCAAAATGTTTATCTTTCCGGCATGGACCCAACCTTTTTTTACCGCTTCAATCCAGAACTTTACAAAGAATGGCTCGGCATAGCCAGCGGGCAAATTAAAAACGATCTGGCTGATAAAATAAAAAATGATTTTGGCGCTTCGTTTGTTTTAGTGAAAAAAAATGAAAACAAGCTAAAAGAAAATCTTGAAAAAGACGGTTTTACAAAAAAATTTGAAAACAATGAAGCGACAATCTATTCAATCAAACCTCTATAAATTATTTAAAAAATATCCAGCAACTTAAAAAATATGGAAAAATTGGATAAAAAGGAATGGCTCTTAATAGCCGATGTTTCTCTCGCGCTTATTTTCTTAACCACACTGCCGATTGTCATAGGCATAATTTCCGCCCCTCCCGGACAATTTTTCTTAGGCGCGCAAGTTAATAATTATTTTGACACTTCTATCTACTATTCTTGGATAGAGCAGGTGAAAGACGGCCACTGGCTTTTTAAAAATCTTTTTACCGGCGAAGCGCATCCGCGATTCTTATTTGACATCTTTTGGCTTACCGTCGGATTAATTGCAAAACTTTTCTCTTTAAGCGGTTTTGTTGCCTTTCAAATTGTCAGAATAGCTCTTATTCCTCTGCTATTATCCGTTGCTTACTCGTTAATTTCTTTTTTCTTTCAAAATAAAAAAGCGCGGATGTGGGCTTTTTTAATGACGGCTTTTTCATCCGGCTGGGGGGTGATTTTTGACGCGCTTCAAGCAGGTCTCAAATCTCCAGCCAATTTTCCATCCATGGATCTGGCCATAGTTGAGTCCAGCACTTTTTATTCCACATATTATTCTCCTCACTTTATTCTTTCTTTAACATTAATTTTAGCAGTCTTCTTTTTGATGTTAAGAAGCTGGGAAGAAAAAAGATTGGGATTAACATTATGGGCGGGAATTCTTTCTTTAATTTTATTTGAATTTCATCCTTATTATGTGCCGACGATTTTTGCCGTTATGGGTTTGTATCTTTTGGCCTTAATTGTTAAAAACAAAAATTTATCATTTTTTAACATCGAATCATATTTCATTGTAATGCTGATTTCTTCACCTTCAATTATTTATCATCTTTGGACTTTAAAAACCTTTTGGATACGGCAGCAGCACGCGGCGCAAAATATTTTATTAACACCGTCATTTTTAAATTTTGTCTTTACTTACGGAGCAATTTTTTTATTGGCTCTACTTGGTTATGCTTATATTATTAAAAAACAATTTAGTGATAAAAATTTGTTTTTATTGGTTTGGCCAATCGCCATACTTTTTTTGCTCTACAATCCTCTTATTAATTATCAAAGAAGATTAATAGAAAGCATTCACGTTGCCTTTTCCATTTTGGCTGTTTTCGGCGCGTATTATTTATTCAACATTGAGCCCAATCTAAAAAAATATTTAAAAAACGCGCTAATCGCGAGCGCATTATTTATATTCATTTTTACATCTTCCAATATCTACATAATTCAAAGGGATATTAAATTTTATCTCGGCGAAAAAATAATATCAGTAAGCCCTTTTATCAGCCAAAATAAAAAAACTGCGATGGAATGGGCAAGGACATTGCCGGATGGGGTATTTTTGGCCGGTTATCATAACAGTAATTTATTGCCGGCTTTTGCCGTAAAACAAGTTTATTTAGGCCACTGGGGACAAACAGCTAACTCTACTGCCAAAAAAGAAAAGCAAGATTGGTTTTTTAACCAAGCTACAATAGATGGACAAAAAAAATTCCTGGCGCAAAATAAAATCAAGTATATTTTTTATGAGGAAGAAAAACAATTATTTCCAGACTTTCATCCTCAAAATCTGTTATTTTTGAAAAAAATATATAAAAACTCCGAAGCTGAAATTTATGAATTTGTTGAATAATCCTTCACCATCGCAATCGCCAGCCAGCATTTGGCGCAAGGCAATGGATTTTTTAAACGCCCGCAATAAAAAACCGCCTTTTTTTACTTTCTTTTTAAGTTTTATTGTTATTGTAATTACTTCTTTGCCGTATCTTTACGGCTTTTTGGTTACGCCGCCAAACTCTGTTTTTATTGGCAATGGACTTTTTAATCCTCATGATAATCATGTTTATTATTCTTATATTGAACAAGTAAAAGCAGGGCGTTATTTTTTAAAAGATGTTTTTACAGCCGAACAGCAGACGCCATTTTTAAATATTTTCTGGCTCGCGTTGGGACTTATGGCAAAAATTTTTGCTTTAAGTCCTATCTCAACATTTCACTTGGCAAGAATTTTATTGATTCCTCTTTTATTTTATGCGCTTTTCAAATTTGCTGATTGGTATTTCGCGTCTGACTTGCAAAAAGAAAGAAAAATTAAATTGGCTTTAATTTTATTTAGCGTAAACACCGGTTTTGGCGGATTTTTAGCTATTTTCTACAACAGAAATCTTCTACCACTGGAGGCATGGTGGCCGGAGGCCTTTGTTTCTTTAAGCTCCTATGCCTCTCCGCATTTTATCGCTTCTTGGATTTTACTTATCGCCTCAATCTTTTTTTTATTTCGTTCAATAAATAATGACGGCGTTAAAAACGCGAACTGGAATGTAATCGCGGCTGGTTTGTCTGGATTAATTTTGACGCAATTTCATACGTTTTATTTAGCATTGTTAATTCCTCTTTCCATTGCCATCTTTTTTTATTTTGCATCGGAAAAATCAAAAAACTTAAAAGATATCTTTTTAAAAATAACAATTTATAATTTATTCTTTTTGCCAATAATAATCTACTACTTTTTTCTATTAAAAGATACGGTTATGAAAGAGCGGCTTTTTAACGCCGCCATGCTCACCACTAACAATCTGTTTATTGTTTTTTTCGCTTTCGGTTTTGTTTCCATTTTGGCTTTTTCAAACATCATTTGGCTATTTTTTAAAAAAGAACAAACAATCAAACAGACAATGATTATAATTTGGACGATTATCGCGCCTCTCTTGCTTTTCGCTCCAATCCCCTTTCAAAAGCGGCTGATTGAGGGCTGGCAATTTCCTCTTATTTTATTAGCCGTAGGACCAATAATTAGAATCGCAGACATAATAAAACAAAAAACATCATTGGGGAACAGCTACAACAGAACTTTATTTTTTCTGTTCTTTATAACACCTGCGCTTACTATTTTTTTCTCCGCGTTTGCTGTTTATCATTCCGATGATGTTTTTATCAGACAGGTTTATCTGCCAAAAAATCTCCACCATGCTTTAACTTGGCTAAAAACAAAAGGCAATTATGATGAAGTGGTCTTGGGGCATCTTTTGACAAGCATTTCCGCCGCATTTTTAGCTGATAAAACAATTTATGCGGGACACAAATTTGAAACCATCAATATAAAACAAAAACTGGCGTTGCTGGAAAAATTTTTCGCGACTGAAACAACAAAAATGGAAACAACAAAAAAAGAGCAACTGAACAAGACCGCGTTCATCATGGACTTTTTAACGCAAAACAGGATAAAATACATTGTCTGGGGGCCATATGAAAAAAATATAAACTTTCAACCGCAAACAAAAAATTACTTTAAGGAAATTTATAATCAAGACGGGGTTGTTATTTATGAAAATCAACATTACTATTCCTGTTTATAACGAAGAAACGATTTTAGAAAAAAATGTCCTTTGCTTGGCTGAATTTTGTTTTAAAAATATCACGGATGAGTGGTTTATTATTATTTCCAATAACGGCTCTACTGACAAAACAGCAAAAATCGCCGAATATTTATCAAATAAAGACCCAAAAATAAAACATTTAAAATTAAACGAAAAAGGCAAGGGGCTGGCAATTAAAACCGCTTGGGAATCATACCCTGCTGATTTTTACATTTTTATGGACGCGGATTTGGCCACGGACTTGGAAGCATTGCCTGAATTGGTAAACGAATTAAAATTAGGCAATGATTTGGTTATTGGCTCCCGCTATTTAAAAGAGTCGCGCGCCAAAAGAACCATCGGGCGCTTGCTCATATCTAAAATTTACCGCGCCATTGCCAACGCATTTCTAAAAATAAATATTTCTGATTTGCCTTGCGGATTCAAAGGCGCCAATCAAAAAATTATGACCAAGATTTTGCCTAAAGTTAAAAATTTGGAATGGGCTTTTGACACCGAACTAATTTTTTGGTCAATCAAAAATAACAAAAAAATAAAGGAAATGCCTGTTAAATGGCAAGAAATGAAAGCGGGACAAAAAAATTTGACGAATTTGGCAGTTATTTCATGGAATTATTTTAAAACATTGGATGAAATTAAAAAAAGATATACTATCCAACATCGGAATGACATTTAGGCAGTATATCTTTAAAAATTTGCTTGCTTATCGAATCGGTTCATACGGCAACGGAGGTTGATAAGGATTCAAATCAATATTAGTGCCTCTGATAATATAAGTTGTTACCAAAAGCGTGATGCTTAACGCTGACAAAATAATAATCAAACCGATGACTCCATTTTTCAAATGCGACTTGGACTCTTCCACTTTTTTTTCATCCCCGCCAGCTGTCATCCAAAGAAATCCCGCGTAGACAATATAAGCTAAAAATAAAACAGCCAGAAGACCCAAAGACCAACGGATAATTTTAGCAACCGTAGCCCGCGGGTCTTGGCTTGTTAATCCAGTTTGCGCCCCGGCTGTATTTAATTGTCCCGTGATTTGACCGCCCAAACCAACGACCGGCGGTTCGGCCGACGGTGTGGCCGATGCTTGATTAAAAACAAACAGAAAAAAAATTAAAGAAAAGAAAATTGTCTGAATAAAACGCCAAGACATAAATTAAGGGTTAATAACTCCGGAACTTATTAAAGCGTTAATAATAAATGTGGAAATACCAAAGGCGGATAGAGTAATTATTATTCCAATAATACCATTTTTCAAATATGCTTTGGAAGTGTCAATTTTTTTAGTATCGCCGCCAGCTGTAAGCCATAAATAACCTGCATAAACGGTAAAAACTAAAAATAGAGTGCCAACAAGGCCTAAAAAGATGTTGATTATTCTGCCAATAAGTATTGTTAGTGTTTGTTCATTAGCAGCGGCATAGCCGGTATATGGCTGAGTGTTTGTTAATAAATTTAAAGCATCCATTTGCGCCAGTTTTACTTCCTTGGCCAAAACTATTGAAAAACCAAACAAACCAATAATAAATGAAGTTGTGATAATAGAAAATAATATTTTTTTCATGTTATTTCGTCCTTTATGAAAACTATCACGCAATTGCGGCTACAGTTAACCGCCCCACCACAAAAACAGTTATAGCGTAAGCCGCCATAACAATAATTAAACCAATTACCGCCCTTGTAATTATATCTTTGGCAGCTGTTACTTCTTTTTCATCGCCGCGCGCCATCATCCACTTATAGCCGCCATAGACAGTTAAGATAAGAAAAATTACGCCTAAAAGAGTTAAGGCGACTTGAATTATGCCGCCGACAACTTGTTCAAGTGTTTTGTCTATTGTGGGACCATAATAAGAATATTTAATTAAATCTAATCTGCTTCCTGAATCTTTTAGATTGGGTTTACATTTTTGAAATTCACTCACACACGATTTACCTGCATTTTTACTGCAGTCATTATTATCAGCGGGGGAGGTTTTACAGGTATTGTAAATTTTTGATACACACGTCTCATAAGTATTTTCACACTTACTATCAGCCGCTACAACACGAGAAAAAAACAAAAAAACACTTGAAATCAAGAAAGTGAAAAAAAACATTTTTAAAAAAATCTTCATATTCACTATTCACTATTCACTATTCACTTCACTTGGGCGGGAGCCCAATTAACTTATCAATTAAAAATTTAGAAATCACATAAGCCAACAAGACAACTATTAAACCAATTATTCCCATTTTAATAATATCTTTTGCTTTAGTGGCTTCTTTTTCATCACCCCTTGCTATCATCCAAATATAACCACCATAAATCATTAAAATAAAAAAAATGATGCCTAACAAAGACAAGGCGATTGAGGTAAGAGTAGCCACATAAAAATTCAAAGAATTTTTTTCAACCCCTGCCTTGCCGCTTACCATTGCAGCTTGGCTTAAAGCGTCCTGAAAATTATCCGCCTTAGCAACCATAGGAGCAAAAAGCGCTAAATAAATTGTTTTTTTCAAAAAATTCATATTGGCTAATTTAAAGGATTCCTCGACTTCGCTCGGAATGACAAGAAAAAATTTCAACGCTCTCGCGCTTATAAAGCGCCAAATACAAAAGTGGTGATTACAAACGACGCGCTTACCACTATTAAACCAATAATCGCGTCAGTAATTATTCCTTTGGCTTTTGTGGCGCCTTTTTCATCTCCGCGCGCGGTCATCCATAAAAAACCGCCGTAAAGCATCAGTCCAAAAAAAGCAATGCCAACCAAAGAAAGCGCGGCGCCTAAAATTGTGCCGATTTTGGTGGCGATGGTCCCTGTGGTTTTCAATCCAGCTCCTACAGCTGTGGTTCCTAATCCATAATCATCAGCCAAAGCGCCTTTTACCAACAAAAAGGAAATTAAAGAAAAAGCCAAAATCTTTTTAAACATAGTATTAATAACAAGTTAAAGAATGAGAAAGAAAAAAATTCTTTGCTTCGCTCAGATAAAGTTTTCTCATTCTTCAATCTATTATTCCCTTAAAGGGGCGGGATTTAAAATTAAATTTCCGCTTAAGCTAAAGAGCTTTGAAATCTATTCTTAAATTTGCCGCCACTTAATCAGCCGCCCCATTTTTCTTCAACACTTTATTTATTACACAGTTCCAGTAGTAGCATTAACTAAATTGTTAACAATAAAGGTGGCAATAGCGTAAGCGGACAAAATAATCGCCAAACCAATCACGCCATACATAATCCTGTTTTTGGCTTTCTTTGTCTGTTCTTCATTTCCTCCGGCAGTCATCCATTCAAAACCTCCAACCAAGATAATCACCACAGCCACAATACCAAGTAAACCCATTGCGACTTTGATAATTTGACCCACTGTTTCGCGCACATCTTTGGTTCCTAAACCTGTATAAGTGCCAAAATTAATGCCTAAATCCAAATTCGTCACGGCGCCAACCGCCACTGGCAATGCCAAAACCGCCACCAAAAAGGCGCTTAGGGTTAAAGATAAAATTTTCTTTTTCATCATTATCACCTCCCTTCTTTGATTAATGTATTTTAATTAAATTTTATTAAAAGCTGGATTTTAGTTCTATTCTTTTATGCCGCAAGCTTTATAAGCTGTTTGTTTATCGTTTCCGCAATCTTCATTTTTATTTGTACCACTCTTCTCTGGCGACGCGCATTCAGTAAAATTTTTATCTGCCAATTCTTTGCAATTTTCAGTGAATGAAAGCGGTTGTAAAATAATTGAAACCAAAAGATAACTGCTAAAAATTATTGCCAATCCAACTACCGACCAAATCACAACATCCTTGCCCTTTTTAATTTTATCAGGTTCGCCGCCAGAGGTCAACCACATAAATCCACCGTAAATAAACATTAACAGCGCGATGGCTCCAACTATACTAATAAATTTCTCTGCCACTTTGCCAAGCCAATCTAATAAAAAGTTTTCATTAACTTCCGCTCTTCCCAAAGGATTGGGCAACTTTACGACATCTTGAGCCAAAACCTGCCCGGCTATGGCAATTAGAGCCAAAACAGCGAGGATAAAAATAAATTTTTGGTGTCTTTTATAAAAAGACATATTTAAGTAGCAGGTTTAATAGGTTAAAGTAGGTTTAACTGCCTCAATAACAAGTTTCAAAATAAAATAACTGCTGAAAATTAACAACAATCCCAACCCCGCCCACATCATTGTTTGATTGGCTTTTTTAACCACTTCCGGATTGCCCACAGCAGTCATCCAACGCGCTCCGGCGTAAACAAACATAACCAAAGCAATGGAACCGACTATAGATAATATTGTATTGATAATTTTGGAGATTAGACCTTCAACCGAAGCTCCTGCCAAAGGGTCGCGAAGAGGGCCAGTGTCTGCGGAAGAATAATTAGCGCACGCTTGTTTAACCGCATTATTATAAGTTTCTTCACAACTTATTTGTTTTGAAAAATCTCCAGCTTTTTCTGCGCATTTATAGTATATGCCATAAGCAGTTTCAGCTGCTTTGGCGCATTTATCTGCTGCGTTAGCTGCTTCGACATTAACGGCTTTTACTAAACCAAAATTCAAACCGAACACAATTAGAAATATCAAACCAAAAGAAAAAATATTTTTAAAGATTTTTTTCAGCATATCACTTATGGGAACAAAAAAAATTCCTTAAACCATCACTTAATTTCCGGCAATTGTATCTTTACTCCTTCAAAAATTACGGCATTTTTATCCAACATACCTTGTAAAACAAACTTAATCAATAATTGAGCGGAAAAAATAACAACCAAGCCAATAACAGCCGCGACTAATACTTCTTTGCCTTTTTTAACTCTTTCCCCGCCAGCAGCTGTTAAAATAACAAAGCCGCCATAGACAAACATAATCAAAGCCACTCCGCCAACCACAACAAAAACAAAATTGACCGAACGGGTTAATAATTGAATAAAAACATTAATGTTGCGGCAACCGCATTCCGTTTCTTTTTCAGTGCCTTCAAAATACGCGCAATCAGGTAAAAAAATGGATTTGTTGGCCACAGGCGGAATAAGATTTCCTAAAACACATTGACGTACGGGTGTTTCTGGCGAAGGTGCTGCTACTACAAAAACCGGCGCCGCCAGCGCCAATAAAATCACAACAACAGCCGCGCAAACCGCAAGTACATTGATTTTTTTCTTTAAACCCATATTTAATACATTGTTTGGCCCACCTCTGCTGCGGCCGTGTTTATCGCTTTCCGATAAATATCTCCATCATTAATTGTCTCTTTTACAAAAACGCCGTCAATCATCTTAACAAACGCCGCGTCCGTTTTTGTCCAATCTTTTCCGCGATACCAATTTTTAGCTGTTAAAAGCTGGTTGGCAAAAACTGTTAAATCCGGATTTTCTTTCTCATCTGCCACTAATTCGCGTAAAGCAGTGGTTTTACTCGCCTTGTCCAAGTATTTTACCACATTTTTGGCATCGGCGGCAAAAAGTAAAAAATCCCATGCCTCATTTGAATATTTGGTTTTTTTAGAAACCGTCTCCACCCAAAAAGACGCGTAATTAATTGGCGCTTCCAAATTAATCTGTGGCGCGCTTGCTATCGCAAAAATCAATTTTGGCGCGCGCGCCCTGATTATCGGCAAATTATAGCCAAAGCCAAGAAAAAAAGCGGCCTGCCCTCTGGTAAACGCGTCCAAAGAATTTGGCATTTTGTCATTCCAAGTATAAACCTCCTTAGTTGGTTGGGCAAAATCAGTGTAAAACTGCAAGGCCTGTTCTGCCGGAGGCGCAACACCGACAAATCCTTGAGGAGTAGAAGCGAAAGTTGGATTGCCCGCCTCGTCTGTCATAGCAACGCCATTTTGCATCATTATAAGAGACAAAATATCTGTTGAGCGGCTTATATTAATTCCAGCGCCAATTGCCGCCCCTGCCCTTAAAACCTTATTATCTTGGTCAATTTTAGCCAACTTAATAACATCTTTCTGAAATTCAACCCATGTTTTTGGCGGCTCTGGAATGCCTGCTTGGTCCAACATATTTTTATTATAATATAATACCAATGTATCCACTGAAAGAGGCAGACCATAAATCATCTCCTTGTATTGTCCCGTCTTTTCATCGCGTCCCGGAATAATAATCGTGTCAGCCGCCGCCGCGATATATTTTGTTCTTATTGTCTTGGCCACGGGAGTAATAACTGTTTTGATATCAACAACTGTTTTTTTCTGAAAAGTCCCTTCCACTCTTTGAAATGCCGCTTTTATAGAAGAAGGCAGAGGCTCAATTTTGCTTAGATAAGTTCTTAAAGATGTGTCTTGAATTGAAAAAATATCCGGTCCGCGGTCCTCGGCTAAAGCGTTTAAAAGTTCGGCTTGAAAATCTTCCGCGTTAAGTTTTTTCAAATTTATGGTAATATTTGGATGAATGGCTCTATAAGCGCTGATTGCTTCGCCCAAAGAATCATTATCATCAAACACGCGCCAATAATTTAAAGAGATTGGTTTAATGGCATCTAGTTCCGCCTTAGATATTCCCTTACAACCAAGCCCAGTAGTGATTAAAAACCCGACTAATAAAAAGATGGAAATTTTTTTAAACATAAAATAGTAAAAATATCTAAAATTTTAATGACTTAATATATTCTTTAAGGCCTTCTTTTAATTCCGGACGAAGCAGGGCAAAATCAATATTGGCTTTAAGATATTCTAATTTATTGCCTGTATCGTAATAATGGCTGTTTTTAATTTCGCAAGCATAGACAGGAAAATCTTTTTGAATAAGTTTTTGGATTGCGTCAGGCAGCCAAAATTCTCCGCTTTTGCCGGCTTTTAAGTCCTGCAAAATTGGAAAAATCTCACCGGGTAAAATGTACGCTCCATGGGCGGCCAAATTGGAAGGAGCTTCGGCAGGGCTGGGCTTTTCCACTAATTTTTTAACGCGAAAAATATTTTCTTTGCCTTTAACAGGCAAGATATCAGCGATGCCATAACGATTTACAGTCTCTTTTGGCACACGCACCGCGGAAATCACCGCGCCGCCCAATTCTTCATAAACATCAACCATTTGTTTTAAGCGCGGCGGATGCGAATAAATAAACTCATCGCCCCACATCACCGCGAAATCTTCATCATCATCAATTAAATGGCGGCAACAATAAACCGGCGTAGCATTGCCATAAGGGCCCTTTTGCCTTACATACACAAAATTGGCCATCTCAGCGATACGACGCACTTCTTCCAATTCTTTTAATTTATCAGCTTCTTCCAATCGCTTTTCCAATTCAAAAGGGTAATCAAAATAGTCCTCAATCGCCCGCTTATGCCAGCCGGTAACAATAATAATGTCCTTAATGCCGGCGGCCACCGCCTCTTCCACCACATATTGAATTATTGGTTTATCCACTATTGGCAGCATTTCCTTTGGCATAGATTTGGTGGCAGGCAAAAATCTGGTGCCAAAACCAGCAGCCGGAATAATCACTTTTGTTATTTTTCTGAATTTTTCTTTTTTCATAAAAAGATTTTTAAGTTCTAACTTTTTAAATTTACAAGATGTATAAATTTATCTAAAAAATTATTAAGAGAAAAAGCGATTTTAAGTAATTGTTTGGTTTCAACGGAAAAATCAAAATTATCCAAATTAACAATTTTTGCTTTTTTGTTTTTATCAAAATCTAAAAGGCAAATTCCAATTAAATCCGGCTTGTGCGGGAAATCCATATCTTTAAAAAGCTTTATGTATTTCTGCAAATCTTTTTCTTTGATAATTTCAATTTTCATTTCTTTTCCACGCAAATTGTCTCTATTTTTTGAAAAATACGGAGTATGTCCGCGAAGTACTAAAAAATGAGCAAAGCCAATATTTTGTCTCCTTACATTAGCCGTTTCACCCATAAGATTTTCAAAATAATTGTTAGCATTTTGTTTGTAGTTTGAGGTAACAAATTTAAAACTAACAGTCGCGACAATTTTGTCATTCTTAAATATTGCGATATCAATATCTTTTGGATAATATTTTCCATCTAAAGTCGCTTCTTTACCATCACCGATTCCTAGCGATTTTATAGAATATCCATTTTTAAGCTTTCTTAAAATTGTCTCAGATAAAAATTTATGAACAGGGATTAATTTTTTACTGCTTCTTGCGCCGCCTTTTTTGTTATAAGCGGCAAAAGAAGCGTTAATTGCTTTCAAAAAATTATCTTGTATATTATCCATAAATATTATAAGTCAAAATAATGCTGGTTGCGCTTTATAAAATTGAGGATGCACAAAATCTTTCAAAAAACTCTTTGCATAAGACTTATAGCCGCCACGATAACTTTTTGAAACAGAACTGATATGCTCTTTCATCAAGTCAGAATTTAATACTCCACATAATTCATAAAGATCTATATTATTTTTTGGTTTAACGCAATATCCGGCGTAAAAACTTGTTTTTTCATTTTCTATTACATAAAAATGAGGAGCAAGATTCATTGTGCTTGTTATGATTTTTTTACCAAAACTTGTTTTTAGTCCTTGATTTCTGCCAAAAGCGTAAAATTCTTCATAATTTTTTCCGTCACCTTTATCTCTCGTTCCTAAAATATCGCGCTGTCGCAAAAAATATCTATACGCTTCGGGATAATTTTTCTTAAAAATATCGTGCGATATTACTTTTTCGTTTTTATATGGAAAAATTAAGAATAAATTTTGATATACACCCTTATAGGTAGATGCTTTAATAATTGGAACGCATAAATTTTTTTCTATCTTGAATTCGCCAAAATAATGAAATTGGTTGTCGCTCTTATTCGGCGTAAAAATATAGAGCTCATCTTTGAGCGTGGCTATTCCGTAATGAATGTCGGCAACTTCTTGAAGCGTAGAATATTTTTCATTAAGTTTAACAATTTTGTCTAAATATTTTTCATCAAAAAATTCCCAGCGTTCGGGCCGCATGTGTTGCGCGGAAATTTTTTTAAATTCAATATCCCGACAGTTATTTTTAAAGTTTTCCGCATATAAAAAACTGTCAGTTTTTGCTTTTTGTAAGAATGTTATAGCAGTGTATGCCGTTGCGTCTTTGAAAACTTGAAAATGGTCAAAGTTTACTATTTTTGTAAGGTGTCGCAATATTAGATTGCGTAAATTCTTACCCGCTGCCGAATAAAAATGAGAGTTGGGAGTGATAAAAGAAATTTTTCCATTTTTACTAAGTAATTTTAATGCTTGCTCAAAGAAACAAAAATATAAATCAATTGAACCGCTGGAAGCGGTTATATAATTTTTTTGCAGCAGGTCTTTTCTTTCATTTAGATTTTGTATACGAACATAAGGCGGATTGCCGATTATAAAATCAAATGTTTCATCAAAATTATGAAAACAGAAATCATCTGTTATCGTATTATATTTTGTGGTTTTATTTTTTGATAATTTTTGTAAATTTTGTTTAGTTTTTTCTACGTATTCTTTTGATATGTCTATAAAATAGATATTATCCTCTATTACTTTCTCTATTTTTTTGCCCGATAATTTTGCGAATTTTTGAGCCGCGATAGTTATAAAAACTCCTTCGCCGCAGCCTGCGTCTAATATTTTCTCATTTCCCTTTATTTTTTGACTATTTAATACTTCTTCAATCATAAAATCAACCACCCATTCTGGAGTAAAGACGATGCCATTTTGTTTTTTGACTGCTGCGTTCATGTTTATATTATAACCCAATTTTAAAGAAAATAACAGGGGGAGAAGATTCTTCACTGCCTTTCCTTTTATTTTATCTCCCGCCAAGACAATAAATGATATTCCGTGCCAACTGGAAACGATGGCGGCGGATTGTAATTTAGATTGGCGTCGTAAGTTGTATTTGTATTGCGGTAACCTGAAACAATTGAACCGCCTTGCGTTACCCAGCTCCAAGTCCAAATACCATTGGAAACTACACTGCCGTAAATCGTTAAGCTGTCTAAAATATTTCCGCTGTAATAAAATCTTTGCGCACTGCCGTTTTGCGCGATAACAGCCGCGTCAATTTCCATTATATTGGGAGAATAGCGCGGGAGCAAAATGTGTTTTTGGGCGATTAACCCAAGCGCGTCCGTACCGTCTTTTACAGTGTATAAAATGTTATTTGGAATAATAATGGAAGTATTAGTTGTAATATTGACTGGAAATTTACCAGAGCCGACTGTCACGCGGCCTTTCACCGTCCCCTCCGCCCAAACTTGGTCCTCAATAAAAATCAAACCATTATTAGGATTGTTATAATTCCCAAGCAATGTTTCGGTTTTAATATCATACGATTCATAATGCTTACTGCCATCAACATCTTTGCCATATCCTGGAGGAGGCAGCGGTTTCAAAGCTGTCACTTTGTACAAATCAAAAGTGGAATTATCTTTGAATTTAATGTGATAGCCGTACGCGCCGGAAGAAGAGCGGTAAAATCCCCCATTTTGCGCTCCGCTTTTAATGTTTGACAAATCCATAGTAATCGCGTTGAAATCAAAAGCAGGCATTGGAAATTTCCAGAATTCTTGCGGTCCGCCAGATCCCCAAATGCCCGGCTTCACGGTATTGTTGCAACCTGAACCGAAAATCGGCTTACAAACATAGGTTTCTTTAGCAGAAGTTATTAACGCGTCATCCATTCCATCAAATCTAATGCCTCCATTGGCGTGAAGTTTACCGTGAATTACTTCAGTGTCGCCCACCCAAATGTCAGAGTTGGTTAAAAACGCGTAATCTGCTAAAGATGGAAATCCAAGGCGCGCTTGAATCTTGCGCCGCGTGTTTGGCTGTTCCAATGCGTAGCCGGTAGAAGTGATTGTTACCACAGTGGAACCAAATGATGGCGGCGTGATATCCAAAATAAATTTGCCAATGACAGTGCCGTTTTTATCTTGATAATCGCGCGTGTAAGGACCTGGCAAGCCTGTACCGTCCGTGTAATCAGTAGAATTATGCGCCAAATGCCAGCGATAATATTCAATTCCAGCTTCGGCAATTTGAAAAGCAATTTCGCTATTATGTTTAAATTTAACCGCGCGGTTTTCCATCACTCCAAACACAGCCAAACCGTTAAAAATCATAGTGATTGCTATGGCGCCAAAGACAAGAGTTGTAAGAAGAATTGTACCGGGACGAGAATGAGATTCCTTATTTTTACTCAAAATGATATTAAAACGAACGCAAATAATTTTAAGACGACCTTGTATATTTCTAAAATATCTATTCCGCATATTTTAAATTCCTAATCTCCGTCTTGGCGGAAATTATGATAGGCAATGGCGAAACGCCTTGCTTTTTATCAATGGTTAAAGACAAAGCTGCCATGCGAATGTTCAAAACATTAACAGGAAAAGACAATGCCGAACCGATGCCAATATAATTTTTATCATAATACAAAAATGGCTGCTGACCTGCTGTCAAATCATTAACTATTATGGTAATTGTTTCATTGACAGGATTGTATGTTAATGGATTGCCAGAGGGCTTGAGCGCTCCTTTTTTAAAATTAGAGCCGTCAACAAAATACCTCACGCGTTCCATATATGAATCAAAATCAATATCGCTGTAAAAAGTGAAAGAATCGGCTGTTGCCCCGACAATCACATAAGAACCAATACTGGAAGCGCTGGCGTTCCTAACCTCTTTAACAAAATTTTCAGCTGCCGCGCGAGCTTCTTTTTGCGCTGATAATTGATTATAAATAATATTGTTGGAAGAAAAAATAGTGTTGACAAAAACGGACATTACAAACAAAATTAAAATAAAAATACCAAGAGCCGCCAAAGTTTCCAATAAAGTAAAAGCTGGACGCTGGACACATTTTAAATTTTCATTTTTAAAATCACAAAACATATGTCATTCCGAGCGAAGTCGAGGAATCCCTTAAACTGAGAGTGTTGAATAATTCAACGCTCTCAAACTATCTAAAATGGATTCCTCTTATTGGCTCATTAAAATTTCAACATTGCTGCGGCCTGAAACATCAACAACAGCCGCCATTGTCTGGTAGCCGGCCAGTTCTACCGTCATATCATAAGCGCCTGCTGACAATCCTGAAAAAAACGCTTGACCAGGCGGAGTGCAGCCGGAAGTAAAACTTATCGCCACCTCGGAAATTTGAGGACTAAAACTCTGATTGGCGGTTGATAAGAATAATTTGTAACGCAGATAACGAGCGCCATTATGAATCGCGTTAATGTTGGTGTTGGCTGTGGTGTAATAAGTATTGGCAGCGCCGTCCGGACCTAAAAAAGTCCAAGATGTTGGAGAGGAGGAAGCGCTGGCGGCTATTTGAAATTTTACAGAGTTAGATCCTGCTTGCGGCGGCTGAGCCAGAGGTTCCCAAACCAAATTGGTAAAATTGCTTGGAGAACCAAAATCAATTGTTGAAGAAATCAATTGGCCATTCCAATAATATTTATTGCCAATTTGTTTCAAATATAAATCGCCAGCAGAACTATTGGTTTCCACTCCTCCATCCTGGCTGAAATATTTAGTCGCGTCTAAAAATGCTTCCTGTCCAGAGCCGCCTGACCAATCGGTTTGGCGCGTGTAACCATAACCTGTGGTAAAAGTAAAAGAACCCGCGCCTTTTGTAATAGTAACAGCGGCGTTGGAAAGCGGCAATTTGGCGCCATTGTCTTTCACGGTTACGAGTAAAGAGTTAGCAGTATGCGGCTGTAAAATAATCAGCAAATCCTGCGCGGTTCCGGGATTTAAAGTAACTGGCAGAGTCGGAATGGCGCCTGCAATATCATAACTGTTATTATTCAAATTAAAAAAATAAGTGTCCCATTCCAAATTATTCAATTGATAAGTTCCGCCGCTGTTAGTGGTGATTAATTGATTATATTTATAGATATTTGGATTAGCGCCGATAATTTTGGAACCGTTCACATTAAACCCTACGGTTGGAATGGAGCCGCATTGATAATTGATTGTGGAGAGATTGATTGAAGAAACGCGATCAATTGTAAAAGAAACGTTGGTGACTGTTTGTGAGGCAACAGTGGCCGGCGGTTTGAGCGGATTTGGATTTTGTTCAGATGCCGCAACCGTGTAGTCGGTTGTATAGCCGCTTTTGGCGGCAGTGATATTATACCCTTCAGTGGAAGTGGGTGTGTCTATAATTTGCAAGTCGCCCGTGCTATTAGTGGTGTCGGTGATATTAATGGATGGTGTCACTTTATTATTTGTGATTTGTACTGTCGCGCCGGAAATGGGTATGCCGGCCGCGTCAAAAACTTTAATAAAAAGCGCGCCATTTTGGCTGGCGGACTCCAAGGCCTTTGGTGAAACGCGGGTGGAGAGCAAGACAGGGTTAATTTGTCCGACAGAACATGTTAAGCATAAAACGCGCGCCTCCACTAATTTGTAATCAGCAGGAGAAGTGTCGTTTGGAGAGCCGCCAATAGTGCCATCAAATAGGTCATCAATGTTTCTAACCGTAGTGTCAATTTGAAAAATAATGCCATTTCTAATAGTAGTGGCGGAGGCGGACAAAAGGCCGCTGGGCGCGCCGTTAATTGTGCCTACGGATTCATAAGGAAGATTGCGGATAATTTCAATTTGTTCGTTGGCAATTTGCGTTTCCAAAACCCTCACGCGGGAAAGATACGTAATTTTAAAAACATAAATCAAAGCGCTATAAACACCGGTTGCTATCACGGCAAAAATCGCCACAGCCACTAAAATTTCAATTAAAGAAAATCCAAAGCGTTTCATATTTATTAATTATACCACATCTTGACTTTTCATGTCCGTTTTTTATTCTGTCTAAATTTATTGAGAAAAAATTTTAGACCAAGTATAGCTAAAATTTCAGCATTAACTCAACTTTATCCACAGTTAGAATTGACGCTTAGCAAACATAAAGGTTATACTGAAAATATAGATATGACTAACTCAATCACTCAAAAAACTCGTCGTTACTTTTGGAGCAGAGAAATCTGTAGTTTTTTGGGTGATGCTTCAAGAGGAACTCTCTAATAATAATCTTCTTAAAACACGACCCAAAAAATGGGTCGCGTTCTTTTACATAGGCAGAAACCCAAAACAAGAGGTGTTTCATGAGCGCCAACAAATTGTTACTCCAAGAAGTCATGGATTTTCAAGATAATGTTCTCGCGCCGCTTTTGACAGAAAGCAAAATCAAAAATTTCTTGGAACAAAAACTGCTCATGGGTTGTCAGGGACGCGGAATATCTTTTAAAGATTTGCCAGAAGCAGAAGCTCAGGAATTGATTGATTTCTTGGGCGCGGCTTCTTTCAAAATCTTGCGTTTTACTCCAACTCTTTTGACGGAAATGAAAAACGCCAAACAGCAAAACCGTCCCGTAGTTGTTTCCGGCGGTTCATGTTTGGTTACAGCCGCGGATAATAGCTCATGGCGCAAAAATTTAATTAGCGTAGAGGAATTGCGCCACCGCCTCAGCCAACTTCCTTCGCTAATGCAAATCACTGATGCCAGCCTGCCAATAACTCAGGCAGACATCTTCGTGAATATTGTGGAAGATAGTTTGTTTGCCGAATATGGCGGAACTTACTGCGGACTAAACGGTGAATCCAAAATATTGATTCCAAATTTTACAGCCGAAGGGCAGCGTCACAGTGTTTTTTTTCACCGCTGGCAAAAAAACTTTGCTTCTCACGCCGTGATAAAGGAAGCATTTTTTTCTAGTTTACCCGTAAAAGAAAGTTCGGCCGCCTTTTGGCAAAATTTGGAATTGACAGGATTCTTAGCTTACACCGGCATGACAGCTAAAAAAATCAACGCCTTCGACCGATCACTCATAATGTTTTCCTACACCGGCGCATGGGCAGAGATGCTCCAAAAAGCAGGACTTATTCCAGAAGATAGCGCCTATTTGGTTGTGGAACCAATTCACCATTTTGCCGAAACTCACTCTGCGGACAAGGGGGCTGTTGGTTCTGATCTTTATGACATTAACATGACCTTTGATTTTTTTTTCCGCCGCAATCCTTATGGACAAGGTCACGGCCACAACAAATCCATCTCCGGAGGCGTCGCCTTTTTGCCAACCATTACAGGAGAAGGCCGTCTGGCCCACTTTGACTGGACTCAATATCAATTGCCGCAGGCCCACAATTGGAAAGAGGAAATCATCAAGCGCGAAGCAGAACTTCACGCTGATAAAATTTCTTCTTTGTCCAACGATCAAATTTTCATTGATGGAGTCAATTGGCTCTACCATGATCCAGAGTGTCGCGCCACTCTGAAAACCTTAAGCGCCATCTGGTATAAAATTTTGTCTGAAGGCCGCGGTCAAACCAATGACAAAGAAGCCAAAAAGCTCCGCAAAATTTTACGCCAAGACCCGGAGCTCTTACAACAAAACCGCGCGGCTCGAAAAGTTTTACTCAGCCATTTGCGCTCCCTCTTTAATCACCTTTTTAACCAATCTGCCTAACCAAAAACGGGAAGAGTGTTATGTCGGCTTCATCACAAGCATCAACAACATAACACTCTTACCCGTTCTCTTATCTTAATACTAAGACAATATTTTTTCCAGTCTTCAAAAAATTATACAATATGATCAAGATGACCCCACAAAAAATTATCAACTTATCTTTAGGCTCGACTTTCCTCGCTACGGGTGGTGGATTTCCTTTAGATATCAAACTTAAAAAATTGCAGGAATTATCGCAAACTAAAAATCTTTATTTAGTTGACGCCGCAGATATACCTCCTAATACCTTAGCCTGCGCTATTTCCGGCATTGGCAGCGCAGGAGAAATTCCTCAGCAAGATATGGTAAATATTTTAAAAAAAGGCCTACAAATTTTAAGTAATCATCTGAACCAAAAAATTGCCGCACTTGTTGCTGGAGAATTGGGTATAGAAAATATTATTTGGGAGATAGCCAGTTTGATTGATTTGCCTGTTTTAGATGCGGACACAGCTGGCAGACGAGCCGTACCGGAAATGATTCAAGATACTTTTTTTATTGCAGGAGAATCAATTTTGCCGGTAGTAATTATAGATATGGAAGGCCAACACCGACTAATCACCAAATCTGGACAAGATTTTTTAGTAGAAAAAATTGCTAGAAAAATGGCTATTGATTCTCCCTCTCACACTGCTTTTATTTTTAGCCACGTCCGACCCGTTCATAAACTTCAAAAAATTATTGCTCTAAATAGTTTGAGTACAGCCATTCAAACCGGCAAAATTTTAGCCACTAAAAACCAAATAATAATTGATGAAAAAATTAAACAACTTTTAGGCGGCGCTTTAAAATTACAAGGGGTGGTCAAAACAAAAATTATGCAAAACACTAAAGGTTTTTTGGTTAACAAAATAATATTAGAAGCTGAATCCGCCAACTGGGAAATAATAATTAAAAATGAAGTTTTGGCTATTTTAAAAAATCAACAATTTGTGGCCGGCATTCCTGATTCTTTATGTTTATTAGATAAAGATTTCTTGCCAGTCCATTCCAGCCAAATTAAAATTGGCCAAGAATTAAAAATCTACGAAATACCAGCTATCCAACAATGGAAAACAGAACGAGGATTTAATCTCTTTGGCCCAGGATACGTTAATAACCTCCTCCGTCATACAAATCAAGCGCGCAGTAAGATTATTTAGTTAAATTGGAGATGATTGGTCTATTTGCCAAATACCATTTTCTTCCGTCTAAAAGATGTTATGCTAGAATGATAGTACCGCCCATGTTCGTCTGTTCGGCAAATTTTATGTTTATCCCAATAGACGGCGGACGGATAATTTACCTTGTATAAACATCACATTCCAAAATCGGACTTAAGAGCTTGAAAATTTGGCAATATCGGTTGTCTTGGAGACAAAAAATTTGTGAGGCGTATCAGTAGATACGGCTCATGAATTTTTTGTTGAAAGGCAATTGAGATTGACAAATTAGCAGGTTTTGGAGTCATATTTTGGAATGTGATGTCTATATATGGCCCGCTTGGGCGCCATTGGGCTATGTGAGAACGATAAAAACGCCCGATGTATCGCTGTGGACAAAGAAAAGGCAAAGTATATCAAGCGGGCTTTTGAAATGTATGCAACTGGCGAATACCCACTCGCTCAAATCCGAAAGATTATCAACTCCATTGGCTTGGTTGGCAAGAAAGGCAAAATGCTTTCCGTCTCAAATTATCAGTATATGCTCAAAAATAAAATCTATTACGGCATGATTGAATATAACGGCGAATTGTATGACGGAAAGCATGAACCGATTATCACAAAGAAACTTTTTGATTCCGTTCAAGAAGTGATGGCGAACAAGAGCAAACCGAAATCACCAAAACTCAAGCCGTACATTTTTAGAGGATTTTTCCGTTGTGGAGAATGTGGCTGTTTTATCACTACCGAAACACAAAAAGGACATAACTATTTACGATGCACCAAACGAAAAAATCCTTGTTCGCAAAGATATGCCAGAGAGGACGCCATCACTTCTCAAATCCGAGAGGAAATCAAAAAAGTTTCTTTGTCTTCCGCTTGGGCAAATGCTTCAATCAATTATTTTGAAAACGAGAAAATGAAAATCGCCCAAGCGGAAAGCTCTTTCGCCCAAAAAGCGAGAAATGAGCTTGTAGAAATAGAAACAAAACTTGATCGCTTGCTAGATTTGCAACTGGACGGCAATTTATCACAAGCGGAATATACGGCTAAAAAATACAAGCTCATTCTCGCTAAAAAGGATATGGAAGAAAAAATCTCCGCTTTTGGGCGAAAGAGCAATAATCGGTTCGAACTTGCCATTGCCTTTCTAAAAGACGCCAACCAAGCCGAAAAATACGCTCAACAAGAAAATCCCGAAAGGATTCGGGATTTTCTCAAAAAGATTGGTTCGAACTTCCGCATTGCCGACCGCACGATTTCTTTGGATTTCAAAAATGCCTTCAAAATTGCGGAAAAATACCATGCCGAGGCGCTTTGCGCCGAGGCTATTTCTTACGATTTCACAAAAAGTGAAAATTGGCGGTGGAGGTGGGATTCGAACCCACGATACCCTTGCGGATATACCGCTTTTCGAGAGCGGCGCCTTCAACCACTCGGCCACCCCACCAAAATTAAAGGCCTATTTGACAATAGACCACTATTTAATTTACCAAAATTCCGCCAGCTTGACAAGTTTGATTTTAATCGGTATACTTAAAAACGGTTATCGCGCGGGATAGAGCAATTGGCAGCTCGTCGGGCCCATAACCCGAAGGTTCCCGGTTCGAGTCCGGGTCCCGCAACCATCATAAGCATCTCCTTAAAAGGAGATGCTTATGTTTATGAACAAAAAATCCCTATTTAATTAAGGATTTTCTGGAGCTGTATTTATGAAAAAGTTAGAACCTAAACACTGATTCTTAATACGCGTTAAGTCAATACCACATTAAGTTGCTCAAGAATATAGTCCCCTTCCCGATTATCCGCCGTTCCTCTAAATGAGCATTGGCCGTTGATAGTCGCACCCGGCATAATAGTTACCGCCCCCGCCTTGATGTCTCCGTGTATAATGGCGGTCATTCCAACTGATAAACTATCGGCAACATCTATATTGCCTTTCACTTTACCATATATGGATAATTTGTCCGTTTTGATATTGCCGTTAATTTCCGCGCTTTTAGTTATTTCTAAAATGCCATTAACCAAAATTTCACCTTCGAGTCTGCCCTCTATAATGATTGTTCCTGAACCCGCGAGCTTGCCATCCAATCGTGATGAGGCGCTAAATTTAGAATGCTTGGATAAATTATTTCCGCTGTAATTTTTAATAGAGTTCCAAATCATATTCTATTTTTATCTAAACTCTTGAATGAACGCTAATAAACTTCCATTTCTAAATATTGGATGCCGAATTTTTTAGCATCATCATATTTTGACATCCAAATATCAATTTGCAAGCCGAAGCGTTCATCCATACGATCCTCAACCACAAATAATTTGTCGCCAAACCTCTGTGGAAAACGCACAATCGTACCAACTGGCAAGAAATTGGCGGCCACTATGCCGTCGCGCACCTCGGTATTATAAGCCGTAAGATAAGGAGTTTTGTCGGTCTGACTCTTGGTGCTGGAATAGGCAGAGACCGCAACCATCATTGATTTTCTGGACTTTTTGTTAGCAAAGTATTGCCGCATGTACAGGTCAATATCTACTTGGTTAGTTGAAAAATACTGCTGCGGCATGGCAACAGCGTCAGAGGGTTGAACTAATTTCAGCCAATCCGGCCTTAGCGGCAGGATGAGAATCAGCAATTCTATCAGCATCATTACCACCAAAAGCAATGTTATAGTTATCAGCCAGATTTTATAATAAGCATGGAGCTTAAACTGGTTTGCTGTTTGCTCTTGTTCATTACCAACTTTATTTGATGGAACAAGTTGCTTTTTTTTATGCTGTTGTGGTCTTTTACGGTTGCCTATTGCTTTGCCCTTGCTTTTTTTGTCTTTCTTTGATGTAAATAATTTAAGAAAGGGGAACATAATTTTAAAAATTACCCCGCATCAATTTAGGTAATGCGCGGAACGGCCTTTTTATTTAGTTTTGGATTTCGTTTCTATTTTGGCCTCTAGTTTTGCTAATTTTTTCTTTAGTTCATCTCTTTCCTTCTCTGCCTCTGTTTCTTTCGCTTTACTGCATAAATACGAATCCCTCTCCCACCAATTAATGCCTATTTGCTGGGCTTTGTCAACCGAAGCGATAAGCAATCGTATCTTGATAGTCAAGAGCTCAACATCGGCCAATTTAATCTGGATATCGCCGGCAATAACAATGCCTTTATCTAAAACGCGCTCCAAGATATCGGCCAAGTTGGTTGATTGAATTGAATGGACTATTTGTTCGCTCATACTTTTTAATTACATTAAATTACCTAATGGCCCAAGATCTAAGTTTAACTCTTCATTCTCTAAGCCAAAAATGACCCTCATTTCTCCTATTTTTTTATCTAACGCTTTGAAAGTCAGTCCGAGTTTTTGAATTTCAACCTCAGAAAGATTGCCTTTTGTAATTCTGCGCTTCGCTTCTCGGTACATTAAATCTTTTATTAGCTTCACCAGGGTTAAGACTAGTTGGGCGATTCCCTTTTCGGCCTTCTCTGGATTATCGGTCTCAATTATTCTGGGTATATTCCTTTCCGCCCGCTCTATTTCTCGCTCCAAACTCCTGATATAATCTTCGTCTTCTTTACTCATCGCTCCGCTACCAGAATCCTCGCCCCTTCGCAAAGTTTCTGCTCGACTAATGGAAGTAATGAGAAGCTTAAGGCCGATAAATACAAGATCCACATCAGCCACTCGGATGGCAATCTCTCCATCTAAAACCGCTCCTTTTTCCAAAACCTTATCCAGAGCGTCTATTAAAGTAACTCTTTCCTCTGTAGGCGGCCTGCCTGAAGTAGCAATATTGGCTAATGTTTGAATTTGGTGGTGCTTCATAACTATACAAAGTTATAGGGAGGCCAGGGACCGCTTGATTCAAAAATAAAACCTATTTTGTCATACTCGACCTGCAACTTTTGAATCTCCCCTTGGAACTTTTCAACCTTTTCTTTTTTTACAAGGAATGCCGCGTTAAAGACCATTGGATTGTTTTTTCGGGTTAATTCTTTTCCAAGAATTTTGTTTTCTTTTAGCTCTTCAGCCAATCCCTTGAGTCCCACAAGAAAAAGAGAAACGTAATTATTTATAGAATTTCTCGCCTCTCTTTTAGCCATTTCATTTATTTCCTCTTCTAAAAAATATTGTCTGCCGGCCGGCAAAGATTTAATTTCTTCAAGTTTGCTTCGGATCGCCGGCGAATTTTTTTTAATTTCATTTTCTAGAAGTTCGGATTTGCAATAGATTTTCACTGATAGTTCCTCTTTCCCTTGCAAACTCCAAAGAAGATTTTTGAACTTCAAATAGTCCCTCTTTAAAGAACCTACTAAGCTCGCTTTATCCTTAAAAATCGCTCCGAATTTCATGGGAATAATCAGACCGTTAGAATTATTCATCGCTGTCTCAATTACCCTTTCATGCGTCAGTGCTTTTTCTTTTATCCATTCTAAATCTTCTGCCGCTCTTTTTTGAAGCTCCTCTGACCCGAATTCTTTCAAAGAAACCTCGCTGACTATTGCTTCAATGTCTTGACAAGGAATGCGGAAGACCTTTCCCCCGCCAATACTTTCACTAATGTCTTCATCCGATAATTTCTTTGTTTTTACTGACGGACAAATTCCGTAAAGATAGAGCCCTTTCATATTACACTTCTGGATTCAGAGCAGTGTCAACTCTTTTGCGAAGATCGGTTCTCTTATACTCAATAATCTTTCCACCGTTATCGACTCTAACTTCGTATGTCCCTAAAACATCCATTCCGTCAGGAATTGACTCTTTCTCAATCACCTCTATTGTTGCTACCAACTCATTACCATCCTGTTTAAAGCCGATCGCGGATGGGGATTTAAACCCGGTTAAATCGGCGAGCTCCTTTTTTGCTTTTTCCAATATGTCTTTTGTTGCCATATTTTTAATTAATCGATTAATTTCAACCCTCTTATCGGGCTTTTTCGACCTTTTTTTTGCTTTTGAGTGTATCATATAAGCAAAGCTTGAAATTATGTCGGGCTTCGAAAGAAGAAAACACATTTTCTTCTTTACTCACCCCTATTAATTATAGACAAAATTATTTTCTAATATTCTTCACGCGGGCTTTTCTTTTGTTTTCCTTATCGCCTCTAATCTCATCAGTATATTATCCTCTCGTTTGATTAATTCTTCTTCGCTGATCTGATCTGTTTCAAAAAGGGTGCGGACATTAAGAAGTTCCTCTTTTAGTTTTGACTCATCATTAACTTCCCCCTCGGCTGTTTCCTGCAGTTTTTCGGCCAACCAAATTAAAAGGTCATCAATAATAAACATAAATTAACTGAAACTTATCTCTAGGTTAATGAAATTATACAAAGGAAAAGGACCGGAACAGCGGATGTTGGTGTCGGGGAAACTTTGAACAAGTATTTCCACTCTTCTTAAAAATTCATCTTCTCCCTCTTTTTTTATTAAAAAAGCGGAATTCAAAATCATATTTTCTCCAATAAGCTGCTGCTCTTTGAGATCTTCGGCTAAATCGCTGACAGCTTTGATTATGTCTTGAGCTTCATCTTGCTTTCTTTGCTCTAATAATTTTCCAACAAATTCTCCGGCAGCGATTTTTTGGTGATAGGTCACGCGTGAGGGCATTTTTTTTAACCGCTGAAGTTCTGGATTCTTGGCAATTTCTTGAAAAATAACCTGCATATTCGGCCAAAACGCTTTCAACCCCACTTCTGTCTTGCCTTGAAATTTTTGGAGAAGTTCCTCAAATTCAGTTCTTCTTTCTTTAAGAATCTTCTGTATCTGATCTTCAGTATTGGCAATATTGCTAAAGCTAAAAGGCAGAACATCATAATACTTCATTACTTCCTCTATCGGTCTTTGGTGGGCAATAATATGCTCGCGCCATAAAGGATAATGATCGCATGAGGTGTCGCTCACCAGACAGGAAAGATTTCCTTGATTAACCGCATAAACGGCATTTCCTTCTAAACCCTCAAGCTTAAATCTATCCTGGGAAACTTTGCCCTTGACAATGCAATAAAGATATTTTCCCTTGATTTCGCTCATAATTAGTTTAATTGATTAGCCCTGAAAGAACCTTGTGGGCAAAGCGGGAGCCTTTCAGGACTAACCACATTTTGCGGTTAATCCCGGATAATTTTTCTATCCTTTAAACGCGCCGGGCAGGGGCAATCCCATTTTGTGTAAATTCTTAAGAATGGAGGCCAGCAAAGAAATCATTACTAAAACAAACACTGCCGGTATCAACAATGCTAACATCGGCAGAGCCTGTCCCACCATTTCAATGACGGCAAAACCGAAGATATAGCTTAAAACCGGCCCTTTCATAAAACCAGCCAGCTTTCCAAACCGGAACTCTTTTGTAATAATCGCGCCAATGATTCCTAGAGCAATATCAGCTATAAGTAAATATAAAATATACTGCATATAGAATGTTCCAAATAAAGCTACTATATTTTCCATATTTTTTAATAACTTAATTACTTAATTATTTATTACCGTCGACCTTTAATTGGAGAATAATTCTCCGGCTAAACTTTTTAATTTTTTAATTCCCCTAATTTCCTCGGGTTGTAAAATGATTTTTGAAATGTCAAAATTTGAAAATTTTTCCTTTATTCCGCTTATATATTTTTCTTGTTCTCTTCTTCTTGATTTGCAAAAATCGCATTTATTTTCAGGAAAGATATTATTAATAATGATGTGGCTTGTCGGGATATGTAATTTTTCTAAATCTTTTACCAAATCTTCTGTCTCCAGAACTCCCATGGCTTCGGGAATGGTAACAACTATAAATTCAGTTTTGGCTGAATCCTGAAGAAGCCCTCTTACTTTTTTTACTGTCTTTTTCATTTCTAAAAGAAATTCATCTGCCTTCTCAATTTTTTTCTTCCCTGAGAATCGCTCTGTCATATAGTGATATCGCCATCGCAAACTTGCTAAAAACTTAATCCATCCATCTAAAAGTTCAGGCAGAGCTAAAAGTTTCAGAGTATGCCCCGTAGGCGCGGTATCAACTATATATAAATCATATTCTTGGCTATCCATGAAATCGGTTATTTTTTTAAGCCCCATGACCTCGTCTAATCCCGGGATATCAAGTTTAAACATTTCTTCCGCTTCTTCGTCGGATAGATATGTGCCCTGATGTAAAATGTCTAAAATGTCCTCGCCATATTCTTTTTTATATTCTTCAAGAACAATCTTGGCGTCAATTTCCATCGCCCACAGATTGGCAACGTCGGTAATTTTGACGGGCTCATTGGACAATTTTTGTCCCAAGCTGTCTCCCAACGACGGCGCCGGATCAGTGGTAAAAATTAAGGTCTTGCGATTCTTGGCAAAATGAACCGCTAACGCGCTGGCCATTGTCGTTTTGCCTACACCGCCTTTTCCTCCGATTAAGATAAATTGCAAATTCTTATGTGAAAGATCGTTTAATGACATAAACCCCTATTATTCTTTTTGTTGTTTCTTTGATTCATCCACTATGGCCGCGATTAAGGCGCCTTTAGTCACACTGTGAAGCGGTTGCGGGGCGAGCCGTATTTCTCCCAATTCAACCGGCAATGGAAATCTTTGCAGGGTCTCCTGAAACCGTTTGAGAAATCCAGTCGGCTTGGCCGTGCCTCCGGAAACTATTACTGTCAAAGGCCTTTCCAGATGCACGGCTGATTTCTCAAGCTCGGTTTTGAGATGTCCAACCACATAATCAAGCAAAATATCATAATAGATGGACAGCGCCTGTTCCATTCTTGAAAGATTTTCTCTTTTGTCTAAATCCAAGTACGTCTCTTTCCAGCCAGTGACAGTACTGACCGATTCACCCACGGCTTGCGCCGTCTGTTTATCTATCCAATCGCCTCCGCGAGCAATACTGAAGGCCAGAATAGGAATTGATAGGTTTGCTAAGCAGATATTCACCATCCCGCCGCCGAAAGAAAAGGCCAGCCCGGTAAAGTTTTCTTCAGCCAGTTCCGAAAATACCACTGCCAAACCCTCATTGATCGGCTTCGGGACGTAGCCGAGACCCGAGAGAAAACCGCTGATAATATGCTGATGATAAAGAACATCAAAATCAGCGTCAATCGGCTGGGCCGGAACTGAATAATAAACTATTTCACCCGCCTGATGACGAGAACCGACGGCGCTTTCAACCAGAAGCTTAATAATAGGGAGAGCATCTTTTTCTTGCGGACTAATTATTCCTCGTTCTAATGGTCGGCGAACATCGCGCTGAAACAAATTCGCGAAACGCAGCGCCCCATTGCCAACAACATAAAATTGGTCTCCATTTCGGACATACTTCACATTGTCTCTTTCAAATATTTCTTTGACGTGGTCGCTGGATGGCATGTCAAAGAAGGCATCTCGTTCTATTCTAAACACGACCTCATTGCCGATTTTTTCAGCGGCATAGATAAAGGCGGTGCCAAAATCCAATCCCTTTCCGATCTGCGGCGGCTGTTCCACCGCGCCAGCCTTGCCAGACGCAAGTCTATGCAGGCCAACCTTACTGGCTTTGGAGGTAATTTTTCTGACACGGAGTTTTCTCATTTTATGTTCAATTTTTTTACTCATAGCTCATGGTATTTTTCTCCTCCAATTAATGTTCCGACTTTTTACGATTAAATGCCAATCGTTTAAGGCTTTTCTGGATTGATCGGGCGTCTGTCACTTCAATGGTTAAGTCCTTGCCTAAATTATGCTCAACTAAACAGAGCCGTTCGGCGGGGTTGATAAAATGAATCTCAGGATTAAAAGATGGCAACTCAACTCCGCCGTCAAAACTGCGAGAGACTGCCATAAGACTGGATGTCTTTGTCTTTCCTTCAGAACCGCCTCTTCCGCGCTCTAAAAACGACCTGCCGCCGACGGTTAAAATAAACGCGTTATTGGCAATTTTCTTGATTAATTTCCGGTCTAATAATTTCTTGGCAATTAAAAAAATATAATCAGGACTCAAACGCATCTCTTTACTAATTATCCGCTTAGAGCACTGGCCGCCTAATCGATGGATAATATTCAATATTTCTAATTCTCTTGAAATCATATTTGTTGAGATTCAAGCACGCTGCTCATTTCCTTATCTAATTCTTTTAATTTGTCTTTCACTTTTATAAGCTCACTTCTTCTATTTTCTAATTGCTTTTTCTTTTCAACGAGATTCAACCATATCTTTTCCATTTTGGCTATTTCTTCATCAACCGCCGATGTTTCCTTCTCTATGGAAGCCAGCTTTTGAAGAAATTCTTCGGCAAACCCCGCCACTAAAATTCCAGCGGATCCTTTGCTGTTTTTTTGAGCAACGCTCATTGAAGACACCACGTTGATTTTCTGCTCATCCTCATTTCTATTTTGAACAGCCTGCACCACTTGATTTCTCGCGGCCTTGAGTGTTTCAATGACTTTTGGGTCAAGTTGTTGGTATGGTTGGTTCATATTAATCATTTTTCTTTAATAATGATTGAATTTTCTACATCTCTTTTCTTAAAAGAACATAGATGTTCTTTCTTAGATGACAGAGACAAAAGATAATGCCTGCAGTAAACAGTTAAAATCTCATTGGCGGCAATGGCATCTTTCATTTTTTTTGTGGCCTCCTCTAAGATAACTTGATCTTTTTTATATTCATGTTTATCTGGATGGTGCTCCCTAGCTAATTTATAGTAAGCTTCTTTTATCTCTGGCAAGGCCGCGGATTCTCCGAGCCCCAAAGTCTGTCTAGCATTATCAACCAAATCAAAATTCCCTACGCTGAGATTAATAACCGCGAAGCTGTAAGGCGCCATTGGCCCAATATATTTAAATTTCAGCTCATCATATTTTTCCGCCAGTTTATTTAATTGAAACTCCAGCGCTGATTCTTCTGTCTTGTCTATTAAAAATGAGTAATTCATAAGCATTTCTTTGTCTGTCTTGTTGACTCCGGTCTTGATTGTATCTATGAGTTTACCCGCGCTAAAATCTAAAAAGCGGGCTGTCAGATTACCTAAAATATCTTGAGTGTATTCTTTTCGGTGCGACTCTAACGCCTCAAATATACGCTTGCCTAATTTCATTTTGGACGCGAATCCTAAAATCCTGCCACTTGAGTCTACTTCTTTTTTTAATTTTTGAATTTCAGTATTTTCCCGGACAATCTTTTCAAGGATATTCTTTTCATTCCAAAATATCTGGACAATAAATTCAGTTTTCCCGGCAATCCTTTCCAGAACCGCTTTAAATTGGATGTATGCTTTTGCTAAAATATCGCGAATGTCGTCCGCGCTTTCCGCAACCATTCCAAATCTCATTGGAATAACATCATACTCTTTCATAAGATCGGAATTCACTCGTTCATGTATCGCAACTAATTTAGTGAGTTCTTTTTTATCCAGCTTGTCAAAATTAATAAGATTAGTGTTGCTGACCGTCGCCGCTATATCTCTGTATGGAACAAGAATTACATCGCGATTATTAATGCCGAATATAGATTCTGATAAACGAAAAGTATCGCCCTGAGTCGAATCGAACGGTTGCGGGTTCTTAATTATCGTATATATGTATTTTCTTTCTTCGGTCATAAAGATTTATTTCCATCTATTATTTCTTCAAAATGGCTCGCCATTATCTTAAAGTCGTTTTTTACCTTCTCACGAACGAAATTCTCTCTAACAGCGGACATGGCGGCTTTTTTACAAATTAGTTCTATGTCCGCGCCCATGAGACCTTCGGTCAATTTGGCAAATTTCTTTAAGTCAACGCCGCGATCTAATGGCTTGTCTTTCGTATGAATCTGAAATATGGCATGTCGGCACTCTTCATTCGGTTTAGGAACCTCAAGCAGAAAATCAAATCTTCCCGCGCGAAGCAAAGCCGGCTCAATCATTTCTAATTTATTCGTTGCTCCTAAAACTACCACGCCTTTTAATTCTTCAATGCCGTCTAACTCTGCCAGAAACTGGCTGACTACTCTTTCCGTAACGTGCGAATCCGCGCTGCCTCCGCGCTTTGGCGTTAAACTGTCTATCTCGTCAAAAAAAACTATACAAGGAGAAGCCATTCTTGCCTTTTTAAATACTTCTCTGATTCCTTTTTCAGATTCTCCAATATACTTTGATAAAAGTTCCGGTCCTTTGATAGAAATAAAATTTACCCCTAATTCGGTGGCTACCGCCTTGGCCAGGAGGGTTTTGCCGCATCCAGGCGGACCGTAAAGCATTATCCCTTTAGACGGCTTGAGTTTTACATGACCCAGCGCCTCGCTGTATTTTAGCGGCCACTCAATCGTTTCCTTAAGCACCTGTTTTATATTCTCAAGCCCTCCTACATCTTCCCACCTTATGTTGGGAATCTCTGAAAAAACTTCGCGGAGCGCCGACGGCTCTACCTCTTTCAACGCTTCTCTAAAATGTTCATCCGTGACTTCTATTTTACGGAGCTTCTCATACGGAATGTATTCTTTTTCAAATTCAATCTCTGGCATGATTTCGCGTAGCGCCGCCATGGCCGCTTCTCGACAGAGAGCTTCAAGATCAGCTCCGACAAATCCGTGAGTTATCTCAGCTAATTTATTTACATCAACATTCTCTGCCAAAGGCATGCCTCGTGTGTGTATATCCAATATTGCTTTCCTTGAACTTCTGTCTGGAATGCCTATGGTAATTTCTCTGTCAAATCGTCCCGGCCTGCGCAGGGCAGGGTCAAGAACGTTGGGGATGTTTGTTGCGCCAATAACAATGAGTTGCCCCCGCGATTCCAATCCGTCCATCAAAGCCAAAAGTTGCGCCACCACTCGTCTTTCTACTTGCTTCTCGCCGCCCATCTCTTCTCGTTTCGGAGCAATAGCGTCAATTTCATCAATAAAAAGGATGGCTGGCATGTTCGCTTGAGCTTCCTCAAATATCTCTCTCAATCTTCCTTCACTTTCTCCATAAAACTTCCCCATTATTTCGGGACCAGAAATATGAGTAAAATAGGCATCGGTCTCATTAGCCACTGCCCGGGCAATTAATGTCTTTCCGCATCCCGGAGGCCCATGCAAAAGCACTCCCTTTGGCGGATCAATTCCTAATCTTTCAAAGAGCTCGGGATATTTTAGTGGAAGTTCAATCATTTCCCTGATCCTCCGTATTTCTTTTCCCAATCCGCCAATGTCTTCGTATGTTATACCAATCCCTTGTTTTTCTTTTTGAGCACCCTTTAGCTTGATAGATGTAAAAGGTTTTATTAGAACTACTTTTTCTGGATCGGTATCTTCTACTAAAAAATCTTGGGCCCTTGTGCCAAAAAGCGTGGCTCTTATTTTACCGCCTTTCATTACCGGGGTTCCGTCAAGTATCTCGGCTAAATACTTAGCATCCTCTTCTTTGAATGAAACGCCGGTATTTAATGGGGATAGGACGAGCGCTCGCGCTTCTTTGTAAGAAACCTTCTGAATTTCTACCTTTTCATCTAAACTAACTTTCAAATTCTCTCTGGCAATGCCGTCTATCTGAATAATGCTTCTTCCACGATCTTCTGGATAAGCAGGCATTAATTTGGCCACCGCTTCATAATTTTTGATTTTTGACCCTTCGGCGCCGCTCAGGGCATGCTTTTGATTTTTGATTTTTATTATGTCGCCTGTATTGGCTTGAATTTTTGAAAAATACTTAGGGTCAACTCTGGCTATGGCTCTGCCCACATCCTTGCTTTGAGCTTCTGCCACTTTGAGAATTAATGTCTTTACAGCCATATAAACTTTATTTACTCGCCAATTTTATTAAGCGCTTTTCTGGCTTGATTTATCAATCTTGCCGCTTCCTGAAGTTCTAGTTTTGTCTCCTGCATGAATCTTGTTAAGGGCGCGTCAGCCAGAGATTCAATAGTTTTGTAACCGGCCCCCTCAAGCACATCAATTAATCCTTCAGTCATCTTTGGGATGGCCAGCAAAACAGATTTCGCGGAAACTTTCCTCGCAAGCTTTGCGCTATTATTCGGGATTGTTATACGGGGCTTGCGGCGTGATACTCTTGGTCGCCTTTTGGTGGGCTTATGAGCCAACATCATCAAAGAATATAATCCGTTTCTAAAAACCAGATTTCCTTTTCTTTCCAGCTCGCGGCAAATGAGACCGATATACTCCAAACCCATCTTTAATTCACGCGCTATTTGCTGTTTATGAACACCGCTTTTGTATTTCAGAATTACGCTTTTAACTTGTTCTTCTGTGCTTGGCATAGTAATTGCTTTTATTTCCTAAACTTCACTTCCAATATCCCATTTTTGAAATTCATCTCCCGGGATTCAAAATCAACTTTGGCCGGAAGCAAAATTTCTTTGGCATATTTTCTATCCTTGCTTTCTGCCTCAAGCAAAAGAATGTCCTTCTTCAAATCAAGCTTAATACTCTTTTCATCAATCCCCGGGAGTTCGGCAATAATCAGAATATGATCTTTCTCGTCAAACACATCAACAATCGGTTCTCTGGTCTCTGATACCTTTGGGCCTTCTTTGGTCTTTTTAATATTCCCGAATGGTTCAACTCTTGTCTTTTGACCCAAACCAGTCCGAACCGTAAAGCCATAGACCCCTCTTACATCTTTGCGTCCGCCAAGTCCTTTAATCTGGCCGCTTCTTCGGAGTTCACCGCCGACTTCCTCTGCCCGTTCCGCTAAATCAATAAATTTTCCCAGTCCTTTAAGCAAACCTCCGACAAAAGGTATATCGTCAAGCGATATTTCATCTTTTCCGGATTCTTTTTTTTGTTCTTCTTTTTTCATAAAATTTTAAAAGTTCTCAAAAATTTCTTGAAGAAAGATTTTCTTTCTTTCTTTGCCTCTACCTCTGCTTTTGTCCCGATTTCGCTTCGCGAAATCGGGGAATCCGCCTTTGGTGGAGGCATGACTAGTTTTTTGCTCGTTATCTTTTTCTTTGATTTCTTGATGAGCTTTCTTTTCCTAATTTCACCCTTTCTTCTTTTTCTTTTTTTTATTTTTGTCTTTTGGGCCGGGGATTCGGCTAACAATTGATGTCTACTTTCTTCAACAAAACCTTTGCCTTGACACAACAAACAATAAAGATTGGCGCCCACCTTCTTGCCTCTGCCTCCACATTCCTTACATACATTATATGGTTGCCGCGCCCTGACTCGACCACTGCCCCCGCAAACAATACAAAGCAACCTTTCAGCTCCCGGCTGTATGCCTCTGCCTCGGCAAAAAGCGCATTGTAATTTAGTGCTTTTGTGAATCTTTTTCATTTTTTTAATATTCTAAAATAAATCTCCCGCTTTGGTTTTTCCCGAGTCCAAACTTTGGCATTTTATTGGAAACCACAATCTTTTTAGGTCCATAGACCTTCCTTCTTGCCGCCTCAAGTTTGCCCTTTCCTCGAAGAACACATAACTTTGAATGCAAAAAATCAATAAAATCATGCCGGCCGAGATTATTACAAATGAGCCGGGCATATTCTGTGCTGATGCCGGCTTCGCGCGCAATCGTATCAATTGAGGCCTCTCCGCCCCAATCCCAAATGATTTCCAATACCTTAAGTTCGGTGCCGGACATATTAGATTGGATTCTAAAATTCTAAAACCGTATGGTTGCCTGATTTTGAAAAGATCTCCCCAATCTTACTTGAACCCTTACTCCCGGCCGTGGCAATCTTAAGAAGTTTAGCCATGCCAGTATTAATTACCGTTAAATTTTTATTGATCTGCTTCCCTCTTTTTTGCAACCTTATCTTTTCTTTATCAAGCCGGTCTCTTTCATTTTGACGCATATAAAGATCTAAAAAAGCTGACTTTGATGAGGGAGGAATAGACCTTAGCCCGGTTGAACCCACGCTTTTTAAATCGTGAACCCCCGAGAGATTAGCGGCTATTTTTTCCATAGATTTGCGTGAATTAATTAACAAAATTTAGTGATTAATTCTCCTACTATTTTTCTCACCTTATCATGGTGATCTTGCGAGCCCAATCGCGTTGTCTCTGAAGCCAATATATCTTGGGCTAACTGGCGGAACAGATGGCTGGAAGCTGACACGGTTCCGCCGTTCGTCTTGAGGGCTTTGGCCAACATTATTGAACCGCGAACAGTGGGCGCGAATTCATATTCTCCGGAATCGCGAAGCGCTCTTACAATATTGACAATTTTTTCAACATCTTTTCTATCTAACCCGGATTTTGCTTGAGTAATGGCAATTTCCGTATTTTTATCAAAGTGCCTTAAATCCATAGTAACCATTCTATCGCGCAACGCGTCTTGAGCTTTATTTGTGCCGGCATATTCTTCGGGATTGGAGGTGAAAATGGCAACGAACTGCGGATGAGCTTTAAGATAATAAGATTCCTGTCCTTGTCTTGCCATCGGTAAATCCATCACTCCTTCTTGCAAGATAGAAAGCAAGGTGTTGTTTGCTTCTGGTCGAGACCTGGTGAACTCATCATAAATAAGAGTAAAGCCATTTTTTACCGCGATAGTCAAACGATTATCCATCCACTGTTTTGAAAAGTTCTCTTCTTTCTTAAGAACGCTCTGAATAAAATTGTCTCTTAAATACTTATAACGGTAGCCATGTTCTCCGCCAATAAGGTCAGAGGTGGAGTATTCCTCATCGCCGTGAATCAACACTGCCGGACGGCCAATCTTTTGCGCCAAGTGCAAAGCCAAAGTGGTTTTTCCTGTTCCGGAAGATCCTCTTAAATGCACGGGGAAACCGGCCTTGATATAATTCAACGCCCGCTTGCTAAGATCCTTGATATACGGCGTCTCCACAAATCCAGCCACTGGCCGCGGCTCAATAATTGCTTGTTCTTCATCTGATGACAAATACGACATAATTGTAATTCAATCACAAATTAATGAAAGATTAGTCCAGAATCTCGCGCGATTCTGGTTTTGACCCTTAATTAAATATTCAAGCTTTGATTAGGCCTAAAGCTTATCCGGCTTTATGCTTTTTCGCTTTTCTTACTTTTTTTTCGCTTTTTTCCTCTGCTTCTTTGGCTTTTTCTTCCGCAATTGCTTTTTCTCGCTTCCTTAACGTTAACATTCCCCAGTTTGCGTGCGCTTCTTTCCGCTCCCCCGCGTAATCGCCCAATAAATCAGCTACATGCTTTTGAATACCGTCTACTCTGGATTGAACATCCTTCATAGTGGTTTTGAAGTCAGCCATTCGGGTTTGCTCACTTTTGGCGAGAAAATCTTTTAAGTCGTTTGCCATATCTTTTAATTCTTTATCAAATCGCGCGAGAAGCTCGCCCGTATCGCCAAAGATATCCTTTATCGCCTTATGAATATCAGACATTATCCTATGAAAGTCAGCCATTCTGTCTTTTTCGCTCTTGGAGAGAAATCCTTTGAGATCTGCCGCCATTTCTTTTAACTCCTTGTCAAATCGCGAGAGAAGATCGGCTGTATCTTGCTGATTATTTTTAACGAATTGTAAACGATCCCTAGTAGAGGTTTTAATATCGCTTACTAAACTTTTCATTTCTTGTGCCCATGCCATAGATTTTAAAGTTATTGGTTAATTAAATAGTTTGACCTTTTATTTTTTTTCGACCTTTGTATTTTTATATTGCTCCCAACCCATAACAGCTTGAACAGGGAAGACCGGAGTCCGGATTCTTTCCATCGCCTTCGCATTTTGCGCATCTTTTCTCTCCTTTAATTTTTGTAACTGATCCTTTTCCGCCGCATACTGCGCATGGCAACCGATGGTGAAAGAAAACTCCCTTGCCTTTGCAGTAGGGACAGGTTTCCACCGGTTCAACCACCTGCACAGTCCCTCTGCCAATGCAAACCTGGCAGTTGGAGAGCTTGGAAGGAACCTCAAAAGGATCCTTGCCCTTGCCCTTGCAAAAAGCGCAAGTGAGGGTCTTGGCATTGCTTGAGATTATTTTTTTTCGTTTTTTTGCCATATATTTATAAAATTCCTTTTTCCTTTTCCGCAAGCTGTGCTCTAACTTTTTTCCATTCCGCTGACGCCGCTTCCCTTTCTTTTTTAAATACCTCCAGCATCTTATATACTTCATCCTGCATAATTGCCAATTCGGCTCTCACCTGCTCTCCAGTATTTGTTTCCCTCACGGCTTGATCTTCTCGTATCCGGCCTAAAGTTTTTTTAAAATCGGCCACCCGTATTTTTTCTCCCCGTTTAAGCAGCTCTCTTAACTGCTCTGCCACTTGAGCTTCTTCTTCGCGAAAATCAGTCAGCATTTTCTTCACGTTCTCTTCTCTTTTTTGCTGGGTCAGTAAAATATCTTGCATCATCGCATTAAAATCTTTTTTGCGGAGCGATTCAAACTTAGCTAAGACCTCCCGAAGATCATCGCTCATCTCCTGCCTTTTTTCCTTAAATCCGTCCAACAGATGATGGGTATCTTCAACAATCCCTCCCACTACTCTTACCCGCGCGTCATACGAGGCAATAATCTCCTCGGCTAAATTTTTTAGATTATTCTTCACAATATTCTTGGACATTGTATAAATTAATTTACTCCCGCCTTTATAAATGTTGGATAGGCACGCTTTCTATCCCGGTCCCGCCACAGGCGGGATAAAGAAGGATTTGTGAAAATGCTTCTTTAAAGATGAAAAGGGCGCCTCGCCAACTTGTCCCGGTAAACTTCAGGGACAAAAAATACTCCCTCACTTAGGAGTTAGGCGGCGCTGGCAGTCAAGCCGACTGCTTCCGCGTACTTCAACCAGGTCTCAACTGAAGCAACCACTACTCGGGCTTCAATCGCCAGCAATTCAATGCCGACTAATGATACTCTTACCCAAGCGTCAATCACGACGCCCTTGTCAAGAATGCGGTCAATGACTTCCACTAAACTCGAGCTTGACATTGATTTTTCTACGGCCATATGTTTATTCTTTATTTAATTAATATTAATTAATTTTTTGCCCACAATCGACCTTTTACTATTTATGAGCATGCTTGTCTAAACAAATTTTAATCAGAAAAATAAAAAAAATCCGTTACAAATTATATCGGATTTTTCACGCTGAATATTAAACTGAAAACCGCTAAGGTTGAATGCCTTACTTTTTCCGGGCAGGCAAAAGCTCTCTCTCTCTCTCTCTCTCTCTATTTTGATTTACGATTTGCATATTTTTATAATCACACTTGTCGTCTGATTGACCACAGATATTATACCATGCCAGTCAAATTAATAAAATGGGCACTCCCTTAATTATCCCCACTAACTTTTTAACATATACACCGTTCTCTATTGTCGTCATACTAAATATAATAGGAAACGTAAATTTATGCGCAATAGTTATATTTGTTCTTAATATAGGGCATTTGTTGCCTCCTATGCTCTTTATGAAGAACAACTTGTCCACAATAGTATTTGACTTAATCATTCTCTTAGTATTATCATTCATCTAAGCTCCACCCCCTCCCCAGACAAAGTTATCCACAGGGTCATTCGACACTGTAGGCAGGGCACCAAAATTAAAAATTTTTATTTTTTCTACTATGCCGACATTAAGAAAACACATCTCATACGAAATCACAAAGCTTGGAAAGTATCTCAAACAACTCCGCGAAGAGCAGGGATTGAGTATTCGCAGTGTCGCCAAAAGTTGTAACATCGCTCCGAGTCATCTTGCTAAAATTGAAGCGGGTGACACATTCAAAACCATCGGCATTGAAACTCTGATAAAGCTTTCAAAATTCTATGGCATTCCGGTTTCGGCAATGCTCAAAGAGGCAGGCTTTATTGAGTCCTACGAGAGCGACCTGCCTGAACTTGCTCAATATCTTCGCGCCAAGTATCAACTTTCTCCTCAAGCCATCCGCGATATGGAAATGGCAAAAGAGATTGTGGACAAAAAATATAAACAAACATAAGTAATTGTGATAATGACTCTGAATATCTACAAAGTCAGCGGCGTCATTAAGGGAGTAATTAAATTTGCGCGCGCACGGGAGGGTGGCCTGCCCGCCCGTGCTTCGCCGGCAGGCGGGCTGAAAATTTTAATGGTATTTTTCGGAAAAAAAGGTTCTAACTTTTTCGTAATTACAGCTCAATTCCAGAAATTCCGTTTTTTCGGCGATAATTCGCCACGGATTTTCCCACAACCAACCCACTTTTTGCCCCGCGAGGCGGAAGTCCACAGACCGTCCAATAACTCCATTGCAAGTTAAAAAAAGACAGTCAGATTCCATTAGGAATAATTTTAGACGATCAACCACTCCGTCATATTGGTTGATATCCTAAAATCATTCCTAATTTTTCTATCA
>Ga0265296_1000604_pt1 | contig 51000 bp, 50 predicted proteins | sample MunlanPumphouse1_FD_189073 | JGI IMG/M metagenome (GOLD analysis project Ga0265296, IMG submission 189073) | Groundwater microbial communities from a municipal landfill in Southern Ontario, Canada - Pumphouse #1 | ecosystem: Environmental > Aquatic > Deep subsurface > Groundwater | place... | reverse complement strand
TTTTCTTCTTGCCGCCGTCGCCGTAATAGTAATAGTAATGATAGTAGTAATAATAGGAATCGTAACCGGCGGTGATGTTGACGCCGTTCAGGACAGCGCCGATCAAGTGCGTCTTTACCTGTTTCAGGAGTTCGACGGCGCGCGCTACGACGCGGGTGTCCGTCACGCTAGCTTTGACGACCAATAAAATGGCGTCAGTCATCTTTGACATGATGCTGGCGTCAGTAACGGCGATAATCGGCGGGGAATCGAAGAGAATGATCTCGAACTCGCTCTTCATGCGCTCGATAAAGTTTTTCAGCTTCTGAGAAGACAGGATTTCCGAAGGATTCGGCGGAATATCTCCGCACGTGATAAGGTACAGGTTTGGGATTTCCGTCGCCCGGATGATGTCGGAATCATTCAAATCTTCGATCATCGCATGGGTCAATCCGGGTCCGCGCGAGACATCAAACACCTTGTGCAGAATCGGTTTCCGAAGATCACCATCGATCAATAGCGTTTTCTTTCCCAAACTGGCGAACGTAATTGCGATGTTGACGACGGTGGTTGATTTTCCGTCGCCCGGACCGGCGCTGGAGACGACCAGCGTCCGGATCGGATTATCGGGATTCATAAATTGGATATTCGTTCGCAAAGTCCGGTAAGCTTCCGCGACGGAAGACTTGGGATCGTAATGCGTCACGAGCCGTGATTTGAGCGAATGTTCGAGGTTTTCGCCTTTAAATACCTTTAAGGATTTCTCGATAGCGCTTTTCACGTCGATCTTCGGTATGATCGAAATCGTCGCAAGCCCAAGCCGCTGCAAATCTTCGGTGCTCTTGATCGAATGGTCTAAATAATCCCTGACGAAGGCGATTCCGACGCCGAGGCCGAGGCCGAGAAACAATCCCAGCAACATGTTCATTTTCTTTTTGGGTTTCACGGGTTTTTCCGGTGGAACGGCCGGATCGACGATTCGAATGTTGCTGATTTTGCTCGCTTCGGTGATGCGGGACTCCTGATATTTTGTTTTCATCAGGATGAAGTACTTTTCGTTGACCTGCCGCTCGCGATCCAGGCGTGCATATTGCAGACTGCTTTCGGGAAGTTTGTTGAGTTTGGCGGCATATTGATTGACCAGATCTTTATATTCGGAGCATTTGGCTTCAAGTGCAATTTTCTCGACACTGGTGAAAAGGACATCGCGTAAAAGATCGGAAGAAATTTTAGATTGTTCCTCTGGCGACAAACCTAAGTTCGTTAGATTTTCCGCTTCTTTAAATAATTTCAATTTAAGTTCTTGTATACGGCCGTCCAATTCCCGAATAGCTACATCGCCTGTCTTATAACCCTGAATCGCCATTGCAGTGATTTTTTGAGCTTCGATTTCAGCGATTGCCTGTCTCAATTGAGCGATCAACGGATTGGTCGTATTAACCGCCTCTTTTAACACCATCTGTTCGCGGTCAGTCAGAATCTTTTGCTGGTTATCCCATTTCTTTTTCGCAATCTCCATTTCAGCCAGTGAAGTGTAATATGTAGCTTCAAAAGTAGATAGTTGATCAATGAGCGTTTGTGCGGTTTCGTCAAGCCCGAAGACCCCTTCACGTTTTTGAAAGTCCTTGAGCGCTTCTTCAGACGTCGTCAGATCTTTTTCAATGTCAACTAATTGCTCCTCGAGGAAATTCTTGACCTCAACCACTTCTCCCAGGTTGAACTCAAGGTCAAGCCGGTAATATTCCCGCGCAATCATATTGGCAAGAAACGCGGCTTCGTTCGGACTCGCGGATGTAACAGTTAATCTTACCGCTTCCGTTTCACGAATCGGTTCCACTTTCATGCTGGCTTGAAGAGCCCGAACCAGCGCCCTATCCAGTGTATCGATGGCAGAGGTAGATGTATCGAATGGGCTGTTTTGAAAAATACTTTCAAGGCCGAATACTAACGGCTTAAAAACTTTCTTAAAATCCAGCCCTTTTTGTTGATAATGTCGCGTGCCGAGAATGTACAGCGTATCGGCATAAGGCGATTGTCTGAGCGCGACAATGACGCGACGGGACAATGCATTGCTCTTAAGGACTTCAATCTCGTTATTCACTTTCATCATATTGGTCGGCATAAACGGATTTGAAAACAGCGTAGAAGTCTGTCCTGCTCTGCCTGCCAATGAAAGAAGCGTCGTAGATTGATATTGCGGCGTTGTCGTAAAAGTAATATAGGTGGTTATAATCATCACCAGAACGAATAAAATTCCGATGATCCATCTGCCGTGATATAAAATGCGAAGGTAATCCTGTAAGGAAACCTCTTTTTCCTGAAAATCGGATTGCGATTGGTTGTTTAATCCTTCCATCTCTTCCTTTTTTATCCTTTCTCAAACTCAGAACCGTTGGCGCGAACGGAATATCTTAAAAAATAGAGCAGCCCGATCGAGGTCAACGAAATAAACCCGACTGCATGCAAAATAACGGCAATTGCCTGCGCTTTGCTCAATTCGACACCCAAAAAAACCAAAATTCCGATAGCACCCGCATGATAGGTACCTACATATCCGGGTGCAGATGGCACCGAAATGATCGCAGATGTTACGAAAAAGATGAGCAAGACTTCGTAGAGCGAAAACTGTGTATCCAATGAGACTCCGACGATCCAGTTGATGAAAATGCAAATGCTCCAGATAGTCGCCGACTGTAAGGCGATCATACCGAGGTGCGGCGTCTTTCTCAACGTCGTCAATCCCTGCCGGAACCGATTGAATATGTCCAGAATTTTCATTCCATGTTTGCTCTTATTTGTCCATTGATTGACGAATTTTCTGATAGTCGTCTTTTTCATTTCTAAAATATAAACCAAAATGCCGACAAGTAAAATAATAAATACCGCGATAATTCCACCGTGCCGTATCATTTCGGGTAATCCCGGAAACACAAAGATCGTTATCAACATGATGACGAAAAACGTAATGACGTCGATTATTCTTTCGACGACAACAGTTCCGAAAATCGACACCGAAGAGAGACCGGTCGATTGATTCAGCGCGTAACAGCGAAGCAATTCACCGAACCGCAAAGGAAACACATTGTTTCCGAAATAACATATCATTTCCGATGCGAACAAATGTTTCATAGGAATTTTTTTTAGTGGCATGATAAGGTATTTCCATCGCCACGCACGAAGAAAAACCGTGAAAACCATCAGAGCCATTGCCAGCAGGAACAGCCAAAGATTCGTTTGTCGGAGCGAAGCCATGAAAGCGGCGCCATCGAATTTTCTGAATCCGATATAGAGTCCCGCCGCACTTAACAAAATGCCAGCCAGTACTTTCCAGTTAAGAAATTTTTTACGCAACCCCGACGTCAATTTCCATTCCTCAAATCGATGATTTGTTTCTTCTGAAACTGGTCAGTCCGGAAGATCTCCTTTTCCTCTTTTTCGCACGATTTTTCATCAGCGATGACAATTGTGACATCATTTTTCTGGAAATCCCGGTAAACGATGCTTTTTAATATTCCACTTTTTAGATCGATAGTCAGAGTGATAGATTTAAAAAAGGCGTTTTTATCTTTTGGCGTCAGTTGCAGGCGGGTCAGACTGCCGGGCTTTTGAGTTGTGCAATTCCCGATAGAAAATCCCGACCAATTTCCTATCATCAAATCGTAGATGAGCTTCATGCCCGAACGCGGGTTCACTTCCTCGACGATCACCTGATCGGTTTTTTTATCGAGGCTCCATAATGCTTTACCGTCAAATATGACTGTTTGCTCCGGAAAATCGACGCGAAACCGGTCGTTCTTTCCCAGATAAAATGCACCTACGGTTTCGCTGGAAGATTTCTGAGCCTGCGATTTTTGACGAACAGTCAGTTGAACCTGAAAAGGAACCGACGACAAATAGTATTTTTTCACCTGCTCAAGCGTGTCATTTTCCGAAGAAAACGCCAACACGAAACCGCATAACAGTACGACAAAAAATTTATGGAGTGAAGATATCGTCATGAATTACAAAAATTTCCAAATAGTATAAGAATTTCCGGACAGCGTCATCGTGATATTTCTCACAGAAAATAAGATTACGGATTGTCCGAATCTTCCGAATCTTCTTCGTTCAGTGTTTCCAGATATGTTTCATCAACCAGAACATCCCGGGCTTTACTGCCGGTAAACGTACCGACGATTCCGGCCCGTTCCAGTTCGTCAATCAGCCTTGCCGCGCGGGAATAGCCGATGCGTAGCCGTCTTTGCAACAGCGAAATCGATCCCTGCTGATGCGTAACGACCAATCGGAGCGCCTGATAGAACAGCGCATCGCGTTCGCCGCTTCCATATTCGCCGTCGTCGCCGACTTTTTCTTCCTGAACCGATGGAAGTTCCATTTCTCCCGGTTGTGGCTGTTTCTGAATGAACGACAAAATTCTTTCCAGTTCATCGAGTGAGATGAACGCGCAATGGACGCGAAATGCCTCCGGATTTTGAGGTGTCGTGATCAGTCCGTCGCCTCTGCCCAATAATTTTTCGGCGCCGTTCAAATCCAGAATCGTCCGCGAGTCAACTTTCGATGCGACCTGAAAAGCGATGCGCGCGGGAAAATTCGCCTTGATGACGCCGGTGATCACATCGACACTCGGTCTCTGCGTGGCAATGATAAGATGAATGCCGACTGCACGGGACATTTGCGCCAGCCGCGTAATCGGTTCTTCGACCTCTTTGGCAGAGGTCAGCATCAGGTCTGCCAACTCATCGATGATGACGATGATGTACGGGAAAAAGTCCTTTTCGATCTCGCCCTTTTTCACCTTGGCATTGAACTCGTCGATATTCCGCACCGTCGCCTCGGCGAGAATTTCATACCGCCGTTCCATTTCCATTTCGACGGAACGAAGCGCCACGATCGCATTGTCCGGGCGCGTGATGACAAATTCATCCAGGTCTTCGCAGGTGATCAAATGATATTTTTCGAGCGCTTTATAAATCGAAAGTTCCAGTTTTTTGGGGTCGATCAGTACGAACTTGACCTCGTCCGGCCTGGCGTGATAGAGAATGCTCGCGATGATGGAATTGACGCAAACGCTTTTCCCCGAACCTGTCGCTCCAGCGATCAGCAGATGAGGCATTTTCGCCAGATCGACGGTGTAAATCTCGCCGGACGTTGTTTTTCCCAGCGCGATCGTCAAAAGCGATTCGGAGTCCATGAATTGTTTCGATCCGATGATGCTCTTAATATAAACTACCGACGGATGACGATTGGGAATTTCGACGCCGACGACCGATTTACCCGGGATCGGCGCAACGATACGAATCCGTTTCGCCTGAAGAATTCTCGCCAGATCATCCGACAACGCGGCGATGCGGCTGACCCGAACGCCCGACGCGGGTTCGATCTCGTACCGCGTGATGATCGGTCCGGGCGAAACATGCACGACTTTCCCGCTCACGCCGAAAGTTTCCAGCGCGTTTTCGACCAACACGGCATTTTCTTCCATCTCTTCCTTCGTCACCTGTCCCGAATATTCGGGATCGGGAACGGGATTTAAGAGATCAAGCGTCGGTAAGTGGTATTTTTTCCTGACCGGCGGTGCGACGGTTGTCTCAGCCTGAGGGATTTTTGAATCGGTGATCGGTTTATCGACGGTAAAGGCTAAATCTATTTCTTCCTCGGGTTCAATCGGAATGCCGGGCGGTTCCGGTTCTACTTCTTTCGGTATCTCCGGCTCGGGTGGTTTTCTAAGAATTGCCCCGAAGGTTCGGGGCGGCGTTTTTACGACGGCGCGTGCTTTTTTCTGCCGCTTGTTCATCAGCCAGATCGAAAACTTTTCGAACGGGCCGTAGAAACTCCAACTAAAATAACCTCTCATCGTAATCAAAGCGACGACGGAAAGCGTGACGATCGTTCCATAAAAACCGAGAAAATCGCACATCACTTTCGCCAACGCTCCGCCGACCAATCCGCTGTACCGAAAGCCGATGTCCGATGAAATCGACTGCCGGATCGCCGGTAGCGCCAGCGATATGGAAACGACGAGCGATAAAATGAAGACATAAATGCTGAACCGAACCAGATTGCGCTTTTCTCTTCCTGAAAACAGCCACCAACCCCACAAAACGAACAGAATCGGACAAAAGAATGACACAACGCCGATCGTGAATTTGATGAGATAGTGCGAGATGAAAATCCCGACGATGCCCATCCAGTTTTGAATGACGACGTTCCGGGAAATCGTCGGCTCTTCCATCGGATCGAACGACACCAGACTCAGGAATACAAGAATTCCGAGAAGGATCAGTAACAGTCCGGTGATTTCCTGGCGTCTTTCGCTCATAACGTATGCGACGGGACAAACGGTGCATTGACGACAACTGCCTTGTTCATTTTTCCCCGAATGTCGATTTCAATGATAGAACCGGTTTTGCTGAATTTAGCCGAAACGTACGCGGCACCGATTCCCTTGTTCAGCGTCGGCGATTGTGTTCCGCTGGTGACAACGCCGATCTCTTTTCCGTTGGCAAAAACTTTATAGCCGTGCCGCGGAATCGCGCGCTCGAGCATTTCAAACGGAACATTTCGCCGAACGGCCGGCGCTTCCTTGACTTTTACCAGAACGTCCCGACCGATAAAATCGCCTTTGTCGAGTTTGGTGATCCAGCCGAGTCCCGCTTCGATGGGATTCGTCGTCTGGTCGATGTCGTTGCCGTACAGCGCGTACTTCATTTCGAGTCTCAGCGTATCGCGCGCGCCGAGACCGATCGGCTGAATTCCAAATTCCTTTCCGGCCTCGAAAATTGCGTTCCAGAGTTTTTCACTGAATTCTGGTTTGTGATAGAGTTCGAAGCCACGCTCGCCGGTGTAACCGGTTCGGGAAATGATCATTGGAATGCCCGCGAGTTCGCCTTCCGCGAAGTGATAAAACGGGATCGATTCAAGATCGACGGTCGTCAATTTTTGAAGCGTGGCAAACGACTTCGGTCCCTGAATCGCCAGCAAGCTGGTCTCGTCCGATATATTTTTCAGCGAAACGCCGGCAGTAACATGCTCTTTTATCCAGTTGAAATCCTTCTCCAGATTCGAAGCGTTTACGACGAGCATGTAATAGTCCGGAAAGCGATAGACGAGCAAATCATCGACAATACCGCCGTCCGGATAACACATCGCCGAATACTGAACCTGACCGACAAGGAGTTTGGAAATATCGTTAATCGTAATCGTGTTGAGAAATTTTCCCGCGTTTTCGCCGGTGACGATAAACTCGCCCATGTGCGTGACGTCGAAGACGCCGACCTTTTCCCGCACCGCGCGGTGCTCGTCCAGAATGCTGGCGTACTGGATCGGCATAAAATAGCCGGCAAATGGCAGAATTTTGGCGCCGAGAGCGACGTGTTTTTCATAAAAGGGCGTTTTCTTGACATTCATGTTTTCGTCCATGATTCGATCCTTTTTTTACATTTTATTCAATGCGACTTTGACATATTGCTCGACAGTGCCGTTTTCGCCGATCTGCTGATGCGCTTTCTTCAAAGCATTCAGCGCCTCGCTCCGACGATAACCGAGCGATAGTAACGCCTTCAACGCTTCATCGCGATCCTGCCCGGCGGAAAATTCGTCCATCTCTTCCGGAACCGTTTCATCTTTGCCGACCAGTTTTTCACGGAGTTCAATGATGATGCGTTTGGCAGTTTTCAGTCCAATGCCCGGGATCAGCGTCAATGCTTTGACGTCGCCCGAAATGATGCGCCTCTTGAAATGTTCCGGTGAAGCGCCTGAGAGAATCGTGATGGCCATTTTCGGCCCGATTCCCGAAATACCGATCAGCATCAGAAAAAGGTTTCTTTCGTCGGTTGTCGCGAATCCGTACAGCGCCTGAATATCTTCGCGGACGTGAAAATAGGTCAGCAGTTTCGCCATCTGATGCGGCGCCGGTAGCGATTCGTACGTCGAAAGCGGAATCGTTATCTGGTAGCCGACGCCGTTGACGTCGAGAATCACCATCGTTGGCTCTTTGTGTTCCAGAATTCCTTTTAAATAGGCAAACATCGTCACCTGTTAATCAATCGGTTTTGGTTGAGATGACAAATGGCGGCGGCTAAGGCATCGGAGGCGTCGAGTTTTAGGGATTTTTCATCGATTCCCAGAATACGCGAAACCATGAAGCGAACCTGCTCCTTCGTCGCATTACCGTTGCCGACGACGGAGGATTTGATTTTCTTCGGCGCGTATTCACAAACCTCGACGCCGCTGTTCACGCCAGCCAATAGAACGACGCCGCGCGCATGTCCCATCATCAAAGCGATGTGGATATTTTGCGCGTAAATGGCTTCTTCGACGACCATCATGTCGGGTTGCCATTTTTGAATAACGATGACGAGTTCATTATAGATTTTTTGAAGTCTTTGAGGAAACGGATCGTTCGGCGACGTGTCGATGGAGCCCTGATCCAGACAAACGATTTTGTCCGCAGTTTTCTTCAGGACACCGTAACCGGTATGATGAATACCATGATCGACGCCGATAACCCGAATTTCTTGAACCATCAGGCATTTTCCTGAAGTTTGCTCAGAATCGCGTCATCGATGTCAAAGTTTCCGTAAACGTTTTGAATATCTTCGTGCTCTTCGAGCGCGTCCATGAGCGAGAGAATTTTTTGGGCCGTTTTTTCGTCTAATTTAACCGTGTTCTTCGGAACCATCGTGATCGAAGACTCTGCGACGGGAATATTGCTGGTGTTCAGCGCATTTTTGACGGCTTCAAACGAATGCGGCTCGACGCTGACTTCGTAATATTCGCCTTCGACCGTCAGATCGTCCGCACCGGCGTCAGTCACGATGAGCAAGAGATCGTCTTCGGTACAGACTTTTTTATCGACCGTAATGACGCCTTTTTTCTCAAAATTGTAGGCAACGCTTCCGGCCGTGGCAAGGTTGCCGCCTGCGCGTGAAAGAATGTGGCGGATCTCCGAAACCGTGCGATTCTTGTTGTCGGTCATGGATTCCATGAGAATCGCGACGCCGCCGGGTCCGTACGCTTCATAGTTGATCTCTTCGTAAACGGTGCCTTCGAGTTCGCCTGTTCCTTTTTTGATAGCGCGTTCGACGTTAATGAGCGGCATGTTCGCGGCTTTGGCGGCCTGAATAGCCGCTCTCAGACGGGGATTGGAATTTTCATCACCGCCGCCCATTTTCGCGGCGACCTGAATTTCCTTGATGATCTTCGTGAACGTTCTGCCGCGTTTTGCATCAAGAGCGCCCTTTTTTCTTTTTATTGTGCTCCATTTTGAATGGCCTGACATGTGTACCTTCCTTTACTTTAATTTTTCTATCAATAGGAAATTATTCGTTCCTTTGATTTGATTTTTGTCTGAACGATCCAGGCTTCGTGAAACCCAAGACCTTCCACGCGTTTCAACACGCGTTCCGCTTCCTCGCGCGTTTGACAGTTTCCGATCCGAATTTTATAATTGGGCGAATGAAATGCCTTTTCGACATCTTCCGGCGGAAAAGCGGCCAGCAATTGCCGATAAACCGAGTCGGCCAGATCGAAATCGTTGGTGATGAACGCTTGTACTTTCCAGCCTGTCTTTTCGATTGTCTTCAGCGAATCGCCTGCTATACGATTCGAGGAAACGGGCGTGGCGATGTCCGAGATGATTTCCTGAACGACCGTGCCGTCAAGCAAGGGCAAAGCGGGTTCGTTCAGTGTCAATGGATTGAACGTCTCGTCTTGCGGCGGAAGCGTCTGGGAAAACGGTATGTTGAAGATGAAGAGCAAAAGAATCCAGGTGAAGTATTTTTTCATCGACATTTTTGAACAAACCGGATAAAATATAAGAAATATTGAGAATAATAGGAAAAGATAACATCAAAATCGGACGTCATCAGATTGTACCGATGTCATCGGCTGGAATCCACCCCTGCTTTCCGTCGATCAATTCTATTTTCAGCCAATCACCGTCTTTGTCGAGAATCGCGACTTTCGTGCCCTCATGAACGATGAACAATTCCGTACTTCCTTCCTGCGGCGCGGCTAAACTCCGAACACTGTAATGAATGATGATGCCCGCGTTTTGCCCCGTTTCGATCCGATGTCTCGGAATCATCGCGGCTACGGAGATCAGCACGATAGCGGCTGAGATTCCCGTCAGATATTTCAGTGACGTCCGGAACCGCTTGGCTTCGGCGAGTGTCAAGACGGCAACGGCAACCGACGCGATGAATAGAAAAATCGCCACGAGCAATCCCCAACCTCTGGAAGAAAGCAGATTCGTTGCCTGCCGGACCCAGCGAAACAGGAAGAATTCGGGTGGCGGATCGATCCGGTCTTTGACGGTCAGGTTTGCCAATTTGAGGTTGAACCGGACGTTCTCGTCATTCGGCAACCATTTCAGTGCGCGTTCGTAATTCAAAATCGCCAGCCCGATGGCACCGGTGCGATAGTAGGCATTTCCCAGATTGTAATACAGCGAACCGCTTTCGAGTCCCAGCGCTAAAATCGACTGGTATTGGTCGATCGCTTCCGAATAGTTCTCGTTTTGATATGCGGTGTTACCTTTTTCAAATAAATAATCGGCGCTTTGATCGTTTCCGGCGAATGCCATGGAAGTCAAACTCACCCAAATCACGATGAAGATTTCGCGTACGTTCATATCAGATTGCCTTGCTCAAAAGCGTTATCAGTTCTTTTTCCTCTTTAACCAATATCGAATATCTCTCAGCATCGGCGGCGGAAGGTAAAAATCGTAATTGTTCCAGTTCCGATAAAATCACAACGACCCGGGAAACTGTTTCCTCGGGAACTCCTTTTTTCTTCAGACAGACTTCTATCTCCGGCGTGCTGATTCCTGCCGACGGTAAATTCAGGCGATCGGAAATAAAGTTGACGAGAATTTGATTCAAGATCGAGGCAAAATCCGACAGATCGCCTAATTTCATTTTTTCATCTAATTGCGCAAATCCTTTCTGGGATTTCGGCAAGGCGCGGCGTTTGCGCGCGAAGGAAATATTCGTTACCATCTTTTCCGCCCACCACCGGAAACCGAATGCGCCGGAAAAAATCACTACGGATGAGATCGTCAAGAGCCAAAACCAAATCTCCGAAAAAACCGAACTGCCGATCTTATTCCATCCGGAATTGTCGCGTCGGATAAACCGGATATCCTGCCCCAAAAGCGAAACCTCTTCTTTGTTCAAACCGGACTGATCTGATGCGAACATTTTTCCTTTGGGATTGACCCGAACGTCAAATCCTCTCGCAGTCACGCTGACGTAGCCGTCGCGATTCGGATCGAAATAGGAAAAAGTGACCGGCGGAATCCGGATGAGTCCTGAACTCCGCGGGATCAGTACATATTCGTAGGTCACTGTTCCGGAAATCGCATTTCCCTGGTTGTTGACGCTCTTTCCGATCTTCGGCTCGAACACTTCCAGCGTATTCGGAAGTTGCAGTTCGGGCATTTTCAGCGAGCCGACATTGCCTGTGCCAGAAATCTGATATTTCAGTGTCAGGGCCTGATCTTCGGTCGTCTCGGCGGTATCGATCGATGCCGAAATCGTGAATCTGCCGACGGCTCCGGAATAATTGGATGGTTTACCCGACTCCGGCAAGTCCCGGACGGTCACGCGAACCGGACTGGACGAAACGCTGACGACTTTCGCCTCGCCGAATGAGTTGTCGAAAAACGAGTCGTCGAAGAAATCGTCGAAAATCGAGCGCCTTTTTTGGGACGGAACGATCACTTCCACGTCGATGACGAACGGATCGATTACCAAATCGCCGGAAGTCGTTGGGAACAGAGCCAGTCGTTTGATGATCGCCTTTTTATAGGTCACTCCGTTTAAATTTTCCGTCGTGACCTCGGGTTCGGTTTTGATGGGAAATTCTTCGATCCAGAATCCTTTCGCATCCGGCAGTTTTTTCGGCGCGTAGGTTCGGACATTTTTAAAATAGAGCGTAAAAGCGACGCCCAGTTCTTCGCCTTTATAAATCGTCGTTTTCGACGGGATAGCTTTCAATAAAACACCCGCGCCCTGCGATGTGTTCGGTTGCTGGGCGGGCGGATTCTGCTTTGCCGGCGGTTGCGAAGCCGATTGTCCCAAAACGTTAACGGTCACTGGTTCGGTTTTGTAAACGTTCCTTCGATACGTGATCGAAACGGGTGGAATGACCAACTTGCCGGTCTTGGTCGGCGCTAACCGCCAACTGATCATTTTTGAGGCGTTCATGCGGCCGTTGATGATCTGGATGCTGCTGGATTGAGATGGCCCGGCAACGATGACGAAGTCCGGACTTTGCGGTGGCGGAACGTTTGGAAAATCACTCGTTCCTTCGATTTGAATCGTGAAAGTGATCAGGTCGTCGGCGGTGATTTGATTCGGGTCGGCGGACGCTGAAACACGGAGTTCATCGGCAATCGTCGCGCCGGTCAGCACAAGCAGAAAAAACAGAATAAGCAAAGAATTGGATCGTTTTGTAGCGCTCACCAGTCTTTTTCCTTCTTGATTCCGGAATACTGTATTTTCATTCGTTCCTGCATCAGATTCTTCTCGTTCTCTTTGAGAGCATCCAGAATTTGGGCGGCTTCTTTCTGATCTTTCTCTTTTTCTTTTCGGTTTTTCATCTGTCCCGAATCTTCGGGATGCCGGGCGTTCTGTTTCTGTTGCTCTTTTTGCTGTTGTTCCTGTTTGTTTTGCCCATTTTGTTGCTGATCTTTCTGATCCTTTTTCTGTTGATTTTGGTCGCTCTGTTGTTTGTCCTGGGAGTTTTGCTGTTTCAGCATGGCTTTGGCCAGTTCATAGTTGTACTTGGCGTCCATGTCCTTCGGATTCAGTTCGAGAGCTTTTTTGTAGAACTGCAAACTCTCGTCGATGCGATTGGCCTGATAGAGGGCGTTGCCCATGTTGTATAAAACGGCGGACTTCTGTTTTGGATCTTTCATCGGAATGGCGCTTTCAAATTCCCGGATAGCCTCTTCGACCTGATTGGATTTGTACAACGCGGCGCCTTTGCCGTAATGCGCCTCTTCCCAATCCGGATGATCTTTGATGATGCGGTTGTATTTTCGGATGGCGTCGTCGTATTTGCCTTTTTGATAGAGTTTCAGCGCACCATCCGCCGAAAACACATTTCCGGCCGCCATTGTCAGAAAGAAAACTCCGATGAACAACCTGTCTATTTTGAGAAACTTCATCATTCTTCTTCCGCTTTGCGTTTTATTTTCTCCGGTAGGACGATCTCGGCGATGAGAAGCAACAATCCGATCGCCAGGAATATTTGATACCGTTCCTGATAATCGCTGTATTCGTGGGAGCGCAAATCCTTTTTGTCCATCTGCAGGATTTCTTTGTAAATCTTCCCGAATGCGTCAGTGGTCTGATTGAGCGAATAGAATTTGCCGTCGGTCGCGTTCGCAATCTGGCGCAGAACGGTCTCGTCCATCGCCGTCGTCACGATTCGTCCGGATCGGTCTTTTTTAAATTCCATTCCCATGCCGTCTGTGCTTGGTACGGGAATCGGAGCGCCCGTCGATGTTCCGACGCCGATGGCATAAATCACGATGCCTTCCTCTTCAGCCTGTTCGATGACGCTTTCAATCTCGCCCTCATGATCTTCGCCGTCGGAAATCAGGATCACGGCCTTGTGCTTTTTATCCTTCGAATCGAGCGCCTTTGCCGCCGTTTGAATCGCATCCGCGATGGCCGTGCCTTGCGTTCCGATGACGCCGGTGTCGATTGCGTCGAGAAATAACTTGGCGGCGCTGTAATCCAGCGTCAACGGACATTGCAGGTAAGCCGTTCCGGCAAACGTCACGACGCCGATCCGGTCGCCCTGAAGTCCTTCGATGAATTTTCCCGCCTCGTATTTCGCCCGCTCCAGACGGCTTGGCTTGATATCTTCGGCTCTCATGCTGACGGAAGTGTCGAGTGCAATAATGACGTCGATGCCGCGCCGTTTGATTTCGGCGAGTTTCTTTCCCACTTTCGGTCCGATCGCGGCGATCACCAAAAAGAGAAGTCCCCAAATCAACAGATTTTCTTTGATCCGCCGCATCGTCGGGCTGAAATCGTCCAGAAGTTTATTAGACAGATCGTCGCCGGCCAGTAAGCGGAGATCGTTTTTCCGGCGAATCCGGTAAACGATGAGAAGCACGATGATTCCCGCAAAGAGTAAAAACAGCCAAAACAATCCCGGATGCGCGAATTTAACCATTACGGCATTTTCCTCCAGAACGATTGTCCCAATCCGGCGCTGACGAAAAGCAGCAGAATTCCCGGTAAAAGAAACCACACATACAGGTCGCGATAATTCGTGAATTCCTTCACCTTCACTTCGGTTTTTTCCATTTTGCTGATTTCGTTGTAGATCGTCGATAAGCTTTTTTCGTCGGTTGCACGAAAATATTTTCCGCCCGTCGTCTCGGCGATGGCATTCAAAATGCCTTCGTCGATCTCCACATCCATCATCCGGTATTCGATGCGACCGTCCGGGAACCGAACCGGGTAAGGCGCCTGCCCGCGTTTTCCGGCTCCGATCGTGTATATTTTGATGTCGAATGCCTTGGCCATATTCGCCGCGGTGCTGGGATCGAGTTCACCGGCGTTGTTTCGACCGTCCGAAAGCAAGATCATGACGTGGCTTTTCGCCTGACTATCACGCAGACGATTGACCGCGTTGGCGATGGCCATTCCGATCGCCGTCCCGTCATATTTTTGTTCGACGATCGTCACCTGCTTCAGCAGTCCTTTCAGCACATCGTAGTCGATAGTTAGCGGGCATTGCAAAAAGCTCTCAGCGGCGAAAACGACCAGTCCGATGCGGTCGTCTTTCCTGCCTTCGATAAAATTCATCGCAACGGATTTGGCGGCTTCCATGCGGTTCGGCTTGAAGTCGATCGCGCCCATCGATCCGGAAATGTCGAGAACGAGAATGATGTCGATTCCTTCCGTCGAAAACTCGCGCGTGTTCGATCCGCTCTGCGGTCGCGCCAGCGCAAGAATGAGCAAAACGACGGCTGTCGGTTTCATCAGAAAAAGCGCCTGTATTTTCCACTTTTGTCTATCGCCGGAAATTTCCCGGACGGATTGAATAGACGGAAAACGAAAGGTGGCCTCTTTCCGGTGACCTTTTCGCCGATACCACCAGACGATCGCCGGGATCGCTATCAATAAAAATAGAAAGTACCAGTCTGCAAAATAGAACATAAACTCGAATGTCAGTTAATTCAGCGAAAAATTTCGTTCAATATAATGACCGACCTGTAAAATTGTTTCCTCATCGAAATAGTTGCCGATGATCTGGCCGCCGATCGGCAGACCGTCTGAAGCGTTTCCGAGCGGAACGCTGATGGCGGGAACGCCGGCAAGACTTGCCGGAACCGTATAAACGTCACTGAGGTACATCGCCAACGGGTCTTCGATTTTGCCGCCGATCGGAAAAGCGGTCGTTGGTGTCGGCGGTGTGAACAGAAAATCGACCTGACGAAAAGCGTTCACGAAATCTTCTTTGATCAGCCTGCGGACGCGCTGAGCCTTGTCGTAATAAGCGTCGTAGTAGCCGGCTGAAAGCACGTACGTTCCCAGCATGATTCGGCGTGTGACTTCGTCGCCGAAGCCTTCCGCGCGAGTTTCCCGGTAAACGGATTCGAGGTCGCCGCCGCGTTTGCTCAGTCCATAGCGGATTCCGTCGTACCGGGCAAGATTGGAAGAGGCTTCTGCCGTCGCGATGATGTAATAGGTTGCAATAGCATAAGGTGTATGAGGCAGAGAAACCGGAACAATCTCGGCGCCGGAATATTTAAAAAATTCGACGCATTTTTCAATTCTTTGACGAATTTCGTCGTTTAAACCTTCGGACAGATATTCCTTCGGAATTCCGACGCGAAGACCGCGTATCTCTTTTCCCAAACCGGCCGAGTAATCGGGAACCGGCGTATCGGAAGAGGTCGAATCGTTCGGATCGACGCCGGAAATGACGGTCAATAATTTTGCCGTGTCTTCGATGCGTTTTGAAAAGACGCCGATCTGGTCTAATGACGATGCAAAGGCAACCAATCCGTACCGCGAGACGCGTCCGTATGTCGGTTTGATGCCGACGATTCCGCAAAAAGCCGCCGGTTGGCGAATGGAACCGCCGGTGTCGGAACCGAGCGCCACGTCAGCCAAACCGCCTGCAACAGCCGCGGCCGAACCGCCGCTCGATCCGCCCGGGACGCGCGTTTCATCGACTGGATTCCGAACCGTTCCGAACGCGGAATGTTCGGTTGATGAGCCCATCGCGAACTCATCCATGTTGGTTTTTCCAATAATCAGACCGTCCTGCGCGAGGATTTTCTTTACAACTGTCGCATCGTAGGGTGGAATGTAATTTTTCAGGATGGCCGAGCCGCAGGTCGTCGGAACGCCGCTAACCGAAATATTATCCTTGACGGCGACGATCAATCCGCCGAGACTGCCGGAAGTCTGCGATTGTATTTTGCTTTCGATCTGCCGGGCGCGCTCGTCAACGTCCGGCAGAATCGAAAGAAACGCGTGATACGGATTATCTTTACTGACGCGCGCGACAATGGATTCCGCGCGTTGGATCAACGAGTCTATTTTCACCGGCATTATCCTTGAATTTCCGGCTGATCCGATTTCCCTGAAGTTGTGTCCTTCGGTGTTTCTTTGACAGAATCGAATTTCTTGGTTTCGACCGGTTTCTGCGCAGTGGTCGAGGCGCTCTCGATCTCATCCTGAATATCGCTGGTGGCTTTCTTGAATTCTCTCAGCGATTTACCCAGACTCTTGGCAAACTCCGGTAACTTTTTCGCGCCAAACAGAATTAAAAATGCCAAGAATATTAATAAAATTTCACTGAAACCTAAATTACCCATGATTCCTCCTGACGGCTATCTCCAAAACCTGATAAGATAGTAGGCGACAGCCAATCCTACCAATCCGATTAAATTAAATTTGAGGGTGAATCCCAGCGTGATCGAAAACATGACAAGATCCAGAATTCCCGGTCCGAGCGAAATATCGATCGACCGAAGGAGAACCTCTTTGACCACGCCTTCCGGCAGAGCCGATTTGATCAGTTCTCCGCATAGCGAGCCAAGCATTGCGCCCAGCAATAAAACTCCCAGTACGAAAACCAAAGCCAATTTTTTCCGGGATTTTTCCATCTCAGTTCTTTCCTAAAAAAGATTTAAAAATTTGCAAACCGTCGTCGGAACCGAGGATTTTTTCCGCCGCCCGCTCCGGATGCGGCATCATCCCCAGTACGTTTTTATTCGGGTTGACGATTCCGGCGATGTTCATCAGCGAACCGTTCGGATTCGATTCTTCCGATACTTCTCCGATCGAATTGCAATACTGAAAGACGATCCGGTCTTTATCCTGCAATTCTTTCAGTGTCGATTCGTCGGCAAAATAATTCCCGCTGTAATGAGCTATCGGCATTTTCAAGACCTGTCCGGGGCGATACAATCCACAAAACCGGTTGCTTGTTGTCTTGACTTTCAGAAAGACGTCCTGACAGCGAAAACGCATGTGATCGTTGGCGATCAGCGCACCCGGCAGAAGTCCCGCTTCGACCAAAATCTGGAAACCATTGCAGATTCCGATCAGAAATCCGCCGTGTTCGGCAAATTGGATGATTTCCTGCAAAATGGGAGAAAACCGCGCCAAGGCTCCGGCGCGCAGATAATCGCCGTATGAAAATCCGCCCGGTAAAACGATCACGTCAAACATACGAAGCGACCGATCCTTGTGCCAGATATAATCGACGTTCGCGTCCAGGACTTTCTTGAGAACATGATAGGCATCATGATCGCAGTTCGACCCGGGAAATACGACGACTCCGAATTTCATTCGGAAACCTCCGTCATTTCGTACGTGTATTTCTGGATGACCGGATTCGAGAGCAATTTATCGCAGGCTTCACGTGCGACGGTTTCCGCTTGATCGCGAGTCATTTTTTCTTTAAAAGTCAGTTGAAAATATTTGCCTGTTTCGACGTTTTTGAAATCGGTATATCCGAGCGAAACCAACGCATGATGAATGGTTTTGGCTTCCGGGTCGAGAATTCCCGGCTTGTACGTGACAACGACTTTAGCCTTCCACATAATTTATCTGTCCTTTCTTCGGAGCGAAAAATGCACACGCGGCTCTTCGTACCCGACGAGCCACATCAATAAGTGCGTCACAATGAACATGAACATGATCGGGAAAACCGCATATCCCTGAAAAATCAGCGCCGCCAAAGCCAGCAGGATGATCGACGCCGTCCGGATGGAAATGAACAATCCTTTGGTAAAGGACATCGTCATCGTCGCGCTGAAACGAATGTTGCTCACCATCAGAAACGAGATAACGATCACCATCGGTAAAGCGATCTTGGAATCGCCGTAATTGCCGAACAGTACATAATTGAACCACACAAATGAGCCAATCGTCAAAGCGCTCGCCGGGACAGGTAAACCGGAAAAATAAGGATTCTTGACGTACGTCGCATGAAGGTTGAACCGCGCCAACCGCAATCCGCCGAATAGAAGCGGAAAGAAACTGATGATCGCGCCGACGACTCCAAGATCGGCCACGTACAAGTCGTGTACTAGAATGGCCGGAGCGGCGCAGAAGGAAATGATGTCGGCCAGCGAATCGAACTCGATGCCGAAATCCGACTGTTGTTGCAACAAGCGGGCAACTTTTCCGTCGAGCCCGTCGAAAATGAATGCCAGAATGATCAACATCACCGCCGTGATGTAATGCCCCTGAAAAATCTGAAGAATTGCCAGAAACCCCGAGAACATGTTGAAGATCGTAAAAATGCTCGGAATGGATTTTCTAAATCTCATAAAATTTCTCCAATGATAGTTTCACCGCTGGTGACTTTTTCGCCGGGTCGGACGCAGATGCGGACGATCGGCGGAACGAACAGCTCAACGCGACTGCCGAATTGAATCATGCCAAAACGTTCGCCGCGTTTTAATTCATCGCCGACGACAATATAGGAAATGATACGCCGGGCAACGATTCCGGCGATCTGGACAACCTTGATCCGCAACCGTTCGTTCTCGATCGAAATGGCGTTTCGTTCATTTTCCAGCGATGTTTCCGGCTTGAACGCGGATAAAAATTTTCCGTGAATATATTCGACGTTTTTCACGACGCCACTGATCGGAACGCGGTTGACGTGAACGCTGACGACCGACATAAAAATGGCGACCCGTGTGCATTTTCCCACAAACGCGTCTTCGATCTCTTGGATCGAAATGACTTTTCCATCCGCCGGGCAGACGATCGCGTTCGGATCGTCCGGAATCAGCCGATTCGGGTCACGGAAAAACCAAAGTGAAAACAGGAAAAAGCCGAAAGCGCACCAGAACAGAATCCAGAGCACGCCCCAACCCGGCCGCAAAGAAAGCATGAGCAGGATGAAGCTAATGAAAAATGTCGGAACGAGTATTTTCGCGCCTTCTTTTCTAATCATTTTTTCTCTCCGACAATCCGTTTCCACATCTCTTTATAAGTGGATTCGACGTCGCCAAGGTCAAGGCGAAACCGGTCTTTATCGAGTTTCCGGTTTGTTCCTTTTTCCCAAAACCGGCAGGTATCCGGCGAAATTTCATCTGCAAGTAAAATCCGATCCTGGTAACGTCCGAATTCCAGTTTAAAATCGACCAAATTTACGCCAATCGAGTCGAAAAATACCTTTAAAATTTCGTTGATTTTCAGCGCGCTCCGCTTCATGGCGGACAGTTCTTCAGCCTTCGCAATTTCGAGCGCGAGGATGTGATCGTCGTTCATCAGCGGATCGTTGAGCGCATCGTTTTTTAAGTAGCATTCGACGATCGGCGATTTGAATACGATTCCTTCCTTGACGCCGTACCGTTTGCAGAGACTGCCGGTCGAGATGTTTCGGACAACGAGTTCCACCGGCACGATTTGGACTTTTTTGACCAGCATTTCGTTATCGGAAATCTGCCGGACAAAATGCGTTTCGACGCCGTTCTTTTCGAGCAATTCGAACAACATCGAACTGATCGCGGTATTGGCGACGCCTTTTCCGACGATCTGCCCTTTTTTGATTCCGTTGAATGCGGTCGCGTCGTCTTTGAAATATTGAATGACAAGAGTTGGATCGTCTATCTCATAAATAATCTTGGCTTTGCCTTCGTAAAGCGCTTTACCCTTTTGCATATTATTCCTCATGTTCAAGTCGTTGAAAAATTCCTTCGATCCGTGACAGCACTTTTTTCAGATCGAATAACTCATCCAATTCCGCGGCGCTCAAATGTTCGCTCACAACGGCGTCTTTGCAGAGTTTTCTTTTAAAATCGCCGCCGTTCTGCCAAACCTCCATGGCGATCGTTTGAACCGCGGCATAGGCATCTTCCCGGGACATTCCCTTTTTCACAAGCGCGAGCAGAACTTCCTGTGAAAAGATCAGTCCGCCGGTTTTTTCGAGATTGCGTTTCATGTTTTCCGGATAGACGACCAAAGAATCGAGAACGCGAGCGGTTTCGCCGAGAATGAAATCGGCGCAAATGCAGGCGTCGGGAAGGATCACCCGCTCGGCGGAAGAATGCGAAATGTCGCGTTCGTGCCAAAGCGGAACGTTTTCCATCGCCGTCACCGCGTAGCCGCGCAACAAGCGCGCCAAGCCGCAAATCCGCTCGGATAGAATCGGATTCCGTTTGTGCGGCATCGCCGATGAGCCTTTTTGCCCTTTTGAAAAATATTCCTCCGCTTCCAAAACTTCCGTCCGCTGCAAATGCCGGATTTCGGTGGCGATTTTTTCCAGACTCGCGCCCATCACCGCCAGCGTAGTCACGAAAAATGCATGACGATCGCGCTGAACGATCTGGTTGCTTACCGGCGCCGGCTGAAGTCCGAGATTCCTGCAAACTTTTTGTTCGACTTCCGGCTCCAGATGCTGATAGGTTCCGACGGCTCCGGAAATTTTACCGACTTTCACATCGGTCAAGGCCAATTCGAACCGCCGCAAATGCCGTAGTAATTCCTGTTTCCAGATCAGAAACTTAAGACCGAACGTAATCGGTTCGGCGTGAATTCCATGCGTTCTGCCGATCATCGGCGTCAGTTTGTATCGGATCGCCTGCCGGCCGAGAATGTCGATCAGGTTTTTCAGGTCGGCGCGGATCAGTTCGCCGGCGTCGCTTAACTGAATCGCCAGCGCAGTATCGAGCAGGTCGGATGAGGTCATTCCCTGATGAATGAATCTCGCCGACTCACCGACGTTTTCAGAAATGTTGGTCAAAAAAGCGATTACATCGTGCCGGACCGTTGCCTCGATCTCTTCGATGCGGGCGATGTCGAACTTCGCTCCGGATTCGATTTCCGCGAAAGCGGATTCCGGAATCACGCCGCGCTCTTTTTGGACGCGACAAACTTCGAGTTCGACTTTCCACCAGGTCTCGAACTTATGTTGTTCCGACCAGATTTTTCCCATTTCAGCGCGTGTGTATCGTCCGATCATCGTTTACTCCAGCACCAGATCCACTTCCTGCTCCTGCTTTCCGCGCAGGAAATTAATCCGAATTTTATCGCCGACTTTGAGGTAATTCTCCTGAATTTCCGCGATGATGTCCGTATCCTGTGCAATTTTTCGCTTGTTGACGTGCGTGATGACGTCACCAACTTTGATGCCGGCGCGAAATGCCGAACTGCCGCGTGCTACTTGCGTAACAATGACACCCGAATTGGACTGTAGTTTGAGATAACTGGCGAGAAATTTGTCGATATTCTGGACGGAAAGCCCGGTTTTAAAACTGCGATTGATGTTACCGCTTTTTTTCATTTCGGCGACGATTGTTTTGATGCGATTCACCGGAATGGCAAATCCGATGCCGATCGATCCTTCGCTGTAATTGCTCCCGGTAAAAATAAACGTGTTGATGCCAATGACCTCGCCGGCCGCGTTCACCAGCGGTCCGCCGCTGTTGCCGGTATTGATCGAAGCGTCCGTCTGAATCATATCCTGATAGACTTTTCCGGTCTGCTGTCGTCCGAAATCCAATTTGGTCCCGGAAACGATGCCAACGGTTGCCGTCGGTTTGTAATTCACATTGAAAAGTCCGAACGGATTTCCGAGCGCGATCACCCATTCGCCGATGATCACGTCATCCGACGAACCCATCTTCGCAAAGGCAAACTGATTGCCTTCGATTTGAAGCAGAGCCAGATCGGAAACCTGATCGATGCCGATGATTTTCGCCTTGTACTCTTTCCCGCCCATGAGCGTCACGACGACCTCTTCGGCGTTTTCGACGACATGCGCATTGGTTACGACAAATCCGTCCACGCTGATCACAACGCCGGATCCGACGCTTTTTACACGCTCGCGATGAATTTGTTCGGGAAACATCAGGTTCCAGAACGGGTCGTTTAAAAACGGATTGGAGGCGTATTCCTGAATTGCCGTCACGTTAATTCCGGCGACGGCCGGACTGACCTTTTCGATCGCCCGGGTGATGGCATTCTGCCGCGATGCGGTAATGTCGTCCTGAACGGACGGTTTCGGAGCGGCGACGAGCGTCGTCAGACTCATCAAAATAACAATAAAAGTAATCAGTTTTGATTTATTCACTTTTCGACCTTTTTCCAATCTTCAAGAAACGTCGAGATTCCTTTATCGGTCAGCGGATGTTTGGACATTTTTTCCATGACCGAAAACGGGATCGTGCAAATATCGGCTCCGATCAAAGCCGCATCGACGATGTGCAATGGATTGCGGATGCTGGCAACGATGATTTCCGTCGTGAATCCGTAATTATCGAAAATCGTGGCGATCTGCTGGATCAATTCCATGCCGACCTGATGAATGTCGTCCAATCTGCCGACAAACGGGCTGACATACGTCGTTCCGGCTTTGGCCGCGAGTAAGGCTTGAAGCGGAGAAAAAACCAGCGTCGTGTTGGTGCGAATTCCGGCGGCGGTCAGTTCTTTGATCGCCTTGAGTCCGTCGAGCGTCATCGGAATTTTGATGACGATATTTTCGGCGATCGGCGCGAGTTCTTTGGCTTCGCGCACCATGCCTGCCGCGTCCAAAGCGACAACTTCGGCGCTGACCGGTCCGTCAACCACTTCGCAAATCGATTTCAATAGTTCGCGGTAATTTCCCTTCTCTTTGGACAACAACGTCGGATTCGTCGTCACACCGTCCAAAATTCCCCATGATTGGGCTTTTTTTATTTCTTCCAGATTGGCTGTGTCGATAAACAACTTCATTTTTTCCTCCTGTCAGTATTGCACGCCTTGCAGAAAAAGACCTCTGGCCGGCGCGGTGTAAACTTGCACTCCGCCATTTGGATTATCAAGAAGATTTTTGAATTCCGCGACGGTGTATTTCCCACGGGCGATTTCCATCATTGTCCCGACTAAAATCCTGACCATGCTATGCAAAAAACGGTTCCCGACGATTTGGTATGTCAGGCTCTCTTTCGTCGTTTCCCAGCGGGAATCGAAAATCGTACAAATCCGGGTTTCGGCCTTCGTCGATGTCAGGCAAAGCCGCGTAAAATCGTGTTCGCCGAGTACTTCAACGGCGCACCGATCCAGCAATTCGCGATCGTAATCGAATCCGGGAAACCATGCGTACTTTCGCCGAAAAATATCCGGTTTCAATAAAACCCAATAGACATACGTCCGGCGTTTTGCCCAAAACCGCGCATGAAAATCCTTTTCGACTTCCCGGCAGTTTTTAACGCAAATATCATCGGGAATCGTCGCGTTCAACGCCCTTTCGACGGTTTCCGCAGACAACTCGTTATCCAAATCGACATGCGCAACCTGTCCCGTCGAATGAACGCCGCTGTCCGTTCGCCCGGAGCCGATCACGACGACCGGCTGATGACGATTGAGCGGCAATAGCGCATCTTCGAGCGTCGCCTGAATCGTCGGATCGTTCGCCTGTCTCTGCCAGCCGCAATAATTCGTTCCGTCGTATTCAATTTCCATGGCGAATCGTCTGATCATACCGGCAATCCAGCGACTAAAATCAGCAAAACGACAGCCGATCCGCATGCGAGCGCTACGTCGATCGGTTTCGATTCAAATTGCCCGTAATATGACCGCTCCGAACGACCGGCGTAGCCGCGCACGGCCATCGCTTCGGCAAGTGTTTCGGCTTTCCGAAAACTAAAAATCATCAGCGGAATGAGCCGTTCGCGAACATGCAAAATTCGTTTTCGCACCGAACTCGTGTCGGAAGAAACGAACGACCGCCATCCCTGATCGAGTCGCCGGTATTCTTCCTTAACAATCGGGAAAAACTGAACGGCGATAAAGACGACCTGAAACAGATCGTCGGTGCGAATTCCGAATCTTTTCAGCGGGCGGATCGACCAGTGAATGCAATCAAGCGTTTCGACGGCGCCGATCCACTGAAAAACGAACGCCATCAAAAACAGGAAATTGCCTATCCGGATCGTGAACATCAGCGGCATTTGCAGATCGACGTTTCCACCCGGTTTTCCGGTTAACAGTCCGAGAATTCCGCCAGTGAATACGAGATGAACCGCAAAAGTCAGCGGCAGGAAGATCAGAAAATAGCGGATCGATTTGATCAACCGGCGAAAATCCGTTCCGATGCAAAGCAGAACGAGTCCGAACAACGCAAAAAATAGCGCTTGCCCGGCGCAGGTGTCGATTTGGAAGACGAGCGTCGCTCCCAGAATCGCCCAGATCAGTTTGGCTCTTGCATCGATATGTGAAACGAATCCGTTCACGTATTTCCTAAAAATTCAAATTCAATTGCAACTCAAGACCTTCCCGTAGCGGTAAAAAAGTCGCGTCAAAGTCCGGTCCGGTTTTCTCGACGCGATCTTTCGTCAGGATCATGACGTCGATGACACTAATGATCCGGTTGGCGACGAGCGCGCCGATGGCGAATGTGGAATTTCTTAACGCGGAACTGCTGCGAACCCGCAGACGATCGAATTTTTTCCGGGAATTGTCGCTGTCCCAGGCCCAGTAATATTTGGCGTTTTCGGGATAGAGCGATTCGTACTGCCGGTTTCGGAGTTTCTGCTCATTGTACTCGAAGATATTCATGTAATTGCCGATATCGGTGAAGTAGTAATCGTCCTTTCCCTTCGGATAAACGCCCGCGTGTTCGGCGGCATAGGCTTTCATATTTTCTTTCAGCGTTTTTCCCTGAATTTGAAAAGCGGCATAAGCGATCCAGCAAAGGACTTCAGCACTGTTGAAACCGTATCCGCGCCGGTGATTGCCGAGGCTATGTTCGCCCCAGCCGGGAAGAACCAGCGATTTGAGGAACGTTTTTCTGGCTTGCTGAAGAGACAACTGCGGAAGCGCGACAGACGAATCCGTGACGGTCTGTGTTTCCGGATATGCGAACTTACCCAGAAAAACGACCAATATGAGAATACCGATGACTCTTTTCATATTCCTCTTTTCTTGATTAAAGCGACCACGATCGTTCCAGCCGAAATCACGACGCAAAGCAGAGCCACCCAATCGCCGAATCGGACATACGGCGTCGTTGGCTCTCCCTGTTCGATTACCGCGTCTAACCATCCCTTTTCGCCGAATCCTTTCCGGCAGATTTCCCTGCCGCGGGAATCAAAAATCAATGAAATCCCGGTATTCGCGGAACGGACAACCGGAATGCCGTTCTCGATCGCCCGGAATCTGGAAATCTCCGCATGCAGAAATGGCGCCGTCGTGTAACCGAACCACGCGTCGTTTGAAACGATGACAAGAAGCTCGGAGCCCTTTTTCGCTCCTTCACGAATGATGGACGGAAACGTCGATTCGTAACAGACGACCGTTGTAAATCCAAGCGTGCTGTCCGATTTGACCGACCGATCGACTTTCAATGGAATCCGGAATACGTTTACCGCCTTTCCCGCCTTAAAGTTCCCCTGTCCGAGGTTCAAATTATCCAATTCGGGAAACAGGTCGGAAAGCGGAATGTACTCGCCAAAAGGAACGAGTTTGATCTTCCTGTAATCTTCGATCTCATATGAATTCGGTCTCAATAAAAACGTTGAGTTGAATACTTCGTAATCATCTTCGTTGAGCCATTCGAAATCCGGTGTGCCCGTCAGGAGCGAAACATTGAGCCGCGTGATGTGCGAAATGATGTCGGTCAGCGCGCCTCTCCGATCCTGTCGTAAAAAAGTCGGCGTAGCGGTTTCCGGCCAGACGACCAGATCCAAAGGCTTCACCGCGACAGAATCCGTCAGATCGTGAAGCAGTTGCATGTTGCGATGAAAGGAGTGATGCTCCCATTTCTGGGTCGGATCGACGTTCGGCTGGATCAGTCCGACATGCGCGACCCGTTTTTCCGCAGACGAACCGGCCGATTTCAGCCGCAGAAGGCCGTATGTTTCCGGGATAAAAAACATCAAAAATAAAACAGACAACAGAACCGGCGTTTTCTTACTGCGGACATTTCCGGATAGAACGAAATAGATCAGCACATTGATCGCGACGATCCAGAAACCGATTCCACCGGAACCGACGACGCTGGCCATCTGGATCAGCTGAACGGCATACGCTTGTGTGTAACAGAGATTATTCCACGTGAATCCCATCGCCCCGAACGAGCGTAAATATTCGACGGCAATCCAGACGAATGGAACCGAGAGAACGCCGATGTTCTTCCCGAGGCGCCGTCCAATGATTCCGACGATCAGTCCGATCGCCGCGTAGTTCAGCGATAAAAACAGCACGCCGGACAACATCGATAGCGTCGCCCAGTACCATTGCGTACCTTCGTTGAGCGCGAGCCAGAATAGAATGCCCAAATTCAGGATAATTCCGAAGATGAATCCTTTTTCCATTCCGAGGTGAAAATCGTCCTTTCTCAGCGCGTAGATAAACGGTATCAGGCTGACGTATGCCAGAAAACCGAGCGGCAATGGCGGAAATGCCGCGAACGTCAGCAATCCGGATAGAATAATCCAGACGAACGAAGGCGTTTTCCTGAGAAAATCACGGAAGTTGGAACAATTGGGTCGAAGAAGCGTCATTCAATTCTCCATCTGCGGCGTCAGCCGGCGTTTAGACAAATCCGATGAAAATAACTTCGCTGAAGTTCGGGGCTTATTCGCCGAACAGCGACAGTTCGTTATTTTTCTTGGTGTCGCCCGGAGACTTCAGCGACGCTTTGATCAGTTTGCCCGGTTTGAAGTGCGTCTTTCTTCTCGGAGGAACATAGACGATTTCGTTGGTGCGCGGGTTGCGGGCTTTGGGTTTTGCCTTCGTCGGTTTCACTTCAAAAACGCCAAAGTTTCGGATTTCGATACGCAGATTCTTTTCGTCTTCGCTCAGCATTTCCCGTAACGTCTGAAAAACGCCGTCAACGATTGTCTCGGTGTCGAAAATCTTGGTATCCAATCTCTTCGCAGTCCACCTGACGACGTCTTTTTTCGTGTACGTCTTGAATTTCATAAAAAAACCTCCTGTTATTTTCGTTCGATTGAAATCATACCCTGTACGTTTTGCAACTTCATGATCACTTTGTTCAGATGTTTGACATTCTCGACCTGAACAACCAGTGAAATATGAATGATCGTGTCATCCACTTTTCCGTCGATACTGACGATATTGGTATCGGTGGATGAAATAATTTCGGTAATATCTTTGAGAAAGTTCTTCCGCTCCTGCCCCATGATTTTCAGATAAGCATAAAACGACTGATTGCGGTCAACGTCCCATTCGACATTCAGCATCCGCTCACTCTCTTCCAGCAGAACCGGCAGATTGTTGCAATCGCTTCGATGAACGATGATACCGCGTCCGCGGCTGACATATCCGAGAATCGGATCGCCCGGAATCGGATTACAGCATTTGGCGTAAGAAACCATGAGGTCGCTGATACCGTGAACTTTGATCCCGCGGATGTTTTTTCGCGCCGTTTCGAGGAAGATCGCGTCGTAGTCTTTTTCCGTTTTTTCCGGCTGTTCCTGCGGAAAGAGTTTGTTGAAAATCGACGTAACCGTCAGATTCCCGGCGCCGACCGCCGCGTAAAGTTTGTTGATGTCCGGATAGCCAAGCGATTCTCTGGATTCCTGAACGGTTTTCAGAAATCGCAAATTCTTGTTGCGCTGGTTTTCCTTTTCGAGGATTTCCTTGCCAAGTTTGACGCTTTCTTCGTACTGGGTTTTGTGAACCCACCGCTTGATGGCGCCGATCGCCTTCGATGTTTTGACGAACTTCAGCCAGGCGTAGCTGGGATGATGCGCTTCGGACGTGATGATCTCGACCGTCTGTCCGCTTTTCAACTCCGAATTCAGCGGCACCATTTTTCCGTCCACTTTGGCGCCGATCGCGCGGTAACCGACTGCCGTGTGAACTTCAAATGCAAAATCGATCGGCGTCGCGCTTTTGGGCAGACGAATCAAATCACCCATCGGCGTAAACACAAAAATCTCGTCCTTGAACAGATCGATCTTCAACGTGTCCATGAAATCTTTCGGACCAGCCGATTCCGTCTTGAGCACTTCGATCAGATCGCGAAGCCATTTGACGTATTGATCGACTTCGTCCGGTTTTTTCCGGCCTTCCTTGTAGCGCCAGTGTGCCGCGATGCCTTCCTCGGCGATTTCGTTCATCTCTTCCGTCCGAATCTGAATTTCGACCAACCGACCGCCCGGTCCGTAAACCGTCGTGTGAATCGATTGATAATAATTCGCTTTATGACTGGCGATATAATCTTTGAATCTGTCCATGATCGGATTGAAGAGTTCGTGGACGATTCCGAGAACGGTATAGCAGTTTTCTTTGGTATCGACGATGACGCGGAGCGCAAACAGATCGTAGATCTCTTCGAACGGCTTGTTCCGCGTTTTCATTTTTTTATAAATGGAATAGAAGTTCTTCGTCCGTCCGAAGATTCGCGCCTTGAACGGTTGATCTGCCAGCGCTTTCTGTAGCGGCTCGATGAAGGTTTGGAGATATTTTTCCCGCTCGCTTTTCTTATCCTTGACTTTCTTTAGTAAAAATTTGTAAGCGTCCGGATCCAGCGTTTTCAGAACGAGATCTTCCATATCGGACTTGATCTTATACATGCCCAGCCGATGAGCGAGCGGAGCGTAAACGTCGCGCGTTTCGATGGCGATGCGTCTCTGCTTGATCGGCGGCAGAGATTCGAGCGTCTGCATGTTGTGCAGACGGTCGGCCAGTTTGATGATCAGCACCCGGATATCTTCGGCGACGCTGAGCAACATTTTCCGGAAATTGTCCGCCTGCTCTTCCTGCCGGTTGCGAAAGGTGATACCGGAAATTTTCGTGATGCCTTCAACGAGTTTGGCGACATCGGGACCAAATTCTTTCTCGACATCTTCGTACCGGATGCCCGTGTCTTCGATGACGTCGTGCAGAAGTCCGCCAGCGATCGTAACGGGATCCATTCCGAGGTCGGTAAGGATTTTCGCCGTGGCGTACGGATGTTCGAAATAAGGTTCGCCCGATTTCCTCAACTGTCCGCGGTGCGCTTCCCGCGCAAATACATACACCTCCCAGAGAAAGTCTTCATCTGCGTCAGAAAAGATTTTTTCGGCGTCTGTGTTACGGACAAGCGTATAGAATTTCTGCGGTCGTTTGTCCTCCTTCGAGAAAACTTTTGAGATGAATGGAGTTGGCATCAGAAAGGCGATTCCGCGGATTGTTCCTTCATGCTCATGTTCTCGAAGCGCGTGTATTTGTCGATAAAGACAACCTTGACGGTTCCCTGTGGACCGTTACGCTGTTTTTCGACGATGATCTCGGCTATTGCATGCTCCTCGGAAGGCATTCTATCGTCCGCGGTGTCTTTTTTCTCGTAATACATTTTCCTGTAGATGAAGATTACGACGTCGGCATCCTGCTCGATGGCGCCGCTTTCTCTCAAATCCGAAAGTTGTGGCCGATGATCGCCACCGCGGGTTTCGACCGCGCGGGACAACTGTGAAAGCGCGATGACCGGAACATTGATTTCTTTCGATAGCGCTTTCAGGCTTCGCGTGATCTCCGTGATTTCCTGTTGGCGGTTCTCCGCCTGATGTCCGCGGACGAGCTGGAGATAATCGACAATGATCATCTGAATGTCGTGCTCAGCTTTCAACCGACGCGCTTTCGCACGGATTTCTATTGCCGTCAAGGTCGGCGAATCGTCGATGAAAATCGGCGCATTCTGGAGTTTTCCGACCGATGTGCTGAGTCTGCCCCACTGATCCTGCGGCAATTTCCGTGTGCGTACTAGATGGCTGTCCACCTTTGCTTCGGCACATAAAAGTCGCATCGCTAACTGCCAGTCCGACATTTCCAGACTGAAAATGCCGACTGGTGTTTTGTATTCGACGGCGGCGTTTCGCGCGATGGTCAGCGCCAGCGCCGTTTTACCCATTCCCGGCCTTCCCGCAAGGATGATCAATTCTCCCGGATGAAATCCGGATGTCAGGTCGTCCAGCAAGATCAATCCGGTCGGAACGCCCGTCGTGTGTCCGGCTTTATTGTGAATCGTGTCTAAATGCTCGAATGTCTGATTCAGGACATCGTTGAAATTCTTAAAGCCGCGGCGCATTTTATTTTCGGACAGAGCAAAGATTTTCTGCTCGGCAGAGTCGATAATTTCTTCCGCCGATTCTTTGGCGTCGTACGCCTCTTCCTGAATCTCATTCGACGAGAGAATCAATTTCCGCAGAAGCGATTTTTCGAGCACCAATTTCGCGTAATATTCGACGTTGGCGGCAGATGGCGTCGCCTCGATCAATCCGGTCAGATAATACGCCCCGCCGGCTCTATCCAGCAATTTGTTCCGTTTCAAACGATCGACGACGCTGACCTGATCGATCGGTTCGCCTTCGTTGAACAATTCGACCATGACGCGAAAAATCGTCTGGTTGGCTTCTTTATAGAACGCCGTGTGGTCCAGATATTGGATCGTTTTGCTCACGGCTTCCTTTTCGAGCATCATGGCGCCCAGCACTGAAATTTCCGCTTCATCGGCGTGCGGCGGAACTTTTAGATATTCACCGTCTTTTTGTGCCACAGTCAACTCCCTGACTTTTCATGATAAATTTGTTTGATCTTTTCAAAATCTTCCCGCGCCACGTCCATCAGATTGATGTTCCGAAGAATGGCCGCCGGATGATAAGTTACCATCGTATCGACACTTTGAAAATTGAACACCTGATTGCGCATCCGGTTGAGAGGAAGATCGAGTTTTAAAAGCGATTTTGCCGCAACCAAACCGAGGCAGACGATCAGTCGCGGCTGAATGAGTTCGATCTGACGCAATAAAAATTGGATACACGCATTGACTTCTATCGGTACCGGCTGGCGATTTCCAGGCGGACGGCACTTGATGATATTAGCAATATAGACATGCGTCCGGTTCAGCCCGATCTCCTTCAGAAGATCGTCCAATAATTTTCCCGCTCTTCCAACGAATGGTTTGCCCTGCAAATCTTCATTCTCGCCCGGCGCTTCGCCGATGAACAGCAGGCTGGTGTTTGGATTTCCGTCGCCAAAAACGACGTGCTTGCGTGTCTGAGCCAGTTCGCAGGCAATGCACTTTTTCGCTTCTTCGTCAAGTTGGTGAAAATCCGACAAAAATCTTTCGCTCGTCGGAGAATCGTCCGGTCGCGATCGAAGAATTCCCGGCATTTCATCAAAAAAGTATTCGGACGAATAAAGTTCGCCCTGCTGTCTAAAATAGTCTGTCAGTTTTTTTCGGAATTCATTCATCAGTCGTCAGCGATTCTCCACAACGGTTTGAATGATCTGCGCGGTGATTTCGCGCTTGGTCGTTTTGGGGAAAAACCACTCTTTTTCATTTCGTCCGAGCATCGTCGCCTCGTTGGTGTCGCTCTCGAATCCGACTCCGGATTTCGACGGATCGTTCCAGACGACGAAATCCATTTTTTTTCGGTTCATTTTATCCGCCGAACGGGCTTTCCCATCGGTTGTTTCGACACTGAAGCCAACAACGCACGCTTTCTCGTTCATCTTCCGGAAAGAAACTATCAGGTCGGGCGAAATACTCAGAGATAATTGGTCCGGCGCATCGTTTTTCTTGATCTTCTCGTCGGAAATCTTTGCGGGACAAAAATCTTCCACGGCGGCGGCCATGAATAGAAAATCCGCTGAACCGGCATTTTCAACGAGTATTTTTTCCATCTGCTTTGCCGATTCTACCCGGATGGTATGAATTTCCGTCGGAACCGGAGCAGATGTCGCACCCGAAATCAGCAGAACGTCTGCGCCTTGCTTTGCGGCTTCCTTTGCCAGCGCAAAACCCATTTTTCCCGTGGATTTGTTGGAAACGAACCGAACCGGATCGATAAATTCACGCGTCGCTCCGGCGGTTACGATCACCCGTTTTCCTGCCAGCAATCCGCTTCCGTTCAGTCGCCGATCCAGATAATCAAGGATCGTCGATTCGTCTGCCAGACGACCTTTTCCGGTGGTATGACATGCCAAATCTCCGGTTTCCGGCTCGATCAATCCGTATCCAAGATCGCGGAGTTTTTGGATATTTGCCTGCGTGATGGGATTTGCGAACATGTTGTCGTTCATCGCCAGCGCAAAGATCGTTTTATTGCCGCCGGTCAGAATGAGCGTACTCAGGAAATCGTCCGCAATGCCGTTCGCGGTCTTTGCGACGATATTCGCAGTCGCGGGTGCAACCAGAATAGCATCGGCCGCCGTCGCCAAATCGACATGCCGCGTCGAGATGCGGATTCCGTCGAACATGTCCGTCAGAACCGGCTTTCCGCTGAATGTTTCAAAGATCAGCGGCGACATGAACTGCTGGGCGGATTTCGTCATCACGACCGTCACGTCAGCGCCTTCGTCATTCACCAGACGCCGGAGCAATGAGGCGGACTTGTAAATGGCGATACCGCCGGTAAGTCCTAAGACGATTTTTTTATTCCTGAAGATCAATATCCATCTCTTCGGCGACCGTTTCTTTGGCTTCTTCCCTGTAACGGTAGCTAACTTTACCGGCGAGCATTTCGTTAACCGCCGACGTCACCGGCTTTTCCATCTTATCCCAATTGACCATCTCTTCTTCTTCCGGCGTCTCTTCAAACGTTTCTTCCTGATCTTCCGTCAATGTTGGGAGCGGATATTTTGCCGTTCTCAGGTTGTTGATCTGTCCGGCTCTTTTAGAAGCGGCCACGACGAGTTCGAATGTGTCTTCGGACTGCTCTCTCAATTTCGAAAAAGGAATCGTTTCTGTCATATATTTTTCTCTCCATTTACGATTTTCTTGATTTTACTGACCGTTTCATACAGGTCGTCATTGGTCACCTGATAATCAAATTTTTTTCCGAGTTCCAACTCTTCTTCGACGCGGGCGGAGCGGATTTTTATCGATTTTTCACATTCCGTGCCGCGCGATTTCAGCCGGTGCTTCAACTCGGCGTCGCTGGGCGGCAGAAGAAAGACCGTGATCGTATCGTTCGGATACATGGCTTTAATATTCAGCGTGCCTTTGACTTCGATGTCCAGCAGAAGAATATTACCATGATCGAGCGTTTTCTGAATCATCGATCTCAGCGTTCCGTAAAAATTGCCGAAGACTTCCTGCCATTCGGCGAGTTTTCCTTCGCAAATGAGTCGCTGGAATTCTTCACGCGTGACGAAATGATAATCGACGCCGTCTGTTTCGTTTTCCCGGCATGCGCGCGTGGTGCAGGAAACGGAAAAAATATATCTGCCGTCGCTTTTAAGCAGTTGATGGCAGATCGTCGTCTTCCCGATTCCGGATGGACCGGCTATTGCAAGCAACAGACCTTTATCGTTCATAAAATGTTCTGCGCCTGTTCCCTGATTTTTTCAATCTCATCTTTCACCAGCACGACCAAATGCGTGATGCGCGCTTCCTCGGATTTCGAGCCGATCGTCGCCGCTTCGCGATTCATTTCCTGAAGCAGAAAAGTCATTTTCTTCCCGGACGGTTCGTCGTCTTCTATATATTTTTTGAATTGATGCAGGTGGCTTCTCAGCCGTTCGCACTCTTCGGTAATGTCGATCCGCTTTGCGGCAAGTGCGGCTTCCTGCAAAACCCGGTCTGTATCAAAATTCAGGTCGGCGCAGAGTTCTTTGAGGTTTTTCTTCATTTTCTCAAAGTAGCCATTTTTGCAGGAAACGAAGCGTTTCTCGATTTCCGAGACTTTTTCACCGATCACCACGAGATGTAATTCCAGTTCCTTCCGAAGAAAATCTCCTTCCCGAAAACGCATCTCGCTGAGTTCGGAGATCGCCGATTCAAGCGCTTCTTTCAATATGGCGATGACATTTTCCGCTTCAACGTTCGGCGAATGGATGTCGAACAGGTCGGTCAACATCAAAAGATGCTCGATCTTGATCTTCTCGTCGATGCCAAGTTCGCTGGAAAGTTCGGTTAAACTATCATAGAACCGGCGGATGACCGGCAGGTTGAGTTTCAGACGAGTGATTTCTTCACTCGCTCCGTTGAGCGAAACCGAAAGCGTGATGCGTCCGCGCATCAGTTTCTCGGAAAGCAGACGCTTGATTTCTTCCGAATACACCTCCAGAAATTCCGGTAACTTGATCGCCACGTCGCAGTAGCGATTGTTGACGGAGCGCAAATCGACGATCAACGTTCCAAATTCCGTTTGTTTTTCACTTTTCCCGAATCCGGTCATGCTTTGTATCATTCAAATCTCCAAAAAATCGCCTGAAGTTAATTACCCGTTTTCAGACAAGCAAATGGAAAAACGAATTATTATTGCATGTATTTTAATGGTTTAAACATGAAAAATATCCTTGTTTTTTATATTTTTGATCTCGAACGAATCAGAGAAATTCAAGTCGCCCGGATGTTATCCGGCAAATTTTTTCTTGGTTTTACCTGTTCTCATTCCTAAAATCAGTCAAATTGAAAAAGGAGTGAGGAATGAGCGGAAAATTCATGAAGCGGAGCAGTTACTTTCTGGGATTGATTTTAATCGCGAATGTCGCATTTGCCGAACAACCCGCCGACGGCCGAGAATCCTGGTATTTGTACTGGGGACTCGGCGGCGCGGCGATCACCTATCCGAAGGGCGTTCAGGAAGCCATCGATATCATCGAAGATGTGGACGGCGTTCAACGCACGACCATCTCGATAGATATGCTGGGTTTTTATTTTCCTCTGACACCTAAAACGATCGGAGGTGTCGTCATCAATTCCGCCGGCGACCGATTTGATTATGAAGACACCTGGTTCCAATGGAATCAATTCCTTTACGGCGCAAGCGTCATTCACTATGTCGGTCAAAGGTTCGGTCAGGGACCGTTTCTGCGCGCGGATGCCGGTCTGGCGAAAATGAACTATCAGAATTCGGAAGATAATTCTATCGACAGCGAAAACGGTTTCGGCGCGCTGGTCGGCGGCGGAATCTCTTTCGATCTGGGCGGAACACGGATTTTACTGAACCTGAACTACTCGTTCCGGAAAGTCGAGGGCGACAATTACCAGATCATCGGTTTTTCAGTCGGCGGATTGTTCTGACCGAACATCTGAAATTCTATAAATCGCATTCGACAGATGCTTATCGGTTTGTTTACACTTTTGTCGATAGGTCCGTAGCAGGAATCGATTTAATGTTTTCTTTTGGGCTTGCAAAATAATTAAATTCCGGAAGTTCGTCAGTCGTTTTTAGTCGAGAATCGTATTGAGATAATTAAACCATGAGAGATGTCGATTTACTAAATGCGCGATTCGGAATTCCAGACCGCGTACAATTTTTCCGCTCTTCGGGCGATTTTCCTATGGTGCGGATTGTCAGCCCGCTTTCGTCCGCGACGATTTCCATTTACGGCGCTCAGGTGTTGTCATTTATACCGATCGGGCAGGAAGATTTGTTGTGGATGAGCCCAAAAAGTTTTTACGAAGCCGAAAAACCGATTCGTGGCGGTATTCTCGTTTGCTGGCCGTGGTTTGGCGCGCATCCATCGGATCATTCCAAACCGTCGCATGGATTTTCACGAATATTATTTTGGCATTTGCGCTCCGTTCAGGCGCTCTCTTCCGACGAAACACGGATTCGGATGACATTGAGCGAATATGATACGACGCCGGATTTGTTCGGCTTTCGCTTCAACGCCGAGATCATTTTCACGATCGGGAAATTGTTGACCGTCGAACTCCGCATCGAAAATATTGACGAACGCGAATTTCAATTCACCGAGGCACTTCATTCCTATTTCAACATCAGCGATGTCCGGCATATTTCTCTCGACGGTTTAGACAGAACTACCTACATCGACGCCGTCGATCAATTCAGCCGAAAAGTCCAGTACGGACCGATTCGGTTCGACGAAGTCGTCAATCGCGTCTATCTGCACACTTCTTCCGATTGTCTCCTTCGAGACGAGCTTTTTTCCCGGGTAATCCACGTCCAAAAATCCGGCAGTTTTTCTACCGTCGTCTGGAATCCGGGGGAATTGCTTTCGGAAATAGTCGCCGACATGGAACCGGACGGCTACCGACGAATGGTCTGCATCGAAACGGCAAACGCGGCGGAGAACGGTGTTACGCTCGCTCCTCTTCAGGTTCATACTATGACGACAACGATCGGTGTCGAGTGATTTTTATTTTTTCACCAACTCTCAATCCATTTCATCCAATCTAAAAAATGTTCAATAGTTGGTTTCATGTTCGGTTACTTGGACAATTTCTTCGAGAAAATCTGGTCGGTTGCGTTTTCGGCAAACCATTCACCTACAAAAAACGGGAAGTAAATTTTCCGGTCAGCGGATGCCGGGAATTTTCAGATCTGCATTTTTCCATTCAGCCGCCGCTTCCGCATTTTTCAGTGGAATTCTCCGCGCCGAATCCGAAACAACGCGTTGCGGTTTTGGCGGAAATCGAGGGAAAAATTGTCACGGACGTTCGGTGGCATCGCATCGATCGTCAGTTGGTCGTCGAATGGAATCGCGGCGACGGTTTTCTGCTTTTTCAGTTGTTCGGAATCAACGGCAACGCCGCCATTCTCGATGCGGATTTTCACATGATTCAGGCGTTCAAGAAAACAGAAATTTTCCGAATTCCCGGACGAAACGATTTCACTTCGGATTTTCTTCCGATGGCCGATGAAAACACTCTTCGACGGGAATTTTCAGATCAGACAAACCAAACCGTTGGTGATTTCTTCCGGTCAGGATGTTTTCCATACCTTTCGAAAGAACTGATCGCGGAAATCTGTTTCCGGAGCAATATTCGTCCGACCGATCTTCCGATCAATTTCTCCGACAGCCAAACCGATATTTTCCTTAACGAAATCCTGACTATTTTTAATGAACTTTCTCATCCGCAATTCCGGGTTTATTCCGAAGACAAACCCACGATGGCATTCACAGAATTCCACTCGAAATCGGCTCGACCGTCCCGGTGTTTCGACGATCTGCCGTCCGCCGACCGGTTTTTCATTTCAGAGTTTTTCCAAAATCATCTCGGTTTTCAACTGCGACAAGCACTTTCACAGAAGTTGAACGGCGCGCTGATTGTGTTCCAACGGAAACTACACAACCAGCAAACCGACCTTGAAAAACTTCCTACGTCAACGCTCTATCGGCTCTGGGCGGACGCGATTCTCTCGAATCTCCGTCAAATTCCGCCGCGTGCAAAATCGGTCGCCATTCCATCTATGGAAAATCCGGAAAACGATCTGATCGTTCCGCTGAATCCTGAGATCTCACCTACCGAAAACGCCCAAAAATATTACACCAAATCGAAAAATATCGAGCATTCCCGAACGAATCTGCAAAAATCCATTGCCGAAACCGAAGTAGCAATCCGTCGGATTACGGAGCGTTTGGAAGTCGTCGAAAAAGCACAATCACTCGACGATTTACGAAAAATGGAAAAACAGTTACAATCCAAACTCGCCTCCGTCGAAATCCGGCAGGAAATCGAGCGCCAACCGTTTCACCGGTTTGTTATTGAAGGCTGTGAAATACTGGTCGGAAAAAACGCCCACGACAACGACGAACTGACTTTTAAAATTGCCCGCCCCGACGACTTTTGGTTTCATGCGCAGGGAACGACGGGTTCTCATGTCGTTCTTCGGAATCCGAAGCGTGCGGCGTCATTTCCAAAATCAATTTTTGAGCAATGCGCGAGTGTCGCCGCCATTTACAGCAGGTCGAAACATTCCAAACTCGTTCCGGTTATTTATACACAAAAGAAGTACGTCTGGAAACCACGCGGTGCTGATCCCGGCGCGGTTTCAGTGAAATTCGAGAAGACATTGATGGTGACGCCACGGTTCCTCAAGCCGAATCCGGTGATTAAATAATCACGGAGTAGTAATTATTCATTTGCGTAACTTACCACTTGTGGTAAATTATATACATGAAATATGAAACACTCATCAGTCGTTATTCAAGCCGACCCTATTTTGAATCGGGCGAATTGGACGTACTTCTCGGCGAACCGCCCGCACAAATCCGCGCTCGTTTATCCCGTTGGGTCAGTCAGAAAAAGTTGATTCAACTTCATCGGGGGCATTATCTGCTACCCGAACTTTACCGCAAATCAAAACCGAATCATTTTTCAATCGCCAACAGCATTTACCATCCTTCATACATTAGTCTCCATTCAGCGCTCGAATTCTACGGATTGATCCCGGAAAGTGTTTCCGTCATTCAGTCCGTCACGACGCAAGTATCGAAAAAGTGGACGACAGAAATCGGTCAATTTGCATACTACAAAATCCTGCAGGAACGTTTTTGGGGTTATCGACGCAGGGAAACCGATTTTTTCATCGCCCTGCCAGAAAAAGCCCTGCTGGATTTTTTCTACTTATCCACCGGCGAGTGGACGATTTCACGTCTGAAGGAAATGCGCTTTCAAAACCTCAAATCACTGGACATTGATAAACTGAAACAGTTCACTGAAAAAATTAATAGTCCAAAAACGATCCGAACAATCACACTACTTTTATCAATTCCAGAGTTATGGACTTGAAAGACGAAGCCATTCAAATCGCCAGACAATCCGAAGACCCGCGATCAGGTAAAAACCGAATGCGTGAATATCTTCAGCATGTCATTTTAAGAGAGCTTTTTGAACTCAATGCACACCGACAAATAATTTTTCATGGTGGAACCGCGCTTCGGATTCTTCACGGATTACGCCGTTTTTCAGAGGATTTGGATTTTCATGTTGACCTGTCACAAAAAGCAGACGGATTTGAGGCTATCTTTTCTTCTTTGGTTCGACGGTTGGAGAAGCAGAATTACACACTGACGGCGTCTCCCAGCCTGAACAAGCCCGTCCTAACGCTCTGGCTCGGCTTTACCGGACTTTTGTTAAACGCCAATTTATCGCCACATAAAAATGCAGTTCTGAGCGTCAAAATCGAAATTGACACCAATCCGCCTGAAGGTTACCAGACTGAAAATTCCATCGTCAACACCTATTTCCCTTTCGCGATTCGGCATCATGATCTAAAGACTTTTTTGTCGGGAAAACTCCATGCACTTCTCCGACGGGAATTCACGAAAGGACGCGACTTCTACGATCTGCTTTTCTATCTAAGCCGATGGAGTGATCTCTCGCCAAACTTTTTATATTTGAACAATGCGCTCAAACAGTCCGGTGAACTTGAATTTTCCGTGGATGAATCCAACTGGCGGAATGTTGTTTTCCGGAAAGTCGAACAAACCGATTTTAATATAGTTCTGCAGGACGTCAGTCCGTTTATCCAGAACATCGCCGATTTGCCGCTAATTTCTATCGAGACTTTTCGCTCACTTCTAAAACCAATCGCAACGCCATAATTATAACTGGCATCATCAGTTTCTGGTGTCGCCTGTCCTGTTCGTTTTACGTATTTCTTCTCAGCAACATCAGCGTGATGTCGTCGAACTGGTGGCCTTCTTGAAACTTATCCAGATCGTCATGTAATTCATGCCAGATCAGGTCGAGCGATTGATTCATGTGCGATGAAATATTGCGGATAAATCGTTCTTCGCCGAATAACGTTTCCTCGGGCGAAGTCGCTTCGGTGACGCCGTCGGTATAAAGCGTCAGAAGGTCGCCGACATCGATATGTTCATGACCTTCGCGGTAGGTAAAATCCGGAGTGACACCGAGAAAAATGTCGCCAAACGACTCCAGCGTCCGATGAGAACCGTCTTTTGAAATGATGAACGGTGAATTATGGCCGGCGTTGGCAAATGTCATTTCGCCGGTTTTCACGTCGTAAACAGCGAGGAACAACGTCGTGAACATGCAGGCGTCATTATCCAGACTTAAAATCGTGTTCGCCTTTTTCAACGACTCGGCGGGGCCGACGCCCTTCTGGCAAACGGTTTTCATCAGCGTCCGGTTGACGGCCATGAACAGCGCCGCCGGAATGCCTTTGCCCGAAACATCCGCAATGATGATGATGAGCTGGTTTTCATCGATAAAAAAGAAGTCGTAGAAATCGCCGGCGACGTCTTTGGCGGCATAATTTTTTGCGAACAGATCGAATTCGGTACGATCAGGAAACGGCGGAAAAACGCGCGGCAAAAGCGATTCCTGAATTTGTCGGGCGATGCGCAATTCGCTTTCGACGGCTTCCTTCGCTTTGGTTGCTGTCGTCAAATCTTTAATATGTCGTTTTAAGTCGGCGACCATTTTATTAAAGACACTGGCCAACTCGTGAATCTCGTCCTCGCCTTTGATTCCTTCGATCTGAACGTTCAGATCGCCGGTCGATATTTTTTCCGCGAATCCGGCAAGTTTTCTCAGCGGAATCGTAATTCCGTACGAAGCCCAGACAATCACAATCAGAATAATAACCAGTCCGACTAACATATATGAAATTTGCCGGTACATTTGCGCATTGACCGGTCCCAGCACTTTTTCTTCGGGAATAACTGCGGCGAACGTCCACTGGCAGGAAGGAATCGGCGTATAGACCGTCCAGTTTCTCTCGCCTGTTTGAAGGTCTTTATAGGCGGCGATGCCTTGCTTGCCGTGAATCATGTTTTTTCCAACCGCGCGCAAATCCGGCATCTTGAAGCGTTCGGCGAGGCTGAAAATGGATTCGCGCATCACATAATCGGCGTTGGGGTGATAGATAAACGTTCCGCTTCGACCGACAATAAACGTGTAGCCTGCGATAATATTGGTCCCTCGCATCGTTTTTTCCAGTTCGGTCAGCGAAATATCAGCGGTCACGATTCCGGCAAATTTTCCTTTCAGATGAAGCGGATGCGAGAAAGTGCACATCAGCGTGTTCCCGCCGCCTTCATCGTAATATGGCTCCGTCCAGTAAGTTGTCTTGAGAAGTTTGGGAATCAGATACCAATCGGCAGTCGTGTAATTGTATCCATGATCCAGAAAGACCTTTTCCAGGCCGTTTTTGGAACGAAAGACATACGGCGCATATTCCTTTTCCTGCGAACTGAAGGCATATGGTTCAAAAGCGATACTCATTCCGAATATGTTTTGGTTGACCGTCAGACGGCGTTCCATCAAATCGAATAAGGCTTTTTCTGTCGGATTTTTCATCGCTTCGATCGCTTCGACGACGATCGTCGGAGTCTGGGAAATCACTAAAAACTGTGAGTTTAATTCGGATGCATAGTGGCTGGTCAGTTCGATCAAATACAGATTCATCCGCTCGATGGCGGCGTTCTTGCTCTGAACATAATTCGTAACGACGACTGCAAAATAGACGACAAAAAGGGGAACGCCGATCCAGATGACGAGTCGCCGGACGATCGGTTTCTTCACGGTAGATTTATGATGCTTTTCCATAGATTTTACTCTTTGTAGAAATTTTCGTAATCGGGAATAGTCCGAATGAATCCCTGTTGCTTCAATTCCTCCGCGACGCGCAGAAAATCGTCCTTCTTTAAAACGCCCCATTTCTTCGGATCGTCGCCGACCTGATAAATGACCGCCTGTTTGATGGCTTCCAGCATCCATTTTTGATGGGCGCGATTTGTGCGGACGTGATATTTCGCGCAATAGTCCATCAAAATGTCCAACGTTTCCTCCTCATGGGCAAACGCATATTCCCAACCTTTCAGTATGCCACGCTTCATTTTCCGGCAGAGCGCCGGATTCGTTGCAAAGGTGTTGGGTGTGCAATAGACGCCATCTTCCGGGAAATTCAAGCCGTAATCGGAATAGAAAAATTGCACCAATTCGTCCTGATCGATTCCGGAAAGATAGAATTTGTTGTACTCATTGTAATACATTGCCGAAGCAACGTCATAGGCGCCGACGAGAAACGCATCGATATTGTACGCCTGAGGCACTAGATTCGGTTTGATGTTGAATTTCCGGAAAAATGCGTACGGTTGGATCGAGAAATCGCCGCCCCAGATCGCGATCGTCTTTCCGTTCATATCCTCCGGCTTCAAGATGCCGCTCTCTTTTTTGGCGACGAGCATGAGCGACGATTTCTGCAAAACCTGACAAATATTGACGATCGGTTTTTCCAGTGTCAGCGTCTGGGAAATCCATGCTGTACAAAAGTCGGCGCGCCCACTAAACAGTTCGTTGATCGGGCTGGTGTGTTCGTCGGCAAACCGGACTTCCACGTTAATTCCTTCCGCCAAGAAGAGCCCCTTTTCCTTAGCCATCAGGTAACCGGCGAATTGCGCCTGCGGGAACCATTGTACCTGCAGAACGACCGGTTTCTGATTCTCCGCCCGGCTTTCCACGCCGATGAATCCCAACAATATCATGAACGAAATGATTGCTCTTCTCATACATTTTTCCTTGTGTTGCATCCTGTCGGAGTGTTCCATTTTCATATGACCGTCATCGTTGTTTATGGGATGATCTTGTCGGCGCTCTTCACCAAATCCGGCGGAAAATCGAGACCTTGCGCCTTTCCGTGTGTCAGATTCAGATATAGTTTCTTTTTCTCGAGAGCTACATCCGGAAGGTCTTCCGCAGATTCGCCTTTCAATATTCGAACCGCCAACTCGCCGCTGGCAGAACCCCAGTCGTAATAATCGATTCCCAAACCAACACTCGCTCCGCCCTGCACGATCGTCGGTTCAAGGACAAAAATCGGAATCCGACTGGTTTCGCCGACTTTCACCAGCGAGCCGATCGCCGCGTACACGCTGTTATCCGAGCAGGCGACAATTGCATCGACTTTCTGGTTGGCAAGCGCAGACGCCGCCTGATACACTTCCGAAGTTCCGGCGACGGCCATTTCCACGATGTCGATCCGATTCCGCGTCAAGGTTTTCTTCATACTTTCCACGGCTAAGCGCGCATTCATTTCCGACGGATTCCATGGAATACCGACGCGCCTGAGCCTGGGAATCAATCTCCGCATCAGTTGGACGATCCGGTCGGTTTCCAATGGATCGTAAACTCCGACGATCTTCGGCGGTACGCTTTTAACGCCGAGAACCTCCGGCTGAAAAGCGATCGTGTAAACGACCGGAATATCTTTCACATTATTGCAGGCGGAGATCAGGCACGGCGTACTGATCGTCACGATCAGTTTGACCTTTTCGCTGACGAATTTCTGTAAAATCATATCGATCGTCGGCAGATCGCCCTGCGCATTCTGAAAGTCGATCCGGATGTTCTTTCCATCGACAAACCCGGCTTTCTTCAGCGCGTCCACGACGCCGAATCGTCCCTGATCCAGCTGTGGATTCTCCAAAATTTGAACGATGCCTACCGTCGGCAGAGCATCGGATCGGCCACAACCGAAAAATCCACAGATTCCACAACCGAGCATCCATATAACCATTAGTCGTTTGAACATTTCGGTTCTCCTTATTTACCAACAATTTTCTTTGCCTGCGCAACGACAGTTTCCGGAAAACGAATTCGCATCTCCGTTGCGACTTCCCGATTCAGCCACAACTCTTTGGGCAAGAGATCCGAGATCGGAATGTCCGCAGGCTTTTCACCTTTCAATACGCGAACGGCAAGTTTCGCCGTCTCTTTTCCGACGGTATAATAATCGGCACCGATGCTCATCAGCGCGCCTTTTTCGGTGTGCATCGGATTATTGGTCACGACGGGAATTTTCTCCGGATTTGCGACGGCGGCTATCGTGGCAATCGCCAGTTCGACAGTATTATCTCCGGAAATGTAGATGGCATCGACTTTCTTCTCGACAAGACTTTGCGCCGCCATCTGAACTTCATTAGTGCTGGTGACGGTAACTTCGATGAGTTCAAATCCGTTCTTTTGCATCGCCGGACGCATTCTGCTCAAACATGCCTGCGAGCAAACTTCCGATGGGTTCCAGATCACGCCGATGCGTTTCGCTTTTGGAAGAACCCGTTTGATCAGATCAACGCCGTCCGCGACCGGCTGAAATGTCGCCAATCCGGTTAGATTCGGCTGATGTTCCGTCGGGCTTTTTGCGGCACCGACCAAATACGGATCGGTAACCATTCCAAAGACATGCGGAATCGTTTTGTTCGCGTTCGCCGTCACCTGCAGACAAGGAGTGGTAATGCTGATGATGATGTCTACATTTTTCACGACGAATTCATTCGCCATCGACTGCGCCGTCGAAAAATCGTTTTCCGCATTCCGGTAAATGATTCGGCAATTTTTGCCGTCGATATATCCGCTGTCTGCGAGAACGTCGCGCACGCCTTTCATCGCCTCATCGACAGTGATTCGGGAAGCGAACTGAAACAGACCGATCGTCGTCACTTTTTCGTCCGATTTGCTCCGGCATTGCATCATCGTGAAGACCGAGGTCGCCAATATGAATATTGTCGTGAACCGTTTCATTTCACTTTTCATCATCTAATAATATCCTTCCTGAAGCATGCTTACCAATTCCTCGTCCATCAATTCCTGCTTCCGCAGTTCATTGAACCGATTCAGCAAATCGACCGGCTTCATCCGCTTGCGCTCGTCGCCGGAAAAATCGCCGATGACGGCTCCTTTGTGCATCATGATCGTCCGACTGCCGAGATCGAGAGCCTGCGTCATGGAATGTGTGATCATCACGGTCGTCAAATGATTTTCGCCGACTATTTTCTTCGTGAGCCGGACAATCTGTTCGGCGGCTTTGGGATCGAGAGCGGCGGTGTGTTCGTCTAAAAGCAGGATTTTCGGCTTGCGGATCGTCGCCATGAGCAGAGTCAGCGCCTGACGCTGTCCGCCCGAAAGCAGTCCGACGGTGGCGTTCAACCGTTCTTCCAGATGCATTTCCAATTTTTTCAGTTCGTCGTAATATCGATTCCGTTCGGATTCGGAGAGTCCGAGTTTGAGGCGGCGCGGCATGCCTCTCAACATCGCGATTCTCAGGTTTTCGAAAATCGTCATACCGGGTGATGTTCCGGTAAACGGATCCTGAAAAACTCTTCCGAGCAATCCGGCGCGTTTATATTCCGGCTGATTGGTCACATTTTTTCCATCGAGAATGATCTTGCCGGAGTCGCAAATAAATTTTCCGGCAATGGCATTTAAAAACGTCGATTTCCCGGAACCGTTGGTTCCGATAACCGTCACAAATTCGCCTTCCGGAATGAATACATCGACGGCATTTAAAGCCAAGATGCGGTCGCCGCCGCCGTGTACGAACGTCTTGCAGATTTTTTCCAACCGAATCATTTCTTGAAAAACCTCCGAATCTGCGGCAACGCCAACGCCAGAAAAACGAAAACTGCCGTTACCAGTTTCAGATCGATCGGATTCAATCCGGCTTTCAGCGCCAGCGCGATCAATAGACGAAACAGGATCGAACCGAAGATGACGCCCCAGATCAGCAGGTTTACGCTTTTCTTCCCGACGATGGACTCGCCGATAATTACCGATGCGATTCCAGCGACCAAAATTCCAATGCCCATTCCAACGTCGGCAAATCCCTGATATTGGGCGATGAGCGAGCCGGAAAAGGCGACCAGTCCGTTGGAAAGCGCCAGCCCGAAGATTTTCGTCGTGTCGGTATTCACGCCCTGCGCACTGATCATCTGCGGATTGTCGCCCGTCGCCCGCAGAGCGAGTCCGAGATCGGTTTTTAAAAACACTACCAGCATCCATCTCAAGATTAGAACTACAACCAGAAAAGCGGCCAGGACGATCCAAAAATCCGGAATGCCGAAGTTCCAGCCTTCGACGATTGAAACGACAGTTCGTTCGTTCATTAGCGGCAGATTCGACCGCCCCATGATGTGCAGATTGATAGAATACAACCCGGTCATCACCAGAATGCTTGCCAAAAGCGGATCGACCTTGAATTTGGTATGAATCAATCCGGTTAACATTCCGAAAAGACTACCGACAACAATCGCCGCCAGCATCGCGAGCAACGGATGAACGCCGTTAATGATTAAAATCGCCGTAACGGATGCGCCGGTCACGAAACTGCCGTCCACGGTCATATCGGCAAATTTCAGGACGCGGAATGTCAGATAGACGCCCAGCGCCAGAAAAGCATAGCCGAGTCCTTGTGTGATCGCGCCGATCCAGAGTATCATATCTTTTCCGCTTTCTCCAGAACGATTTCCCGGATATAACTCAAGCCGATCACGCCTTTTTTGAAAGTCGATTTATCCAAAAGATGCTCCATGCCGAGAAATTCGCCGTTCTCGACGATGTCCTTGATTTCGGCTTCCAGCTGGATCGGATGCTGTCCCGACGGTAAAAATTGGAATATCGCCGAATGGCTATGCGTTAGCGGCGACCGCGTTCCTTGCTGATCGAGGGAAAAAATCGACTGGATTGTCGTCGGATCGATCGAAAACCGAACATCCAATCCGACGCCAACGACTAACGCGGTCGTGTTCGGATATTCCGGTTCGATCTGGAAATTCAGCCACTCTTTGATGTTGTCGCGATGCGTGATCGATTCGCCGTTTGCAGGTGCATTTTCGACGATAGGCGCGCGTTTGATCCCGGCGCCGAAAATAGAACCGACGTCTGCCCGCATGACGATTCCAATCAATCCGCTGAATTCCGGATTCCGTTGCCTGGCGAGACAAAAGAGTTCCTGATAGAGATTTTTCAAAGACAAACCTTCTTGCTTGTCGGTCGCATCGAACGCCACGATTTCGTTGAAATTGTCATCCAGCATCACGTGGAAAGCCGTATGGATTTTCACATCGTCGGCTTCGCCTCGCGGGATCAGAAAATCCGGAACGTTATGAGCGTCTGTCGGAACCCAGATCAACGCGCCGTTCAAAACCATCAGTTCGCCGATCCGGTCGTAACAATTCTCGACGGTTTCACCCATTGCGCCAATGCCGAGCGAGTATTTGATCTTCGATAAACCCGTCGAAACGATTCCGGCGCGCGAGCATCTCGCAAAAAGGAAATCGCGGTTGTCCCCGCTCACCCGAATCCGGGTCGGTTCAGTGCTTCGCGGAAAAACATGCCAGACGGCGTTTGCCATCTGAAATTCATCGAATGAAACCGCTTCGGTTTCCTTTCCGGTCTTTTCCGTTGAAAAAGATGCGAGCGCCGATTCGACCGTGGCATAAACACTGAAAATCGTGAGGAAACCGGAAATTTTCAGAATGCTAAGCGGATAAGGCTGAACGCCGGCCAATTTCACGTCGCCGTTGAGTTTGACGATCATTTTCTTGAGCGTGAGTAAAACGCGGATGCCCGCGCTCGATAAATAATCGACATTCGCCATGTCCAGAACGATCCGGTAGGCGCCCGAATTAACCTGTGAACTAAGTGCTTCGCTTGTTTCATTGGCGCTGACGGAATCCAGCCTGCCTGTCATTTTCCCGATCAAAACATCCGACTGTTGTTCAAATGTAATTGTCATATTTATTTGCTTTCCTTCACTTCGAGTAACCGGGACAGCCGATTCAACATCCAGACGGTTCGTTCGAAAAGATTGGTTACATAGAGAAGCGTCGCTTTACTCTGCATGTCGAGGGCGCTTTCGCCGGATAAATAAGTGCTTCGGATGCGCTCCATCGTACTGCCTCTGTCCTGCGTGATGTTTTTCAGCAGTTCGGCAGTCGAATCTTCGGCGTCGTCCAGTGCATCGATCGCGGTGAGCAAAATCGTGTCCAGACCTTCGATAAAATTTTGCACCAGCGAACGCGCCGCCGGGTTACATGGAGATTGATTCAGCGTCCTGACCAAGTTGTACAGATTCTCTTCGATCGAAACGATGATGCTCTGCTTGTTTTGGATTGTAAGTAACCGCTCCGACGAATGCGGCGACGTCCGTTCTTCGACGAGATCGGTCAGGAAATTCTGAATCTCGTTCACAACCGAAGAAAAGGCATTGTGATACGATTCGATGACGCCATCGCGTGTTCCTTTTTCGACGATGCACCGCGCGTTATCCATATATTTGGGAAACCGATTCGCCAACCGAAGTTGTTCCTTTTCGATAAGTTCCATCGCGGATTCGGGAAAAACCAGCGCACCGTCGTGAATAAATTTGACCTTCGACTCGTCCTCTTCCTCCGTCGGCGGATAGAATTTTTCCAGTACGCGACCGGTTTTGTCGAAGAACTTCCAGAGAACAATTCCCGTAAAAAGGTTATAAATCAGATACGAATAAGCCATCTGTTGCTGGACGGAACCGGGCAACGATGTGATCAACGCCTTCATCAACGGCACATGCAGGTAAATCTCGGCATAAAACAGAATCACAAAAATCACTCCGCCGAAGCAATCGTAAAACACCGAAAACATGGCGATCTGCCGGGAATTTCCTTTAAGCCCGCCCGACATAAGCCACGAAATCAGAGCCGAGCCGACATTCGTGCCGTAAATGATCATCATCGTCTGTTCGATGCTGAAGAGTCCGATGCTTGCCATCGTGATCGCCACGACAGAAACAGCCGCCGAAGATTGCGCGATCATCGTCAGAATCACGCCTATGAGAAATGCAAAGATGTACGATTTCGACGTCAGGAGCAGAATCGTCTTGAACCATTCATAATTTTGGAGAGAACGTGATCCTTCATCGATCATGAAAATGCCGAGAAAAAGCAGGCCGATTCCCAGCAACGCTCCGACCAGTGTGCGGTATTTGGCGGGTCTATCAAACGCGAAACAAAGCCCGGCGACGCCTAACAGGTAAAGCATGAACAACTTAATGTCCAGTGTCGCCATTAAGACAAGTGTCGCCGTTCCGACGTTCGCGCCGGCGATAATCGGCAATGCGCGCCGCACCGAGATCAGGCCACTCCGGATCATCCCGACCGTTATGTAGGTAATGGCGGAATTGCTCTGCATAATGGCGCCAGCCAGCGTACCTAAAACGCCGGATTTCCAGTCTTTGCCCGTCCACCGGGCGACGATCTGTCTAAATCGCCTGCCGGAAGCCTGTTTCAGATTATTGGACAGAATTTCGATGCCGGTAAAAAAAAGTCCTAACCCGGATAGAAACTTGCCTATAATAGTGAACATGAATGACTCTCCACGCAACTAACTCCGTCAGTTAAAATCTCACTAAACCATTTCAATCGAATACCGTTCAAAGTAACAAAATTCGACGAAAATGGAAACAGTTTTTCTTAACGCCGATTCACTCGGTTTCATAGCTGGTTCAGAAATTTTTCAACGGTATCCAGAAAAATTTCCGGGACTTCGACATATGGAAAGTGCCCGCACTCTTTTAAAACGACCAATTCCGAGCCGCCGATCGCTTTCCGGATACGCTCCATAAACTCGAGAGGAATCAAATCGGAGTCTCCGGCGATGATTAACGTCGGACATGTAATTTTCGACAGATCGGCGTGAAAATCGTACTCGCTCAGATATGGCGACAACAAATCCGACACCGAATCGGAATTCATTGCCGTCAATTCGGTCACCTGCATATTCACTAAGTTTGCGTTGTCCTGCCGGAAAAAATAGGGGCGGAAATAAACCTGATAATATTCCTGAAACGCTGTCGGTTTACGTCGCTGAAAATCGTCCGATTCGAAGATTTTTGTCAGTGTTTTCCGGTCTGCTGTCGTGATCTTTCGCTCAAAATTTTCCGAAAACGGTTTATAAAAATCTGACGATGCGCTGGCCGGACAAACCAAAACCAGCGACCTCAGGTTTTCCGGATACCTAATGCCGTAGAGCATCGCCAATTGCCCGCCAAAGGAATGACCAAGCAGATCGATCTTCTCGATTTTTAATTCTTTTCGGAGCACCTCGATATCCTCGATGTAATTATCCAGCGTGATCGATTCCGGCGTGATCGGCGCTTCTGATTTACCGACTCCGCGCTGATCATAAAAGATCAGACGGTGATTTTCAGACAGTCGTTCCATTTGCGGCGTCAAATTAGTATGTTCCATTCCCGGACCGCCATTGATCATCAGGATCGGTTCTCCTCTTCCGATTGTGTAATAATAAATCCGCGCATCGCCCGATTGGACGAATCCTTCGTGTCGAGCCGTACTTTTTGTGCACGATACCAAAGAAATAATTCCTGCGCATAAAGTCACTGCCATCCATACATATTTTTTCCGATTTCCGAATTGCCATTGCTCTCGTCTCATATTCGTCTTCCTTCTTCTTGTTCTCACTTCATCGTCCCGACTCGTATTTTCCGAAATTCATGCTAAGACGAGTTTACACAATCGGTTCGTAAAATGAAAATGACATTTGTGAAGGAACCGGTTTACGGCTAACGGGATTGGTTCATCGCTGGAATCGTCGTTGTCGTCGTTTTGATCGGATACTTTTCACTCTTTTGGCCGCCGGCAGCTCTCGACAAAGCGAGGGGAACCATGGGCGGCGCCCAGAAAGTCAACAAATTCCGGGGCGAACAATTCTCGGATAAAGACGTCGTTCTGGATACGCTGAAAATCAATCAGGTCGTTCAGAGCGCGCAATTCCAGAATTTAATGAAGAACAAGGAATTCCGGTCGATGATTCAAAACGCCGAGTTTCAGAATTTATTCACGAGTCAGGATTTCCTCAGACTGGCGCAGAGTCAGGAGTTCCTGAAAGCCGCTTCGCAAAGTCAGTTTCAACATCAATTCTCATCGCTGGCAGACTTAAAACTGACACAAGGCCTGATCAATACCCTGTATAATCTGAATAAAAGTGACTTTTCGATTGAACTTACGGGCGAAGCCCAATTTCAAAACCTGATGCAGAGCAAAGATTTCCAGTCGCTCATGCAAAATCAGGACTTTCTGAAACTCT
>Ga0265296_1000603_pt1 | contig 51066 bp, 51 predicted proteins | sample MunlanPumphouse1_FD_189073 | JGI IMG/M metagenome (GOLD analysis project Ga0265296, IMG submission 189073) | Groundwater microbial communities from a municipal landfill in Southern Ontario, Canada - Pumphouse #1 | ecosystem: Environmental > Aquatic > Deep subsurface > Groundwater | place... | reverse complement strand
CGTCCCAGAGGGACTTCATCAATCACGCGGCGTCGCTCCATCAGACTTTCGTCCATTGTGGAAGATTCTCGACTGCAGCCACCCGTAGGTGTATGGTCCGTGTCTCAGTACCATCGGTGGGGGTCAGCCTCTCAGCTCCCCTAGGCGTCATAGCCTTGGTAGTCTTTTACACTGCCAACTAGCTGATACCGCACAGGCCTTTCCCAAAGCGAAAAATCTTTACTCTTGCGAGACCATCGCGTATTAGTTCGGATTTCTCCGAATTATTCGCGACTTTGGGGGAAGTTCCTGCGTATTACTACCTCGTTCGCCACTAATCTTAAACGACCTCTGACTTGATATAATCGCATCATCAGAAATAAAAGATTCGTTCGACTTGCATGCCTTATCCACGCCGCCAGCGTTCATCCTGAGCTAGGATCAAACTCTAACTAAAAGTTAGAACGAAACAAAACAAAAAACAGCAATGATTTTTGTTCTATAATTTAATTCAACTCTAGCTCCTAAAATTATTACTTAAAAAAACATATTGAGACTTGCTCCCGACTTTTATATCGGGGTTCTCAAATTATTAAATTTTCAAAGATTGGTTTATCCCGCCAACGGCGGGGAAACAAAAACGCCATACCTTTGAGGTAGCGTCTGAGGAAGAGTATATATGAGTGAGTATACAAAGTCAAGCGCCAATATCCTTTATTTTTGACGCTAGATAAATAAAAACCCCGCAATATGCAGGGTTTATTCCTTACGATGATTTCTTTTCAAATGTAATAATTCTTTCATTATGTTCAATAATGGAATTGAGTGGTTGCGAGTTGTATGTATGCTCTCCGTTTTTTCTCAGGTAGGGCACCATATGTCCATAGCCATGTTTAAGGTGGAGATTTTGCGGAAGGTCAGGGCCTATATACCACCAGTCTTCTTTCTCTTCTTCTTCTCTTTTTTCTTTTTCGAGAAGAATAATTTTTTTATCCAGAAGCATTTTTTCAAAAACAACCAGTCCATGAGCGTTTGGGAAAAATAAATTATTCTTCATCATAAACTCGCAAAATTCATGTAAATTTGTCGAATTTTTTTTAATTTTCAGTGGTTCAAAAATTACAATCTCGTCCCCGTTTCCGGGAACGAAAGAAGGACAAACACTTCCTATTCCGCTCCCCCATTTTTCCACGGTGGAAGACATTAGAAATGACAAACTGGGCACATCGGTCACAGTGCATCTTGTAAGGACATTAAATTTCTCCATATTATTTTCGTTTTTTGGTTAGAACTCTTTTTTCTAATTAAAGCAAAAATTTATATATTAGTCAATAGCAAAAATTTTATACAAATTTACTCAGAAACTAATCCTAGTTTTACAAGCCGTGAGCGAATTCCGCCAACTTGTCGACCAAAAATTTTTGAAAGATCTTTTATTAATATCCCGCTTTTGAAGTTTTGAATAAGTTTTCCATCTTCTTCTATTGTCCATGGCATATAAGCATTTTGATGTTTTTCACGAATTTTTTCAAAATAATTTGGGGCTTTTGGCGAATTTGCCCCGCCCTGGCGGGGCAAATTCGCCTCTTTCCATTTTCCACCCAAAGCAAATACAAAATTTTTATGCATCTTTTTTAATTCATCAGAAAAAATTTCGCCAAAAGTTTTTCGCGCTTGGACTGATTCATTACGAAAAATATTATCTTTTTCTAAAATCTGCGGATGCACTTTAAGCGCATGATCATTTATGCCAAGAAGGTAAAGCCCGGAAAGACGCCTTACTCGCGAAAGCGCCACATAGCCCTGGCCATATTCAAAAACAGAAGACAAATCCATAATCGCGGCATCCATACTCATACCCTGACTTTTATGCACCGTAATAGCCCAAGCAAGCCGCAGAGGAATTTGAGTTATTTTGGCTTTTATTTTTCCATTTTCTTCCACTGTCCAATCCATAGGCGCAACTTTTATTATTTTTCCATTATGCGTCCTGATAAATGGATAATTAGAAAAAGGTTCAAAATCTTCCACAATGCCAAGCGTACCATTCACAAATCTCTCTTTCGGATTATTTTTAGTGCACATTACTATGGCATTTTTTTTGAGTATTAATTTTTCTGGAGAGAGACATCCTTTCTTCAGAGCCGAAACCAAGAATTCTTTCCCGATTGAGGTCATTTCAAATTCTTTTAAATCACCTTCTATCTTTTGAAGCATCTCTTCATTCACTTGATCCACATCAATATTATGTGAAAAAAGTTTTGTAATATTTTCTGGAAATTTTTTTTCTTTATAATGTCTCTCTTTTAGTTTCTCGTGATGTTTCTTTTTGAAAGTATCATGACGAATTGCAGAAAGAATTTCTAAAAAATCTTTATCATCCTGACGATATTGTTCAGAAAGATAACAAATAACAGGCGCGAGCCTTCTCCACGTTTCAGATTCATAAGCAAAACGCGCTTTTCTTTCTTGTATCAATTCTATTTGTTTTTGTTCAGAATAATTTTTCTCAATGGGTGGAAGCTGAAAAAAATCTCCAACTAAAACAATTTGTATTCCTCCAAACGGTTCACTATTTTGTTTTATTTCCCGGCAAACCGCATCTACCATTAAGAGAGTCTCCGCGCGCAACATAGAAATTTCATCAATTATTAAAACTTTTGTTTTTCGCACTCGCCTGTTTACATATTCACTGCTCGCTATTTTATCCAAATCATATTTTGTTAAACTTTCTTTTATCCCAATTCCACTCCAAGAGTGTATAGTCATACCTCCAATGTGCGTAGCAGCAATCCCAGTAGAAGCTGTAATGGCTGGTTCAATATCGTGCTCGCGCAAATATTGAACATAAGCATTTACGGCATAAGTTTTGCCGGCGCCAGGTTCGCCAGTAAGAAAAACATTCGCTCCTGTTTTTAAGATTGAAAGAGCTTCATCTTGAGTCATAAATATTTTATTTTTCAGTTATAGTGTACCTATCCAAAATCGCTTCAAACATTAGTGGAACAACAATTGTGGCATCCGATTCAATGACGAACATCGGAGTATCTTTTGTTAATTTGTCCCAAGTAATTTTTTCATTCGGCGTAGCTCCAGAATAAGAACCATAAGAAGTTGTGGAATCAGAAATCTGACAGAAATACCCCCAAGGTCGGACTGGTTTTTTTAAATCATATTTAATAGAAGGCACGACACAAATCGGAAAGTCGCCGGAAATTCCCCCGCCGATTTGGAAAAATCCAAGACCAGGTCCATCTTTTGCAAGTTCTTGATATTGATCATAAAGATACATCATATATTCAACTCCTGTTTTCATAACTGTCGGGCTTACTTCCCCTGCTTTACAATAGCCAGCAAAAATATTTCCAAGCGTTGAATCTTCCCAACCCGGCACCACCATCGGCAAATTATTTTTCGCCGCTTCCAGAAGCCAGCAATGTTCAGGATTGCCTTCATACTTTCCTTTCAATTCATCAGACAATAAAATTTTATAAAAATATTCATGCGGAAAAAAACGCTCGCCGTTTTTTTCCGCCTCTTTCCATCTTTTTAAAATAATCGGTTCAACTACCCGAAAAGCTTCCTCTTCCGGAATAGAAGTATCGGTCACTCGGCGCTCGCCTCTCTGTAAAATTTTTTCATCGTCTTCCTTTGTAAAATATCTGTAGTCCGGATAATCTTTATAACTGTTATGGGCAACCAATCTGAAAACCGATTCTTCTAAATTTGCTCCAGTACAAGAAATTATATGAACTTTTTTTTCTTTTATCATCGGCGCTAAAGTAATCCCTAATTGAGCCGAAGACATAGCTCCACCCATAGCGACAAGCATTTTGCCCCCATCATCTAAATGTTTTTTGAACGCCAAAGTGGCATCCTTCATCTGGCGGGAATTAAAGTTAAAAAATAATTTTTGAAGCAAACCTAAAATTGAATTATCTTTTTTCATATCTATATTGTATAAAATAAATAAGCAGCGCACAAGCGCCGCTTATAAAAATAAAACTTTAATTTACTCCTCTAGTTCTAAACGACAAAGGGGTAAATCGCATGTAGCTTTGTCTTTAAAGTCTATTCCAAAATATCCATCTTTAATTTCTACTTTTTCAATGGAAATATATTTTGGAACATCACGCAGTTCTCTGTGTTGAATGACTCCTTTCTTGTTTTTGTACACAAGGTAACATTTTGTGCGGAAAACAACACTATCATCTCCCCAACTTACTGCAACCGCCGCTACGTCCGTGCGGGCTGCATCAAACTTGGGTTCTTGGATAATTCTTTTGCCCATTTGGTTCTTTTTAGGATTTAATCCATAAATCAAATCCCTTACTTCCTTTTTCGTCAAAGTTTTCATATGTTTTTTAGTTTGATTGTTATTTTTGTTTTTTAAAAGAAGATTCAAATTATTTTCTACATTCTACCAATTAACTATATTTTCGTCAAGAATAAACAATAATTGCCTTCTGTCTGTAATTATGCAATAATAGCCCTATGCAATTAGTAGCTAAAATACTGCCTTATGCGCAGATAATATTTTCAATAGTGTTGGTAATGGCAATTCTGCTCCAGCAGTCCAGCGCAGGATTGGGCGGCGCTTTAGGCGGAAGTGACACTGGATCCTTTCACCACACACGCCGTGGCTTTGAAAAATTTCTTTTTTACCTATCCATTGTTTGTGGAATTCTTTTTGCCTTAACAGCTTTTCTCTCTATAATAATAAAAGCCAAAAGCTAAAGTTTAATTTCTAAACTATTTTTCTTCTATGGAAAAACTAAAAAATTTTGTACGCAGTTTTAAATTACCAAAAAAGTGCGAGTTAAAATCGGCTCTTTCTTCTTTTTCTAAAAGAGAATGGTTTATATTTTTTAGTCTGGTATTTATTCTGTTTGTAAGCACAATAATAATACTGGAAAATATTAATAAATCATTTATGGCGGATGTACCAATGCGAGGAGGCTCCATTTCTGAAGGCATAGTTGGCACTCCCCGCTTCGTAAATCCTATCCTCGCGCTTTCTGACGCCGATCAAGATTTGGTAGCTCTCATTTATTCCGGACTCATGAGAAAAAGTTCCAATAACACTTTAATCCCGGATTTAGCGGAAAAATATGAAATTTCTAAAGATGGGCTGATTTATACTTTCACTTTAAAAAATAAAATATATTTTCAGGACGAAAAGCCCGTTACCGCTGATGATATTATTTTTACCATAAATGAAGCAAAAGACCCGATTATAAAAAGTCCTAAAAAAGGAAACTGGGACGGCGTCAGTGTTGAAAAAATAGATGAAAAAACGATTAAATTCACTTTAAAACAACCCTATGCATCATTCTTAGAGAACACGACGCTGGGCATAATGCCGAAACATTTGTGGGATGGCTCGCCAATCGAACTTAATGAAGCAAATACAAACCCAATTGGGTCAGGCCCTTATGAAGTTTCAAATCTAAACAAACAATCATCGGGAATAATAAATTCCTATGAGCTTGCATCGTTTAAAAAATTCACCTTGGGCAAGCCGTATATTAAAAACATAATACTCCGCTTTTATCCGAATGAAAATGACTTGATGTCAGGACTTGAAAATGGAGAAATAAAACAAATAAGTTCTATTACTCCTGAAAATGCGGAAATTTTAAAAGAAAAAGGATATCGCGTAGAATATTCAATCCTTCCGCGAGTATTTGGCCTCTTCTTCAATCAAAACCAAATGGAAATTTTTACGAATAAAAATGTTGTCAAGGCCATTGATTTGGCCATAGATAAGGATAGAATTGTGCGCGAAGTACTAGCAGGATACGGAGTTGCAATTGACGACCCAATACCGCCCAATATGGTCAGCTACCAAAAATTAAGCGGTGGGAACAATCTTTCATATGAAGAAAAATTAAAAAAAGCGCAGGATATTTTGGCTAAAGATGGATGGAAAAAAGGTGAAAATGGGTTTTTAGAAAAAACTACAACAAATAAAAAAAAGTCCGCCAAAGGCGGATCCGCCTCTGGCGGAAAAACATCATCGACACAAAAGATAGAATTTTCCATTTCAACAGGCAATGCTCCGGAACTTGCAAAATCAGCCGAGCTAATAAGGCAAAATTTGGAAAGCCTGGGCATAAAAGTTGATGTAAAAACTTTTGAAATTGGCAATTTAAACCAGTCAATAATTCGCCCGCGCGAATATGACGCTCTTCTTTTTGGACAAATTATTAACAATAAATCTGATCTCTTTGCATTTTGGCATTCTTCCCAAAGAAAAGATCCCGGATTGAATATTGCCATGTACACTAATGCCAAAGTGGATAAAATTTTGGAAGACGCATTTATCACAGTTGATGAAAACTCCAGGGCTAAAAAATACGCGCAATTCGAGGATGAAATCAAAAAAGATGTGCCAGCAGTTTTTCTCTATAGTCCCGATTTTTTATACGTAGTGTCAAAAGATCTTAGGGGGCTTTCCATAGACCACATTACTTCCACGTCAGACAGATTTTTGGGCTCATATTTATGGTATATTGAAACAGACAGCGTTTGGAAAATATTTTCCAAATAAAAAACTATTTTTTAAAAAAATTATCAACTTAATAAAAAATAATGAGAAAAAAAACCAGACTATCGTTCAGCGCGGTTAGTATTGAAAATAAGGGAGAGAATAAAGCTTCCTCCCATTCTTCTATTTCGGAAACAAATAGGCCTGTCCGCCAATTAGCAGGCAGGGAACAAAGAACAGATAAAAAAAGGCCAACAAAAAGTTCTACCTATCAGTATTCTAAATTCGGCAAGAGTCAAAATCGAAGAGGAAATAATTCTTTTGGAAACAGGAGTCAATATAAAAATCAAAATGAAGATAAAATTCCGCCGCTAGAAAAAGGCAAAATTCGCATTATCCCCTTGGGCGGAGTGGAAGAAATCGGGAAAAATATGACTGCCGTGGAGATTGACGACGATATCATAGTTATTGATGCCGGTATGTATTTTTCCAATGAAGACACGCCAGGAGTTGATTATGTCATTCCAAACACGACTTATCTTGAAGAAAGAAAAGAAAAAATACGCGCTCTTTTTGTAACCCATGGACACTTAGACCACATTGGAGGCGTACCGATTGTTCTTTCGCGCATCGGCAATCCACCGGTATATTCCAGAAAAATAACAACTCTTTTGATAAAAAAACGCCAGGCAGAATTTCCGCACTTGCCACCGATAAAAGCGGAGATAGTAGAAAAAGACGAAACTATAATGTGCGGAAAAACAAAAGTCAGATTCTTTGGAGTAACCCATACTATTCCTGATGCAATGGGAATAATAATTGAAACGAAAAATGGATGGATTGTTACTCCTGGAGATTATAAGCTTGACCAAATAGACGGTATTGTTTCCCAAGAAGAAGAAAAAGAGTATTCGATTTTTGACAAGGCAAAAACTCTTCTTCTGATGACTGATTCAACTAACATTGTAAATGAAGGGTTTTCTCTACCAGAAATAAAAGTGCATCAAGGACTGGAAAATTTGATAAAAAAAGTAAACGGAAGAATTATTATTGCGGCATTTTCTTCGTCTATCACTCGCTTAACATATGTTATTAAAGTTGCAGAATCTCTAGGTAAAAAAATAGCAATTGATGGACGTTCTATGAAAACAAACATAGATGTAGCCATAGAGGCTGATTTTTTCAAACCGAAAAAAGGGACAATAATACCAATAGAAGAAGTAAATAATTATCCCCCAAATAAGATGGTAATTCTTATGACTGGAGCTCAGGGTGAGGAATTTGCGGCACTTTCACGAGCAGCCAATAAATCTCACACAAAATTTGCCATAAAAAAAGGAGATACCATAATTCTTTCGGCTTCCATTGTTCCGGGAAATGAAATAAGAGTTCAACATATCAAAGATAATCTTTCGCGTCAGGGTGTAAAAATAATCAGTTACAGAACTCCTGGTGAAGATTTTGTGCATGCCACAGGACATGGAAATAAGGAAGACATTAGGTGGCTTCATAAAAAAACACATCCAAAATTTTTTATTCCTATTCATGGATGGCATTATCATTTGGAACTCCATAAGGATTTAGCAATGGAAATGGGAATGCCAGAAGAAAATATCGTAGTTCCGGACAATGGCTCAATAATTGAAATCTCTGCTGACGGACAAAAAATAATGTTACGAAAAGAAAAAGCCCCGGCTGGATTGATGGTAGTAGATGGTTCATCGGTAAGCGACGACCAAAGCGTAGTTATTCGCGATCGAGTTATGCTTGCTCAAGACGGAATGTTTGTAATAATAGCTTTAATTGACCAAAATACCGGAAAATTAAAAAAATCACCGGATTTAATTTCACGCGGATTTGTTTATTTGAAAGAAAATCAGGAACTTCTGCGCCAAGTAAGAATTATTATTAAAAAATCAGTAGAAGATGCAACGGTAAAAATGCCTACCCGATCAATTGATTTTGACTATATTAAAAATAATTTAGGCGAAACAATTTCAAAATTCCTTTTTCAAAAAACTGCCAAAAGACCTTTAATTATTCCTGTAATATTAAGTATTTAAAAAATTGCGCAAAAAATAATGAAGAATAATAGAAAAATTATATATTTGGCAGGTTTTCTATTTTCTATTCCTCTTGCTCTCACTTCTTATATAAATTCAAGCTTTTTGGAAACTTATATTAACGCATATTACATAGGTATTATTTATGTAATTGCTTCAATATTTACCATCTGGGGTTTGCTTAAGATGCCAAAAATTTTAAATAAGTTGGGCAATCGCTCCACTGCTCTTCTGTTTGGCTTAATTATATTTTTTTCACTTCTTCTCCTTGCCTTCGGCAATAATGCATTTATTGCAATTCTTGCTTTTATCCTTTATTTTCTATCAAGCAACTTTATCATTGCGTCATTGGATATTTTTGTCGAAGATTTCTCTAAAAGTTCATCCATTGGTAAATTTCGCGGACTTTATCTGACTATCATAAATTCTGCTTGGGTAATCGCTCAATTAATTTCAGGATCAATCATTGCTAAAAGTTCTTTTAAGGGCATTTATCTTTTCTCGGCGGGGTTTATGGTCCTATTTTCAGTTATTTTTGTTTTATTCCTGCGTGATTTCAAAGATCCGAAATATAAAAAAATACCGATATTAAAAACAATCAAGTTTTTTATACAAAATAGAAGTATTTCGAAAATTTATCTTATTAATTTTATCTTAAAAATTTTTTATGCTTGGATGGTAATTTACACGCCAATATATTTGCATGAATATTTGAATTTCGGCTGGAGTAAAATCGGCATTATTTTTTCCATAATGCTTTTGCCTTTTGTCATTTTAGATTACCCATTAGGAAAATGGTCTGACAAGATCGGCGAGAAAAAAATGCTGATTTGGGGATTTTTAATAAATATATTATTTATTCTTATAATCCCATTTGTCTCGGAACCGAAAATTTGGATTTGGGCAATTGTTCTTTTTGGAACGCGCGTGGGAGCGGCAACTATTGAAGCCATGAGCGAAATTTACTTTTTCAAAAAAATAGATGAAGAAAACTCAGGCGCTATAAGTTTTTTTAGAAATACTTTTCCATTAGCTTACATAATTGCCCCTTTGCTGGCTGTTCCAATCCTTTTTCTAGTTCCTTCTTTTGAATATCTTTTCTATATACTGGGCGCAATAATGCTCTGCGGATTTTTCATTACCCTGCGATTAAGAGATGTGAAATAAAAAAAACCACATCAAAAATCCCCTAAATAAGAGGATTTTTTGTGCCTGTAGCAAGAACGGTTCTTACTATACCCCATGGCGAGAAAGTCAAGCTAAATAACTCTATAAAATATAAGTTAAATATGAGTTCATAACTGCCCTATCTGGCTCCGCACTTGGGAGGACGTTCGAATGAGTATTATGAACAAATAGAAAGCCTCCAAAAAATTGGGAGCCTCTTATTTTAAAACGATGTTTTACTTTTTATCTGTAATCAAATTAAGTTATATCTTTTATTTTATTTACCATACATATAGGTGATAGATATTGTCGCTTCCTAGACAATAAGTATGATACCCTGTATTGTCACCTACATCGCAGTATAAACAACTACTTCCGTAAGATGATGTATTACAAGAAACACCAGACACTACCGGAAATTGATTTTGTTTCGGCTGTAATAATGAAGCTAATGCAATCTGAGTTGCAGGATCAATATTTCCTGTTTGGGGTATGTTGCTGGCTTTTTGAAATGCAAGCACACCTGCTTTAGTCTGAGAATCATAGCTTCCATCTAGTGTCGCGGTAGCTGAAAGATAACCCGCCTTTTGTAAAACTAATTGGTAAGCTTTTACTGCATCCCCTTCTGCACCGACAACAATAGTGCATGCCTGACCTGTTTTGCAAGCCCCGCCTGGATTTTGTTCTAAAGTTACCTTAACTCCTCTTTCAATACTCACAGCTGGGATTGGAGTTGGATTTACAACTGGAGTTGGAACTCGATTAATTACCAACCCTTGGTTGCTATTACTTTGATTCATGTTACTTACAACAAACCACCCTGCGCCAACAATAATGATTAAAAGAAGGATAACTCTTATTGAACTATATTTTGGGTCTTTAAAAAAATTCATATAAATATTTTTTTTATTAAGATTACTAAAATCGACTTTCTACTATTGATACTTATATAGTATATCGCCTACAGAAATTGTCAAGCACTCGCAACCCTCTAGAATTATGGATAACTAAAACTGTAAATGTTATTATTTAAGGGTTATAATCTATGGAACATCTTAATCAATTATTACTAAGTCTATTTGTCACACCAAAAACGTCTGCACTTGCAATTACGTTGGCGTATTCTATGATACTTCCAGCCATTTGGCTAACATTCTGTCTATGGTTAAATCGAAATCATCCGCGACGGAGAGGATTTCTTGCTATAGCATTTTTGGGAGGAGCAGTTGCTGTTATGCCTGCATTACCTCTTGAAAGTTTTGTATCCACACTCTCGACCAATACTACTCTGCTTACCATTCTCTGGGCGACATGTGAGGAGATTTTAAAATTCAGTGTTTTGTTGTTTATCATATCTATCAAATCACAATTTTTCAATGGCCCACGCGATTATCTTCTTACTGCCATAACCATCGGGCTCGGTTTTGCTGGGCTTGAAAATGCGCTCTATATTTTGCATCCTGTTTTTGTGCAAGATATGACACAAGCGACTCTTTCTGGAAGTATGCGTTTTTTGGGAGCAGACCTTCTGCATGCAATCACACTAAGCATGTCCGGACTTGCCCTCGGATTCGCCTATTTTAAATCCCTTCCAAAAAAAGTGTGGTTCGCTTGTGTCGGCATTGCGATCGCTATCTCCATACATAGTGTTTTCAATCTTTTAGTAGTAAATTCCGATCAAACACAATCATTAAAAATATTTGGACTTCTCTGGATTTTTACTTTAATAAGTGTCGTGCCATGGATTTTTATCATCAGAATGGAAAAATCTAATTTCATAAAAAATATTTGGACAAATTCCTTCACTGAAAATGAAAAAGTTTTCGCCTCACTTATTTTAAAAATGAATATTTCCAAAGATGACAGTACTCCAATGCGTGATATTTTCTTGAAGCAAAAATTGACTCCGTCTGCATCAAGTGATTATGAGAACTTCGAAAAATTATGTGCCTTTTTGAAAAAAAGTTACGAACTCCGTCTGGAAAGGAATGGAATGAACGAAGTTGACAGCAAGACAGCCTCTTCCAATATCATTTCTGATACAATATCCGCAAAAACAATAAACACCGTCTTTAATATTCTCAAAGAAAAGGATCAAGTTTTTACTTTAGGCAAGCCAGTAATTGAAGTACGTGGAAACGAAGAATATTAATAGCAAGAACGGTTCTTGCTACGTTCAGGAATACTTATCCATGGGCTTACATAATTGCCCCTTTGCTGGCTGTTCCAATCCTTCTTCTAGTTCCCTCTTTTGAATATCTTTTTTTTGTCCTAGGAGCGATAATGTTGACTGGTTTACTAATTGCATTAAGACTTAGAGACGCGAAGTAAGCTGTTTTTATAAATATGTTCTTTGTACGGCTTAAGGCGAATAATTTTTGCCGAAGTTTTTTTATTTTTCAAATCTTTTTTTAAATTTTTAATGTGTTGTAGCAATGACCGTCCTTGCTATATTCTTGCTATATTTTGCTATATTCATAATCCACATTATAACAAATTGACCCCGTTAAAAGCAGGTCGCCCCAAGGTGACCGTAGCACTCGTCTACTGACGAGGGCGGCTTCTAACGGGGTTGACTTCCAAATTTTAAAAGAATAGAATGAAGAAGTTCATTTAACAATTAAAGGAAATGATTGAGGAAGCAGGTTCGATTCCTGCACAGTGCCGCTACGGTAAGCTCTGACGTAAAGTCGGGGACAAGTCCGATTATCAATCATTTCATGTTGGTCCCGAGCAGGATAATCTTTTTTAGATATTATGGATTCTGCTTTGGCAGGATTTTTTTTATGTCAAAAAAGACAAAAGGTAAAATATTAATCGTTCTTGGAATTTTAATCACTCTATTTGGCGTATTTCTTTTAAATTCAAGAGAGAATATTACAAACAGGCAAGACCTGTTAAATAAACAGGTCTTGCCTGTTGAAAATAAAAAGACAATTTTAGAAATAAACGGCATTAGATATGAAAGTGAGATATCAGGCCAAATGAGCGTCTATGATTTTATGACCCAATTGCGAAATGAAGAAAAAATAACTTTCAAAGAAAAAAATTATCCGGGAATGGGAAAATTTATTGAAGAGATAAATGGAATAAAAGGAAATGGCGAGAAATATTGGATATATTACGTGAACGATAAAAAAGCGGAAATAGGCGTGTCGAATTATCAAATTAACATAGGAGACATTGTCTCTTGGAAGTATGAGTAATATAAAAAAGATTTTGCGAGTTTTGTTTGTTATAGTAATATTATTAGCAGGAGTGAATATAGCATATGCAGACCCGACTGATATTAATTTAACAATTAGAGATGGAAACACTATTATTTTCCCCTCCTCCAATGTTTCTATACAACCAGGTGACAGTGTATTGACCGCATTAGATAATGCCGACCAAGCAGACCCAAGCTGGAGTATTTCGGATTTACAACATTATTCTTTTGGTGATTATATAAAATGCATAACAAGTATCGCTGGAAATCATTGCGACAACTGGCAATACACAGTAAACGGTTCTTATCCTTTTGCCAGTATTGATCAAAATACTTTGTCTGGTGGAGAAAATATTTATCTTTTTTTTGGTCCGAAAAATAAAGTAATACTGAGTTCAAATTCCATTACTACCGCTGAAAATTTAGAAGTTACGACGCAAGATTATGACTATCAAAACAATGATTGGGTTCCTCTAACTGGAGTAACTGTCGGCTTAACCCAGCCAGATCCCAATAATCCTTGGTCCCCTATTGAAGTGCAAACTAATGCAGTCGATGCAAATGGTCAAGCAATTTTTTCAGAAATACTAGAGGGTTCATATAATGTTGGAATTCAAGAAGATTATTATACGACAATAGAAACACTAATCGTAACAACTCCTCCCCCGCCACCGGAAACACCTCAAATAATATCGTCTGGAAGTAGAAGCAGGGCAATAATTTATTTTAATCCAAAACCAACTTTTGATCTCCAAAAAGCTTTTTCTTTTCTATCATCACAGCAAAAAGCTGACGGTTCTTTCGGTGAAGAAATTTATACAGATTGGGCGACAATTGCTTTGTCTTCCAACTCGGAATTATCAAGGTCAAACCTCGATAAGCTTGCAATATACTTGGCGAAAAATAAATTGACAGGAACGCTTTTGACCGATTATGAGAGGCACGCGATGGCATTAATGTCTTTAGGGATGAATCCATACTACGCAAATGGCGAAAATTATATCGAAAAAATCACTTCATCTTTTGACGGTACGCAATTCGGCAATACGACACAAGGCAACGATGATATATTCGCTTTGATAGTTTTGCAAAACGCGGGATATATGCCAGATGAAAAAATTATTACAGACACGATAAATTTCATACTTTCAAAACAGAAAGAAAACGGCTCTTGGGATGAAAATGTTGACATGACCGGCGCCGGAATGGAAGCTCTAGGCAGAGCTTTAGACTCTATCCAGACAGAGTCTAAAGCTCTGTCTGTTAAAAACGCTTTACAAAAAGCGAAGGAATATTTAAAGCAAAATCAAAAAGACGATGGGGGTTTTGGAAATGTATCTTCCACCGCTTGGGCTATGGAAGGAATTTTAGGACTTGGTGAAAAAATTGAAGATTGGACCGTGAATGGAAACACGCCAATTAACTATTTGGGTGAAAATCAAGATGAAGACGGCAGTGTTAAAGCGGACAGTATCCAAAATAAAATTTGGCAAACTTCCTATATCCTCACTTCCCTTTCCGGCAAAACTTGGAATGAAATTATGCAAAAGTTTGAAAAACCTAAGACAGAACCCAAAACAGAAGTAACACAAGTTCCGCAGAAAGAAATAATAAAAACCGAAACTAAAAAAATTGTAAAAGTTATCAAAAACGATAAGAAAAAACTGGAAAGCTTGGCAACACAAATCGTGGCATCGCCGATTACAGCGACCATTAATAATCCGGTTAAAGAAAAAATACCGGAGCCCGTGAAAAAAGAGAATTGGTTTAAGAGATTTTTTAGAAAAATCTTCGGTTTTTAATGCATATTGAAAAATCCGAGCAAAACTGCCGTAAGATTGAGCAAAGCGTGCGAAATAGATATCAAAACCAAATTCGGATACTTAAAATACAGCCAAGCGAAGAAAATTCCGGAAATAAAAGCCAGAGGCAATCCTATCCCCAATTTGGGATAAACTGTGTGTATTAGTGCGAATAAAACGGCATTCAATAGAATTACACAATAAACATTCTTATAAACTTCTTTTAACCTCGGCATTAAAAAAGACCTAAAAGCGAATTCTTGGAAAAAAGAAACCGGCAGAAAGAAAATAAATGTTTTCAGATAAAACATATTTGTGTTTGCACTTTGTATGTTTATCTTGTGATGAATTAAAAAAAGCAGAACAATTCCAGCGACAGTAAAAAATAAATAGAAAGGGAATGCTTTTCTGAAATTGTCATGGCGAACACCCATATCTTCATGAGTCCAGTGTTCACGCCGGACAATTCCATAAATAAAAAGAGCGCTGACAGAAAGTAAAATATAGCGCCAATCGACGGGAAGTATCTTAAAATAAAGAAGCAGAACAGGCAGAATAAAAATCAAGAAAATCTGCGTTATTATTAATCTTTTTGACGGTGTATTTTCCATTCCTATTTATCTTAACACAAAAACACCCCCGAATAAATCGGGGGTGTTTTTAAAAATTATTCTTCTTTTGGCTCACACTTACAATCTTCTCCTTCACATTTGCAACCTTCTTCTTTCACTTCTTTCTTGCAACAATCTTTTGCATTTTCTCCAGAACTGCAAGCGCAGGTTCCTTCTTCTTTTGTTTCTTCGTCGCTCATAATTTAATTCAAATATTTATTAATAAAATTCGACTATAACACTATAAGAGTATAGCACACTATTTCTTTTTCTTCCATTCAATTATTTTTCCCATTTCTATTTCTATCTTGTCAGCTTTACGCAATTTTTTAAAAACTTTTTTCGGCGCAATGTCATAATGCTTAATCCTGTCTAATTCTTCGTCAATATCCCAAAGGTCCTTTTCTTCCAACATCCAATTTTTTTCAAAAACGTTTAAATTAAGCGGCTTGGAATATCTGCGCAAAGTTTTTTTGCCGTCATCCAAAAAATATTCATGAAAATATGACATCACTAGTTCGCGGATGTTTTTATAAACTGGCTCGCGATAGCGCAAAACTCCGTGATTTGTTTTTGATAAAGCGCCCCAAAGCCCATCTTCCTTAAATAAAGCAATAATGTGGTCAAAGTCGCCTTTTGTCGTCTGTAAATGCAAAATCAAAGGTTTATGGCCATGTAAAGAAAGAACGTAAGCGCCTAAAATCGCCCCCTCTAAGCAATGCGCATTCTTTTCTCGCAAAACCCTAATTGGTGATTTTATTGTTTCCCTCCCATCTTTCTCAAAATTAAACCTTAAAGAATTCAAAAAATCCTGCACCTTCGCCGGTGTATTTATTTTTTTTATTAGAGCTATTTCTTTTTTAGTGAAAGAGAGCATTCATTACTAAGACCAATCTAGAAGACTTTTATTTATTATCTCCTAAATCTTTTAAATCAGCCATTTGGATTGGACTTTGTATTTGTGGCGGTGTCATATCAATTTCTCCAAATTGTTTTTCATAATTTTGAACTTGTCCATTTATCCAAACAGTAATGCTCTTCATTATTTGAGGCGTGGTTGCAAAAGAATCCAAGTTATTACCAGAAGTAAGGGCAAAAGAAAAAATTTCTTTGCCATAAGCGCCAATTGCGCCATCAACAAATTTCTTTGGTAACTGATTCATATTTACTTTTGTTGGATCTATCATAGTTTTATATGTTTATTTAATTATAATATTTACTTAGCCATTATATCACATTTTCTGGTAATTCTCAAACTAAAAGAACCCCTCGCGGGGCTCTTTTTTATTTCAAATTAAGAAAGATGTTTTGAGACCAATTTGGTCATTTCAAACATATCTACCACAGCTTTTCCACCAAATACTTTCTTTAGATTTTCGTCCGCAATAATATTGCGTTTTGCTTTCGGATCCTGAAGATTATTTTTCTTAATGTAAACCCAAAGCTTTTTAACCACTTCGGATCTTGGTATTGGACCTTTCCCGACTACTACTGCCAAGTCAGGACTGATATTAAGAGGCTTCATAAATGCTGATGTTGCCATATATTTTTTTATTAACCCACGCCTTTGGCGGGGCAAGTTAGCTAATAATAATTGACCTAATAAGCATATCACATTTTGTAAAAATTCCCAAATATATTATAATCCGCATATGGACGATGAAGAGGAAGAAATAGAACAAGAAGAGAATGACAAGACTTGTCCTCAATGCGGGCTTCGTCAATATGGCAAAAGTTGCGCTAATTGCGATACAGCATTGGACGAAGAAGATAAGAAAAAAGATGACGATTTAGACGAATATGATTGGCGAGAACGAAGATAATTTATTTATTTTTTGTCCAGAATACCCCGTAGCTTGCTACGGGGATGAATGGATACAAAAAATAAACCCCGCCACAGGGCGGGGTCAACTACCGCATACCGCACTGCTTGCGGTGCGGTAGTTGATTAAAATTTCACTGTGGCAATATGCAGGAAGTTTTCTGGGCTAGCGTTTCAAAAGAAACTTCTCCAGTCAAGCGTGAACCATCAGCAAACTCCCAGGTTGGATAACCTTTGATTTCTTTATCTTTACAAATTTGCATTTGACCTGAAGCATCTGGCGTAGAACATTCAACATAAGGCAATAAATCTTTAGAAGATCCAAAGAGAGCTTTTGTGACATTACAATGAGAGCACCAGAAAGCACCATAAAAAACTGCGCCTTTATCTTTAAGACAAATGGTAAAACTGTCATATTTTCCGGGAACAGCGACAGTCTGGTCAGCATCTTTTCGGGTCATAAAAGTCATAATTGCGCCCAAAACTAAAACGATAACGATTATAAAGAAGATTGTTGATTGTGTAATTTTCATCCTATTAAAAATTTAAAAAATAATAAATCGACTTAACTTTTTGCCCTGTCGAATTTCTGACGGGACACGCACATTAAATATAACATAAAATTAATAATAATTAAAAAATCTTCGGTAAAAAAATAATCAGACCGACAATGATAGTTATAAATGCAGAAATTAAAACCGCCCCCGCAGAAACGTCCTTCGTGTCACGAGCATAGGGGTGATAGTTGGGAGAAGTCAAATCAATGTCAATTTCTATGGCAGTATTGAAAGCTTCGGCTAAAAACACAATGCCAAAGGAAATTACCAATAATATCCACTCTACGCTAGAAATACTGAGAATAAAACCTAAATACACAGCCAGTATGGCAAAAAAAATAATTGCCCAAAAATTATGGCTTGTTTTCAGCAAAATAATAAAACCGCGAAAAGCGTGATTCGCGCTTCTTAAGCGAGCCACGATTGAGAACCTCTTTTTTTCTGATAATTTATCTTTCATCCCGTTAGAAATAGGAAATCTTTAGATTTCCGTAGTTAATTTATTAATAATGATTTCTTTATATTTCACAATTTTTTTATCCCTTGAAACCTAACTTAACTATTTAATTTCTAACGGGATTCACCATTACATTATACAATAAAATCATCTAAAATTTAATTGTTTTAAAATTTGATTCAATATAATTTCCGGACTCAGGTCAGAGGTAGTAATAGAAAAATCGGCATATTTTTCATACAAAGGCAGACGCTCTTTAACAACATTTTCCAAACCTTTGGTCTCCAATCCGATAATTCCATCTTTGTAAAGTCTTTCCCCCAGGCGTTTTTTTATGTCTTCCGCAGATGCCACTAAATATACGACCATAGATTCATTTTTTATTTTCTCCATAACAGAAGGCGAATAAACCATACTTCCTCCGGGAGAAAAAATTAAATCATTAAAATCCAATTCCAAGGCATATTTTTCTTCCAGATGCTTTAGTTCACTTTCCCCTTTTTGTTTCAAAATTTCATGGTGATTAATGCCCTCTTTCTCAAAAATCAACATATCTAAATCAACATAATTTAATTTCAATTTATCAGCCAAAATTTTTCCCACGGTAGATTTTCCCGAGCCGGGCAATCCAATAAATGTAATTCCCTTTTTATTTTTATCTTTATAACCAAACATGCTCTGATATTATCATATAAAAATACTATAAACTAGCCGAAAATTGAATGACCGACAAAAATATCTTTCTGTTGACAAAATGGTGCTAAAGATGTATTTTTAACTTAAAGAGCGAAAATCGTTCTTTAAAAAATAATCATAAACGGAGGTATCTCATGTTCAAATTTTTTGATTGGATGGAGATGCTTGCCAATCTCCGAATTTTTATTGTTTCATTTGGAAATGTATTGTTCATAATTATTTTGGGAACATTTATTGTTGTCCTAAAAATCGCCAGAAGCTACGCATATAGCCCGCTCTGGCATCAAGAGATAATATACAGTATATTGTCTTTCGTGAAAAAAATATTCAAAAAGAAAAGGAACCAGAAATAAAAACAAACGGTTCCTTTTTTTATTCCGTAAGCTTTTGCCTTTTTTCTAAATATATAAGATGTTGTTTCTTTTCTTTTTCAAAAGCATCTTTTTGTATGCCGTGAGTCTCAATCATTTTTGAGGCATATTCCGCGCCAAGATAATGCGGCATCACCACAAATGACGCGCCATGTTTATAAAGTTCTCGCGTGTCTTTTATATCATGAGAAACCACAATGGTAATTATATCCGGATTATGATTATGGCAAAAAGAAACTAAATTTAAATTAGTTTTAAATTCTGGAATTGTTGAGACTATCATTTTTGATTTAAAAGCAAATATTTCTTCCAAGAAATCAACATCGTCCGCATCGCCAAAACGGAATGGGATATGATTTTTTTCCAATCTATGTATGGAGCTTGGATTAAAATCCACAACAAAATATTTAATCTTCATTCTTTCGGCAACATTTACAAAATCATAACCGACACGGTCATAGCCGAAAATAATCATATCCTGCTCTTCAATGTCCTCCTCTCTTTTGTCTTCCGATTTTTTACGCAATTCCATCAGGCGCAGAATGGGCCTTAAATATAAATATATCTTATCAGCATATAAAATAAGGTAGGTGGAACCGGCTATGGTTATGATTCCCACAAGCGTAATCAAAGAAACAATTTCCCTATTTATGTGCCCGAGAGAAAAACCAAGCGCTGCAAGAATAAGGGAAAATTCGCTGATTTGAGCGACAGTAAGACCCGCCAAGAATCTGGTACGGCTTTTATAGCCAAGCAAATCCATAACAATAATGACAATAATGGGATTTCCTATTAAAACAAAAAGAGAAAGAATAATAGCCGGAATAATTATGCTTCCCGCGCTGAATAAAGCCAGCTGAGAACCCAATAAAACAAAAAACAAAAGTATGAAAAAATCTCTCAGCGGTTTCATTCTGGAACCGATTTCCTGAGAAAATGGAGAAGAAGAAAGCGCGATGCCCGCCACAAGAGCTCCTATTTCAAGAGAAAAACCCAAGACATAAAAAAGCACCGCCAGACCGAGACCCCATGTTATGGAAAAAAGAAAAAGCAGTTCTTGAGAGCTTGCCAAGAAAGCCGTCAATTTCGGCAAAATATATCTATTTATAACGTATAAAATCGCAAAAAAAGCAACGCCTTTTATAATAAGAAAAATTGTAAATTCAAAAGTGTTTTCTCCCGCAGAATTTAACGACCCTAAAACGGATACAACTAAAAGAACCAATGTCGCGAATATGTCTTGCACTAATAAAAAACCGATTGAAATTTTTCCATATAATCTGTTCAGATCGCCTTTGTCGGAAAGAAGTTTTAAAATTATAATGGTGCTGCTTAAAGTGAGCGCCAACGCTCCATAGAGAGAAGCGATAATGTCAAATCCCAAGACCTGCATCAGCAGAAAACCCAAAACAGAAGTGAAAATAATTTGCCAAAATCCCGTGAGAATAGAAACTTTTCCAACTTCGCGAATTATATCCGGTTTCAAATTAAGTCCGACAATAAAAAGAAGAATCACTATGCCGAACTTGGAAAAAAATTCCATATATTCGGCAGACCCGATGAGATTCAAAAAATACGGTCCCACAATGACACCGCTGAAAATATAGCCGATAATGAGCGGCTGTTTAAGAAGCCGCATAAATGAAGATATGAGGGTTGCGACAAGAAGAATAAAAACAATCTCTATAAAAATATGCATAAATTTATTTTAAAAGCTTAACATTATTTTTTGATTTTAATTCTAGCTTCAGTTTCTTTTTGTATAATTAAATTATATTTTAGCATTTTTTACCTAAAAGATAAAGGATTTTTAAAAAATTTCTTTCTTTTTTTATCAGTTCCATTTTCTCTGCTATTCAAAAGAAAGACGAGCTAGGAGATACATTACAGTTGATTCGGCTCCTTGATTAAGATTAATCTCTTTCTCGCCAACACCGTCGTAACATCCGCCAGTGGACTGATTATAAACTACTTGATGAAGCGTGTTGTTGCCCAAAAACCAAGTGAAGGCACTGCGCCTCATCTTATTATACTTTTCTTCACCCGTAATCCGATACATTGATTTCAAAGCAAAAATCAACATGGATACTTCTTCAGGTTGCTGGTCATATCTATGTTTTTTTTCTCCGCGTTTCAGCCACCCATTCTGGCCAACCGGCACACAAACATCTTCCTCGAAGCTATAACCGAGCAAAAAATCAAGAGATTGGCGAGCAATACTCAAATATTTCTCTTTTTTCAAAAGAGTGTAAGCGTCAATAAGAGCATCGGGTATAATAGCATTCGAATATGCCAGTATATCCTCGAACCATTTCCAATCTCGGCTATTGTTCTTTTCAAACATGGTTGTAAGTTTTTCGGCAAGTTGCTCCACATAGAGTTTCAGGTCAAGTGAAGGATGCGTATTGTTCCACGCTACAAGCGCTTTGATAAAACATGCGATTGATCGAGGCGAGGTCATGTTTTTTCCAATGTGCATATTCCTGATAAAAATAGCGGCAGCATTTTCTCGCAACATTTTGGGAAGTTTGTCGGAGGCAACGGTCTTTGACAAGGCAAACATCACCCGTGCGCTCGTGGTTTCGAGATTTTCTTTGAGATGCTGGTCATGCGGAATCTTTTTCTTTGTATCGACATAATTATGAAATCCCCCATTTTTTTGTTCAACATATTCAATAAAATGTATATATGTTTGTATGAGAGGCAAAACTCTTTTTTTCTCTAACTTTTCATAACAAGTAATTAATGCAATGAGGGCGCGGGCATTGTCGTCTGTCGTATAACCTGAAGAAGTATCAGGTTTGGTTAATTGGGCAAATTGGACCATACCAAAATCATTAGTTAACTCAAATATATGAGAAAGTTTTATGCGCGGAATATTTTTTTCCGTATCTTTCAATGATGGAACGATGTGAATATATTCTCTCATGTACGCAAGTATTGCATTGCGCCATGTTCTGCCTCTAGTCCTGAAATAGGCGTTTTTTGCCATCCTTTGCCGCTTTTCAGGGTCAGCGACAAGTTCAGCAAGCGCTGTCGCAATCTGGCTGGTATCTTTAAAGTCCACAAGAATCCCTGTTTCATCCGTTACGTCTTCTCTTGCCTGAGCAAATGACGTGGAAACAACTGGCTTTCCGCTTCCTAAAGCGTATGAGAGCGTACCCGATACCGCTTGATTTGGATCTTGGGAAAGAGCCAGGTAAACATCAGTTGCTTCCAGAAAATGGAGCAACTCGCTAATCTCAAGGTATCTGCTATAAAAGAACACATTATTTTCAAGTTTAAGACTGTGAATTTTTTTAACAAGAGTATTCCTGTATATCTCGCCTTCATTCTTTAATACAACCGGATGCGTTGCTCCAATAATAAGATACACTGCATGCGGAAATTTTTTAACAACTTTAGCCATGGCTTCAATGCCATATTCAATACCTTTCCCTTTGCTCAAGAGCCCGAATGTTGAAATGGTAATGTTTTTGGAATATCCGAGGTCGTGTTTTGCCTTTTTGCTATCTACAAATTCAGTCGAATGTATGCCATGAGGAATAACCGTTATTTTTTGAGAATCAATATCGTAATCCTTGATGAGTATGTTCTTGGAGGTCTGGGTCATAACGATAATACTGCAGACATGGTTATTGATGGAGGAGACAGCATCGTAAACTTCCTTGTTTGGCGCCGGCAAGACAGTATGAAAAGTTATGATGACAGGTTTTTTCAGCTCACGAAGGAATAATATTAAATGACTTCCATACTTGCCGCCATATATGCCGAATTCGTGCTGGACATTTACGAGAGCCACATGAGAAAGGCCATTGATATACTCTGCGGCTTTAATATAACTCTCCTCGTCCGGCTGAGAAATTTGAAATATCACTTTTTTCTTATCATATGTATATTGAGAAGTCTTGTCGAGATTCATCGCCACTATTTTCGCTTCTTCATAAGGATTGTACATCTTATCAAACGAATTCATAAGGTCCTGAGTAAACGTAGCAATACCGCATTCCCGGGGCGGAAATGTAGAAACATATACTATCCATTTTTTATTAAGAGTGTGAATTTTCACGAGTAATAGTTATTATATCATTTTTAAAAAAATTATTTAATTGGCAAAGCTGGGAGACCTGGACTCGAACCAAGATAACCTCCTCCAGAGGGAGGTGTCCTACCATTAGACGATCTCCCAGCTTTGCCAACAAGTTATTTTTTCTTTTTATTTATACCCTCCTTCGCATAAAGCTTCGGGCGGGCACAGCACGCTTTTATAAAAGCTGTGAAAAGAGGATGTGGCCTGAGAGGATGGGCAAGAAATTCAGGGTGAAACTGCGTTCCTAGGAAAAATGGATGCTCTTTTTTTGGAAGTTCAGCGATTTCCATTAAATGCCCATCAGGAGAAACTCCGGAAAAAACCAATCCCTTTGCTTCTAAATCACCAATAAATGATGGATTTATTTCATAACGATGGCGATGACGTTCCATTATTTCTTTTTGACCATAGGCAGAACGAGCGATGGTATTGTCACGAATAATTGCCTTATATTCTCCCAAACGCATAGAACCACCATAAATATTTTTCTTTAAAATTTCTTTTTGAGATTCCATCACATCTATAACTATATTCTTTGAATTTGGATTTACTTCTCTTGTGTTTGCGTCTTTCAATCCCAAAATATTTCTCGCATACTCTATGACCATCATCTGCATTCCATAGCATAATCCTAGATATGGAACTTTATTTTCTCGGGCAAATTTAACGGTTTTAAGTATCCCTTCCACCCCACGAGAGCCAAAACCTCCCGGCACAACGATGCCATCATAATTCTTTAACTCTTTAAGCCTTGCGGAATTCTTTTCAAAATCGACAGAATTTAACCAGGAAAAAACCGGCTTTTTATTTTGCATATAGGCGGAATATTTTACCGCTTCAATGACTGAAAGATAAGAATCAGACAAAATAAAGTCACCCGTTTCAAAATATTTGCCAATCATTGCTATTTTAACTGTTTCTTTATTATTGTGCGCACATTTTGCAAAATTTTTCCAATTATTCCAATTTTTCTCGTCTGGCTTTCTGCATGGAACACCAAGAAGTTCGCAAAGTTTATTTGAAAGTTTTTCTTTTTCAAAATTTAATGGGATGTCATAAATGCTATCCACGTCTGGAGCTGAAATAATCCTGTCTGGAAGAAAATTGCAAAGAAGTGAAAGTTTTTCTTTTCTTTTTTCGTCGAGACTGGTCTTGCCTCTCGCAATTAAAAAATCAGGCTGAATTCCAGAAGCATTAAGCGTTCTGACGGCATGCTGAGTAGGTTTTGTTTTCATCTCACCAATTATAGAAGGTGTTGGCAGGAAAGAGACCATGACAAAAATCACATCCTTTGGGTTTCCAATTTTCATCATTCTAGCAGCTTCCAAGAAAAGCATATTCTGATATTCGCCGACAGTTCCGCCAATTTCAATAATAACGACATCAGCCTTGCTTTCCTTTTGAACATTTTTAATTCTACGAATAACTTCAAGAGGAATATCCGGGACAACTTCTACATTTTTTCCTTTGTATTCAAGATTTCTTTCCTTTTCAATAACTGTCCGATAAACTCGCCCCGTTGTCATATAATTCATGCGGGTTAATTTCACGTCAAGAAATCTTTCATAATTTCCCATATCCTGATCGCACTCATCGCCATCAGCAAGAACAAAAACCTCTCCATGTTCGGTTGGATTCATCGTGCCAGCATCAATATTTATATATGGATCAATTTTTATCGCAGTGACAGAAAGACCGCGATTTTTCAATATAAGTCCAAGCGAAGATGCGGTAATACCTTTTCCTACCCCAGAAATAACGCCTCCTACCACAAAAATATATTTGCAATTCTTTTTTTTCATTTTTATTTTTATCTATTTAAATATTTGCGAATTGCAAAAAATGAAGAAATCATTCCAAGTAATACTCCCACTGATAGAATAATCGTAAAAATTTGAAAGAAATTTGAAAGGTAAAAATCATACATATTAAGTCCCAGAAAATTTGTCATGTCGCGGCCAAGCCAAGCCGTTGCGGGCCAAAAAAGTATTAATGTTATAACGCTGGCAACAATTCCATAAATTGCGCCCTGAACCATAAAAGGCCCGCGAACATGCATTTTACTGGCTCCTACAAGGCGCATTACGCCAATCTCTTCTTTGAAAATAAAAATAGTAAGCCGGATGGTATTGAAAGTGATAATTATAGAAATAATTATAAAAAGAAGGGCAATAAGAAAACCAAGTTTCTGGGCACCGGAGATTATGGCATTGAGTCTGTCTATTACCAATTTGTTTTGATGATAATTTACTTTATCTATTATGGAAGCGGAACCTAAAACTAATGCATTGTTCGATTTCATAAAATTCGCTATGCTCTCATATTGAGAAACTTCTTTGGCTTTAACATTAAGATATGCTCCAAGCGGATTGTCTTTTATCTCATCAAGAGCTTGAATTGTCGGATAGTCATTGGAATGACGCTCGCGGAAAAGTTTAAGCGCGTCTTCAGCGCCGGTATAAAAAACTTTTTCTACCTCCGGTAATTTTTCAATGGACGCTTTCAAGAGCATAATCTTGTCTTCCGGAGCACCGACATTAAAATAAATCGTCACATCCACTTTATCTTTAATTTGATTAAGCGAAGAATACAATACTGTCTGCAAAAGAATAATCACTGTGATTACGGAGAGAGTAATGGTAAGAATAAGTATCGCCGCCCAGGAAATTAAGCCGTTTCTCTTAAAATTTACAAATCCCGCTTTTATAATTCTTCTTAATTTAGTTATGGTCATTTTTATTATTTCGTAATTCGTAATTCGTAATTTCTAATTGATTATATAACATATTTGCCGTCTTTGTCATCTCGAACGACTTTTCCTTTTTCTAATGTAATAACTCTCTTCCCGACTGAATCAATAACTCCGCGGTTGTGCGTTGTTAAAATTATAGTGGTTCCCATATCATTTATTTTTTTAAAAATTTGGATAACTTCATAGGTATTAACAGGATCTAAATTCCCCGTCGGCTCGTCGGCAATGATAATTTCCGGCTGATTGATAATTGCGCGAGCGATGGAAAGTCTCTGTTTCTCTCCTCCGGACATTTGGTGAGGAAAATGAAAAATTCTGGAGCTCAAATCAACAAGTTCTAAAACATGGGGAACATCACTTGCTATTTCTTTGTCAGTTTTGCCCGCCGCCTCCATAGCAAAAGCAATATTCTCGTAGGCAGTTTTATTTTCAAGCAATTTAAAATCTTGAAATACTACCCCGATGCGACGGCGAAGTTTTGTCAGATCTTTATTTTTTAGCTTATGGACATCGACTGATTCAATAAAAACCGTGCCGCTGGAAGGATTCTCATCAGCAAGAATCATTTTAACGAGAGTGGTTTTGCCAGCGCCGGAATGTCCAACGACAGAAACAAACTCCCCTGCCGTAACAGTCAAGGTGACGTCATCTAAAGCCGTAGAATCCTTGTTATAAACTTTTGAAACATTATTAAAATAAATCATAGTTAATGTGGAATTGCTTTTTCGAATGGTCTGGCTGACCCCCTTCCGAGGACCTGAGAAAAAGAAATTCTGCATTAACTATATCATAAATTCTTTTCCGCTTCAATCCCGTTAGAGATCGCGAGGGCTCGCAGCGCCTCTATCTCTAACGGGATCAATAAATATATCAAGGTTTCCGGCCAGGACTTCATCTACCTTGGAAGTTTCAGCATTAGTGCGATGGTCTTTCACCATTTTATAGGGATGCAAGACATAAGAACGAATCTGGCTTCCCCATTCTATCTCTGTGCCTTTGCTTATTTTCATACTCTCTTCTATTGTCTTTTTTTCTTCTTGGGCTTTTTTGAAAATCTTTGCCCGAAGTATAGACATTGCCCGTTCACGGTTTTGTTCCTGAGAACGTTCACCCGAAGCATGAACAGAAATACCAGTGGGAATATGCACTACCCTAACTGCCGTTTCTCTTTTATTGACATTTTGCCCGCCAGGACCTCCAGCTCGGGAAAATTCAATTTTTAAATCTGCCTCCGGAATTAAAAAATCTTTTTCTTCAAGTTTTGAAAACTTTGGCAGAACTTCAACCAAAGAAAAAGAAGTATGCCTCAATTTTTTTGCATTGAAAGGCGAAATGCGGACCAAACGATGCACACCCGATTCATTTTTCAGCATTCCATAGGGACCCGACCTCTCCCCCTGCCCCCTCTCCTTATTAAGGAGAGGGGATTTAGGGGTGAGGTTCCCTATCTCAAAAGAAACATTTCTATAACCGCCGTGGTCATTTTTGTGTTCGTGAATAAAAGAAATTCTCCAGCCTTTTCTGTCTGCATATTTCAAATACATATCCAAAAGCATTCTTGAAAAATCTTCCGCATCATCTCCGCCGGCTCCTGAAATTATTGTCATAATTGCATTGCCCTTATCGTATTTTTTGGCGCCGCCGAGCTTGTCTTTCAGTTCTGTAAGCTCTTTTAAAACTGCTTGCGCTTTATTTTTATCAGCCCAAAAATCCGGACTCGTCATTTCCTTTTCAAGTTTTTTAATTTCTTCATTTATTGTATTTGATTCATCCATCCCGTTAGAAATAGGAAATCTTTAGATTTCCGTAGTTAATTTATTAATAATAATTTCTATATAATTCATACTTTATTTATCTCATGAAATATAACTTAACTTTTTGATTTCTAACGGGATCCATCCATGAGCCGAAAGTGGGAATCGAACCCACGTTCCTGCTTTACGAAAGCAGTGTTCTGCCACTGAACTATATCGGCAATTTGGAGCCGTCAATCAGATTTGCACTGATGACCTTCGTCTTACCAAGACGATGCTCTACTACCTGAGCTATGACGGCTTGTAAAAACATATTAGAGCATTTTCGCCTATTTTGCAAAAATCAATATAGAAAAAATCATTTGTATCAATTTTTTAAGTCAACAACTTTATTTCTATGTAATCTCAAAAGAAAAACAGCTAAGATCAATATTGCTAATGAGAAGATAAAGAATAAAATAGAAACAATGAGCACAGGAGAACTTAATATATAATTCCAAAGTGAAAACCTCGCATCTATTTTTACATAAACTGATTCAGCATATTTAAGGCCATCATTAGTGTAAATTTTAACCCAGGCTGAATATTTACCTTCTTGAACAATCTTATCTGAAAATGCAGTAAATTCACCTTTTTCATTTACGTCTGCCAAATAATTTGAAACTTTACCATTAGGAGAAATTACATAAATAAATGTATCAAAATCGGGATATTTCGTTCTACCGTTGATTTGGATAGATTCCCCGATTTTTATATCTTTCGTATAAGATATGATTTCTGGTTTTTCCAAAGTATCAATTACAATATCAATCGTTGTTTCATTTTTATTGCCCGCAAAATCAACTGCTTCAATCTTTATGGTATTTTTTCCAAAACTTAAAACATCATTAACATTGTAAATAGTCCTTCCTCCAACGGCCGGCGCAGTGAAGTTTTCGTAGCCGGGAACCGTTATATTGAAATAATCAATTCCAGAAAGTTCATCTTCGGCTCCCAAACTAAGAACACGTTTCCCGCTTGAATCCAAATAATCATTCGCCAATAAATTTTTAGGCGGAGTAGTGTCAATTCTTACCATATAGTGAGCAGGTTTAGACCACCCTTGTTTGGTCTTATAGTTAACATGGAAATAATTAATGCCGTCTTTAATATTTGTTTTTTCTTTTTCTGAAACTACCAGAGTAGACTTGGTGCTTGGAGTTGAATCAGAACTTGTATTCAAGAGCGTTGAAACAGCTAAAACACCTTTTGGATTATTCCAACTAAAATGCGCATCTTTTAATGAATACCACTTTTCTCGATTTGGATGAGTTGTTGAAGTAATTTGGACTGGTGAGAGAACTTTTGAAACTATTGGCGCTATTGGTGCTGTCGGCGCCACAGAGGAACTCAGGGTAAAAACACCGGGTGAAGAATTTGTGAGAATATTAGTGCCTAATCCGTCATTTGCCAATACGGATGCGGAAGAAAAAGATAACTCCGCTCGTGGAGTTGATTTTACTTTAAAGGTAATAGTAAGAATCCGGCCTCGCGTTCCGGTAAAACCGGGATTCGGAATCACTCCTTCAAAAGATATATTGCCATTTTCTCCGGTGTCATAATAAGAAGGCTCTTGCGTCCAAATAGATAGTATGGAAGAATTTTTGGAGAAAGAAATAAATTGAAGCTTGCTCTTCGGAAATGAAAGTATGCCGGAAACTGCGTTGATCGCTTGGTCGAGACTTGAAACGGTCACGTCCACCTTGAAACTATCTCCCACTTTATATGAGCCGGCAGAAGGCGTTGTTTGAATAGTGGCCGCGGAAGCTGATCCTGCGATAAAGAATAAAGAAACAAAAAGTAATGCAAGTAAAAATTTTCTCATTTTTGTTTAAATTTCTTTAAAAAATGTTTAACAACACAGAAAAGAAATATAATTAGAAGTAATAATAAGACTACATATATAATTATACTCGTATTTTTGTACCAAACAAGAGGATTTTGCGGGGAAATGGTCTCTATCCTTTCATTCCCATTTTTGTCAACCGCTTTTATAAAAATATAGCTCTGGAGTTTTTGGTCTTTTAAGAGATACGGGCTTTGGGCATCAATCCATTTGCCGAAGGACAGATGATAATTTCCGAGTTTTGATTCCAAGACTTCATAATGGCCGATTCCGGACATCTTATCAACAGTGCTGAATACTAAGAAATATTTTCCGTCAAATATGCCGGAGTCGCTGGTAATTTCCGGGACGAAACTTTCCGGTATTTCTTCATCTTCTATTTTAGGAATGTCGGCTGTTTCGGCGCCGATATTGCCGGAAATTATAAAACTGGAATTATTGGCGCTTAATTTTGATTCTGTGCTGTTCTCATCATTTAATAATGTCTTGCCATTTTCTACTCGGATATTCCCATATCCTTCTTTTTTTGTTTTAAAAACTAAAGATATTATTTGTCCTTCTTTCCCAATATAACCGCCCGGAACAATTCCGGAGAAAACAAATTGCCCGTTGGAAGAATCTTGCGTTTTTTCTATCCAAAAATTAATTATTGAATTTCCGTCCCTGACATCATTCAATACCAAAAGATCAGTCGGGAAAATAACTGTCGCTTCCATTGCGTTTATTTTTTCATCTTCTGTGTTTAAAATGAGTTTGACTTCAAAAATTTCTCCGACTTTTAATTGGCTGTTCTCCGGAACGAGATTCATTTGCGAAGCGGAAACAGGCGCAGAAAATAGAAAATAGAAAATAGAAAATAGAAAAATCAGCAGAAAAAGACAGGAGGAATTTGTTTTAGTTTTTTGACTTTTGTTCATAAAAATATTCTTTTAACATTCTTTTTAATAATCTTGACCCCTGACTTGTTTTTAGGTATTTTTCTCTCCGCTTGGCGTCTTTGTCATTCCTGTATGCTTCATAAAAAATTAGTTTCCATGGCCTGTTTGCTTTTGTTGAAATATTTAACCCGCCATTATGTTTTTCTAGTCTCGCTTTTAAATCCTTTGTATAACCAATATACAAACTTTGATTTTTTATACTTTGTAATACATATACATAATAAAACATAATTTTTTTGATTTTCTTACACCCCGTCCACAGGGTAGTAGATTTTCTTATACCCTGTCCACCGGGTAGTAGAAGTTGACGATGCTCCGACTAGCCCTGTCCACAGGGTAGTGAATTTTGGCGATGCTCCGACATTAGTCGGAGCGCGCTTTGCGCCTCGCCAAAATCTACTACCCTGTCCAGTTGTAGGCCAAAATACTGAAGTCAATTATATTGACCTTGGCGTCATTATTCATATCGACTTTTGCGGGAGGCGAAGATTTTTTATACCAAAATGCCATTATAGAAAAATCAATTAAGTTGACCCTGCAGTCTCCATTCAAGTCGCCTTTGGCCGCGCAAGCTTTCTCTCCCTTCAAAACATTTTTGTCGCCGACCAAGAAAGCGACTGTCTTGCCGAACGACGTTATTTCAGTGAGGAAAGCTGTTTTTGATTTTGTATTGTGATTTCCGTATTCAAGAGGAACTGTGTCAAAATTATAAAGATATACTCCGCTTGAATCCGCTTTTATTTTTCCGAAATATTCTTTGTCGGAATGCACGGAAATCGTGACATCGCTTAATGGGACGGTCTGTCCGAAAATAGCTATATTATCTCCTTTTTTCACTTCCGACTTGTCAACATCAATTGTGGGAGCCAGAAAAATTCCCCCGACTTGAGTATTAGAACCATAAGTGAAATAGACAGGGAAAGTAAAAAGAGTCGAGCGATTTCCATTTTTGTCTTCGCCATAAACGGAGAAAGTATAATTGCCTGTTGAAAGATTGCTTAAGGTGACGGAAAACGACGCATCGGGACCGGCTATAGTCGTAATGGCTATTTGTCCGTCTTTAAGAATAGTAACTTTGCTTAAAGGATATGCTCGGCCGGAAAAAGTTATTCCCGTGGTGACAAGCGGACCGCCGGCGCCACCGCCTCCGCCCGGAGGCGTGGGAGGCACAGTGGCCGTGGCTGAAGCGCAGATTTTTGTATTGTAAGCGCCGGCATCTCCGACATGCGCGTTAGTTATGCCGGAAATTGAAGCGAGGGTGGTTTGATAGCCGGCGCAATTGCCGTTTCCATATCCGATGGAAACCGTGCCGGATGTAATTGATAGGCAGGCATTATTCGCGTAATTTGCTTGCGTATTTTGTTCAACATGCGCGTTTGTCGCGCTGGACAATCTTGCCACTGTCACCGAAGTTCCCACGCAGGAATTTCCTATGCCGGAAACTCCGCTACAACAAGCGTATTTTGAATAATTGGACTGGGTCTGAAGTTCGGCGTGGGCATTTGAACTTGCCGACATTTTAAAAATTGTTTTATCCGGCGAATTGCAGACATTGGCAATTGAACAAGTAAGAGCGGCGTAAGCATAATGCCCGCTGAATAAGATTACAATAACAGAAATTAAAATTAATAATTTTTTCATCCCGTTAGAGATAGGGAACGACTTAAGCGATTCTTAAGATAACGTTTACCCATACCAGTTTTTAAATATTTTTCTCTCGACCTAGCATCTTGCTCATTTAAACACGCTTCGTAATAAATAATCTCGTAAGGAATATACTTCTTTGTGAAATTGGAAAGACCATCATTGTGTTGCTTAAGTCGTTTCCGTAAGTCATTGGTACTTCCAGTGTAAAACTTACTATACTTCTTGCTTTTTAGTAAATAAGTGTAAAACATAACTTTTTAATCTCTAACGGGATTCATCACTTTTTAATCTCTAACGGGATTCATTTTATAAAAAATCAAGAAATATTATGAAACAAGACCTTGTTTGCAATTATTGGGATTTCTTTAATAAAAAATTTCTTTACCGTGTTCCAGCTTGCCTTGAAATATATATCAGGTTCTGGATCACTTTCGGCGTCTTCGAAATACACCAAACTCTTTAAAATATGCGTAAGATTCTGATGTATGGCGTATTGTTTATGGACTCGCGGAATAATTTCAGACAATGGCTGGACATTTTGGCAAATCCAGTACAAATCAAAGAAATCTCTTTTTTTTCCTCTTTGAGAAATAGCGATGATTTTCATCACGGCAATATCCAAGGGTGTCATTATTGCAATTGCGCCGTACCTATGCATTTCCATAGCTGGCATAAAAAACGGATATGCAATAAAACTCATCTTCGCTCCAAAGAACTCCCCATATAATGTTCCGCTGCTTAAAGAAGTAGTTACCCATTTGCCTTGACTAGCTAATAATTCTTCAATTTTTTTCTCATCAAACTTTTTTCGTTCTGTAAAAAAATCTAAGTCGACAGACTGCCGATGTCCCGCTTGAAGCGCCAAAGCAGTACCGCCCGCCAAATACCATTTGCCTCGTGAAAAAAAATCTACCTTAGCGCATTTTTGAAATGCGCGCAATGTTATTTTTGGTAAAATATCAAAATGAAAAGGGCTTTGATCTTGTTTTATTTTACTAATAATGACCATAGTGCTTTTGATTTTGGGCTTACTTGCGCTCTGGGAAGATGCAGGGTTTTTTTTATCACTCGTTTTGGATAATTTTTAAACACCCAACTCACTTCATTTGGTCGACCGAATTCCAAAATGCGCTCAATAATGTATCGGGCATTTTTTATCGTATCTATTTTTTTGGGATTAGTATCCCAAAACAATGCTTGTCTAAATTTCATCCCGTTTAGAAGTTATCCTAATAATACCTTATCTAAAATAGTATTAGGCAACTTTAATTAATTTTTAATAATCTATCCCGGAAGTTAACTTCTAACGGGATTCATACCTTTATTATAACATAAATTAGACATTATTCCTAAGCATAATGCCCGCTAAATAAAATTACGGCAAAAATTAGAATTAGTATTTTTTTATTTAAGGGATGCGGCATTTTTCTTGTTTTTTAGGAAATTCTTTTTTGTAACAATTGAACGACCGAGCCGTTTTTCTAATTTTTTGCGAGCGCCGCCGGCGATATTTCCCCCTGCGCGAGCATCTGATTTTAATTTAGGAATACCTTTTGAATCGTCTTTTTTATGTATTTCTGTCGTGGCTGTTTCAGCAAGCATATTTAACACAAGTTCAAGATTGGTCATATTGTCTCGCAAACTTTCTTTCTTTAATTCTTTGAGATTTTTGTATTCTTTTGTTGTGAGTCCTGCCCATGCTTTTGAAATTTCATCCGTCAAAATAGCAAATTCCACGCCTTCTTTTGCTCCGCGATTTTCCCATTCGTCGGTCAATGATTTGCGAATTTCAATACTCTTTAATCTTTGATTTATCCAGTTTTGACTGTAGCCTTTTTGTAGATATGTTCTAAGCGCCCTATTTATGCCGATCTCCGGATCGGCTGTTTCTTCTAACCTTTCATAACCCACGCGCGCGAGCCATAATTTGAAAGGTTCCGCTTTTGGAGATGGGATAGATTGGATTAAACGGAACATTACTTCTGTATCAGCAGCGTCAGTGGCGTAATATTTACCATCTGTTGCCTGCATTTTCAGTTGGTCACATTTTGTGACGACCTCACTTCCTTCTTCTTTTAAGCGATTTTTTAGTGTTGTCCAATAACTTTGAGCCCTTTTATGTTCAGGCTGATCTGTCAAAACGGCAATCACATCTACAATCGAAAAATACCATAATTCTTTTTCAGAATCCCAATGCCTGCGAATCTCTTTATTTTCAAAAATTACTATTTTATTTTTCGTTTTTTTCCTCATAATTTCTGACAGAGCTTTTTAAAAAAGACAAATATATAATTAAAATTAATATTTTTTTCATTTATTCAGTTCAGTTTCTTCTTTCATATATTTACCAAGTTGCTAATGCACTACGAACCCAAGTGTTTGTAGCCGAACAGACATAAATATAGCCAGCCGTTATTCTTATTTCTCCCAATACTCCTGTATCTGTGGCATTGGCAGGCGCTGTATTTAATGCTGATAATTTATATTGTGTTGTGCACCTGTAACTAATGCGCCCGTATTTCCATTAAGTTTTTGTATCGCTTGTAAAATAGTGTCTGTTGCTGCGACAACTCCCGCTCCGCTCACATAACCCGTCAAAGGCGCCGCAATTGCTCTTGCGTTGGTAAAATATAAATTAGTTCCTTCGGCAATGTTGGTAGTGGTCAAAACCACAGCGCCGGTCGCCCCATTTACTGACAAAACAGTATCAGTCGGCGTGAGCAGTTGCTGCCACTCGCCTATTAAATCACAATTATTGGAAGCGCAAATATAACTTTGGCTTAAATCGCTTCTGACGGCAACATCTCCAATTTCTGTGGTTAAAGCGAGCATCGCCGCCTCGCTGGCAACAACATAAGTATTTGAAATGCTAATTAACGGCAATTGAGCGCTTGGAATTTTACTGTCAGCGCCTAAAGTCGCGACGCCATTTGCCGCTCCTTTTTGCGCCAAAAATACCGGATCAGTTTCAGCTGTAAGATACGCTTGCAAATTAGAAATCTGACTTTCTGTTATTGAAATTCCAGTTGACTTATTCCAAGCTGTATATACCGGATCAGCTTCAGAATACAAAGGCGGAGTTGCTATTTTCCATGCGCCAAAAACCGGGTCAGCTTCAGCTCCAGTAAAAATAGTTGCATCGGCATCTGGGAAAGTATATGTCCTAAGGGCGGTCGGACCGGTTACTTGAAAAGTTCCATCGCCGGTTTCTGTCCAAGAGTGGCCCGGATTCGGAGTTACGGCAGTTACAATGCGAATGACAGAAAAAAAGACAACAATAATTAAAATAACATTTATAATTTTAGCAGTACTCCACCTTTTGTTCGTATTTAATTTTGATTTTATTTTCATGTCTATCATAATTTTATTTCTTTCCCCTCTCCTTTATAAGGAGAGGGTTAGGGTGAGGTTAAGTTTTTAATAAAAGTTATTATAATTATAACACAAGCGGCGCTAGCACAGTAGGCATATGTATTGTAGTGTCAATTTTTATTTCTTTATTTGCGCCGAGAGAATGAGCGGTACCGGGAGCCGGCAAAATAATAGAAGCGTCATTACCGTCAGCGTCTTTTATGCTTCCGCCGTTCAAAGACAGAGAATTAATTGAAATGTAATCAAGGTCTGAAGAAAAATTACCGGAAGCGATTTTATAAGTGAAAACCAAAATATCAGTGCCGGAACCAATACTATAATTAATCAAAGTTTCGGAAGGATTGCCGGTCGTGATGGAAAGCATGGGAGAACCAATTACTTCTACCGGCTTGCTAAATACGACATAGATTGGCATCGGACCAGTCCTGTATTTATTATTGCGGATCGGGGAAGTGACGTCTAAAACAGTCGCTGTATCAGATGTGAGAATAATTGGGACAATCTCGGGTTCTTCTATTGGGGCTTCCGCTGGAGGCGGAGTTGGTTCTTCAACTGGCGGAGTTTCAGTATCCTCTTCTTTATTTATATCTTGCTCGTCATTTTCTTCTTCGTTTTTTTCATTATCTCCATCTTGTTTGTCATTTCCTTCATCATTTTCTTCATCTTCACATTTGCCAACAGTATCCCCATGATCAAGGTGCGCCTGTAATGCAGACTGCGATATTGTGATGGTAAATGGTTTGTCCGAGGATATATGGCATACTTCTACATTCTCATTTTCTTTATCGCTATCTTTTTTATCTTTTTCTTCTTTATCATTTTTTTCCTCATCTTTTTCATCCTTGTCCGCCAAAGCTTTAGCGTCGGAGGAAGCAGAAATAACAACTTTATTAATATTTTCAGCTTGCTCACCAATAAAAGCGGCAATCTTTTCAATATTTATGATTTCTTCAACTTTTTCTTCTTTGCTTCCTTTTTCCTCCTCCTTGTCTTTTTCTTCCTTATCCGCGTTCATGGCCATTTTTTCATTCTTGTCCGCCAAAGCTTCAGCGTCGGCGGAGTCTTTGCCTTTATCGGCTTGAATAAGGCATAGGTTGAAAACATAGGAGTTATAAGCAATCATGCCTGTAAACAAAACAATAGCGAAGAAAGTAAGCCAATGGACATGCTTATGATATGGATGTCTATGCCATTTTGAATACCAGCCAACTTTATTGCACAAGTTGTCGTGATGTTTTGAAAGTGAAATGAATCTTTTTAGCTTCATAATTTTATTATACCATACTTTTGAATATTAAAAGAGGATTTCGTAATATCCCAATAGCTTGGAATCACCTAGGAGTTAAAATGATTTTATATGTCATATACAACAATATAATAAATTAATTAGTCAATGTTTTGCGCGGCTGATGGGGCTTTCCTTACAGGAACAGTATACCAATTGGATCTTTTGAAATTTTTTTTAAAAATTCCAAAAGCTGCTCAATTGGTTTCAGCACCCATACAGAAGTGATAACATCACTTCCTCAACCACGCATTAAAAAATACCCTTTCGAGTATTTTTTAATTTGCGCGGCTGATGGGTGCTGACCCCACGACCTCTCGCGTGCACTTATCCTATATTTTCATAAAGGCATGGACTATATCTTCACCCGACTTCGCTACTTGCGTAGCTTCGACGGGCAAGGCCATATAATCTCAAAAAGATTTAGGCTTGCCCGCCGTAGTTTGCTTTAGCAAACGAAGGGCGGGTGCTCCGGTATCTAGTCTCTACGGCGCCCCTTCTCTTTGCTTATTTATTATGAAAGCAAAAATATGGAAGGGTTCCCACGGTATTCGCATGTCCTTCGTAAATACAAAGAATTTAGCCTCCACCGTTATCCCAGAGAGTTTCAACCCCGCTTTAGCGGGGAAGCTGCACGAATCTACAGGCGAGTGTTCCACCGTTGAACTACAGCCGCAATCTCTTAAATTTTTCAAAGATTATTTTCTTTCTTTTAAGATATAAACCGTTAAAATCTTTGATACTTCTATTATACATAAAATCATACAATTTCAAAGCGTTTATAGTGCTAAATTGTAATCTACAAAATTGCTTATTTTTGGGTATATAAATACAACCTCCTTTTACATCAAATAAACTAAATTTAATATGCAATTTTTTTATAAATTCATAAGAACATGAAGTAAAAGTCAGCTTTAAAACTTTATGTCTTGTCTTTCTTCCTTTATGTATTTCTCCTTGCCAAATATTTCCATCCCCATCAAAATAACCCCTAACAAAATCTGAAAAATATTTTTTGGGGATATTGGGAATAGCTAAACTTTTTGTTTTCTTTTCAGAAAAACCAAGCTTGCGTAAATCATTACACATTTCTATACTGCCAATTTGAAGTCTATATATAATATTTTCACCCACCCTTTTTGGCATACGAATACTTATTTTATGATCCGCTTCTATTGCCTTTTTAATACTTTTCAAAAGTTCTTTATCTGTAATCTGAATACACCAAAACTGTCCTCCTCTCCTATTCACTGTTATATATCCATCTGCTGCAAAAAATCCTAAAACGTAAGCCATTTCTGGAGTCCATTTTTTGAAAAAATTTTTATTTACTTTTTTATAAACAGGCATAAGCATATTATACCACGTGACAGGAGATTATACTAACCAATTTATAGATAAAATTTGTGTCGGCGGCAGGGAGTGCGCCTGCGACCTGAGGCTTATGAGTCCTCCGCTCTACTAACTGAGCTACGCCGACATATTGGCTAGAATATCATATTCTAAGGGTTTTTTCAAATCCGTTTGCAAAAATTTCTTTTTTATTATAGAGTTGTATAATAGTTTAGCGGGATGGAGAAGAGGTATCTCGTAAGGCTCATAACCTTAAGACGGCCGTTCGATTCGGCCTCCCGCAACAATTAAATTTCCAGATAGCCAAATTCGCGAAAAATTTGCTCATATAAAGCAATCAGCCTTTTTGCTTCATGTTGAGAAAGTTCAAATTCTGATCCTTCGTGAGCTATTCTATTTCTCACAATATGTACTTCCCAGGCAGAACTAATATTGCGAAATTTTTCTTTATCGGCATTTTTTAATTTCTCGCCTAAGTTTTCTCCCGGAACGCCTAAATAATCCATCAGCCCTTCAAGCATGGAATCAGCTTCAATTATGGCAAGTTTCCAATCGCCATGATTTTGGGAAAAAAGATGCTGTAAAACACTTTCCCATTTTTCATTTTTTGGTCCTTCTCCTTTTGCCCATAATTTTTTTTCTCGTTCAGCTTGCTTGTGCATATATTCTTCTATTTCATGTTCTAAATGTTTTTTTTCTTTTGCCCTAATCTCAAGCATTCTAACAAAACAATAGGCAATAATAAAAAGGAAAAAAACCACAAGAACAAAGAGTAAAATTTTTAAAGAATCAACAGTAGAGGAAGTAGAAGAAGAGCCGCCGCCTGAACCGGAACCAAAAATACTGCGAAAAAATTCCAAGATTTTATTAAAGATATATTCCAGATTTAAATATGTAGGCTCAACGTTTGGCATATTATTTATTTTCTCTCAAATCCTTCTCAATTGCAAATAGTGACTCGTCGGAGAACAAAGGACCGGTAAACTGAATTCCCATTGGCAGATTTTCTTTTGAAAAACCGGAAGGAATTGAAATTGATGGTATTCCGGCTATGTTGGCCGGCACGGTAAAAATGTCGGACAAATACATTTGCAGAGGGTCAGATTTCTCTCCGAATTTAAAGGCTGTTGTCGGCGTTGTTGGCGTCATAACAAAATCCACATCCTTAAAAATATTTTCAAATTCTTTTTCAATGGCATGGCGTACTTTCCAAGCTTTATTGTAGTAAGCATCATAATATCCGTGAGACAAAACATAAGTTCCCAAAATTATTCTTCTGCGAGTTTCTGCACCAAATCCAGCTGAACGGCTTTTTTTATAGGTATCAAAAACACCTGCCTGCCGGCCAGGCAGGTTCTCCCCTTCTTTTCTTAATCCATACCTTACTCCATCCAGCCTAGATAAGTTTGTAGAAACTTCTGCCGGCATTAAAATGTAATAAACCGCCAAGGCATATTTAGAATAAGGAAGCAAAACATCTTTTATTTTATATCCGGCTTTTTTTAATTTTTCCAAACTTTCTTCAAAATTTTCTAAAACTTCTTTATCAACTCCATCTTTCAGCCACTCACGCGGAACACCAATAACGGAACCAGATAAAGCTTTTCCGAGTGGTCTGGGCCCAGACCGAGGACCCGAGGAAAAGCTTTGGCTGGTGAAGTCTACTGAAGTACTATCCATTTCATCTTTCCCAACTATCGTGTCAAAAATTATTTTCGCGTCTTCCGAATTTTTCGCAAAAGGTCCTATTTGATCCAAAGAAGAAGCCATGGCCATAACTCCGGAACGGGAAACAATATCATAACTAGGTTTCATTCCAACAACTCCGCAAAAACTTGCCGGCTGGCGAATTGAACCGCCCGTATCGGACCCAAGCGCGCCGAGACACATTCCCGTTGCCACCGCCGCGGCAGAACCGCCTGAAGAACCTCCGGGAACTCTTGAAGTATCAAATGGGTTTTTGACGGGTCCGTAAGCTGAATTTTCCGTAGAAGATCCCATGGCAAATTCATCCATATTCGTCCTGCCTATTAAAACCGCTCCTGCTTCTTTTAATTTTTTTATTACAAAAGCGTCATAACTGGCTGTGTAATTTTCCAACATTTTTGAACCGGCGCTTACTTTTCTGCCATTTATTAAAATATTGTCTTTTATGGCAATCGGTATTCCAGTCAACTTCCCACCCTTGCCGGATTTAATTATTTCATCGGCTTTTTTTGCCTGTTCAAGCGCATCGTCTCCTCCAAAGGCGGATCCAGAAAAAACTTCAAGAAAAATATTTAACTCCTTATTTTTTTCTTCAATATTTTTTAAACAAGCCGAAACTAAACCAATGGAAGTTAATTCTCCGTTTCTCATCATCTTTCCCGCTTTTTCAATTGTTAAATCTTTTACATCTAGCATTTTTTTACAAAATTTTTTTTACTTTTACAAAACCATCTTTCGAATCCGGGAATTGATCAATTATTAAATCTTTAGAAAAGACCGAGGAAGCTGGTAAATCTTCTCGCCAGACATTTTTATTCAAATAGCTTGGCTCAACATCTTTTGTCTCAACCTCCTGCACTTGTTTTACATAGCCCAAAATTTCCTCCATATCTTTCAAGAGATTTTCCTTTTCTTTGTCTGTAAGCTCTATTTTTGCCAGCTCCGCAAGGTTCTCAACATCCTTGATATCCATCCCGTTAGAAGTAGGAAATCTTTAGATTTCCGTAGTTATACCTATTAATAACGACTATAAAAACACACAAAATAACATTACATCCCGTATTCTAAACTAACAGAATGACTTCTAACGGGATCCATATCAAAAGTATAGCAAAATAACGAGAAAATTAAAATTTTATTTTACAAGCAAAGCTTTGACTCTGGCTTCCACTGGCGGGTGAGTACTGAAAAGACCGGAAACCTTTTTCCCCATTCCACCAAAAGGATTCGCTATAAAAAGATGAGCGGTGGCCTTGTTTGCATATTTCATTGGTTGAGAATATTTTGAAATTTTCTGAAGAGCACTGGCAAGTCCTTCGGGATAGCGGGTAAGCAAAGCCCCGGAAGCATCAGCTAAAAATTCCCTTTTGCGGGAAATGGCTAATTGAATAAGTACAGCAAAAATCGGCGCCAAAATTGAAAGTACAATTCCAACAAGCATCATAATTCCTCCACCCCTGTCATTGTCCCTACTGCCACCAAAAAACATTGAACGCATAAACATATTGGCGATGATGGAAATAAAACCGACTAAAACCACTACAACAGTGGAAAGCAAAATATCTCTATTCCCTATATGTGAAAGTTCATGAGCAATCACGCCCTCCAATTCATTTTTTTCTAAAATTTGTAAAAGTCCAGTAGTCACTGCAACAACTGCATGTTCTTTATTTCTACCAGTCGCAAAAGCGTTTGGTGATGGATCGTTTATGATATAAAGTTTCGGCATCGGCAATCCGGCGGTAATGGAAAGATTTTCAACAATATGCCAAAGTTCCCTGTTGTCTTCTTCTTTAATTTGTTTTGCATGATTTATACTTAATGCAATTTTGTCAGAATACCAATAACTTATAAAATTCATAACAATGCTAAAAATTACAAAAAAATATAAAATATTCGGATTCCCATAATATTGCGAAAAGAAAAAACCAATGCCAATTACAATCACAAAAAACACGCTCATCAAAAGCCAAGTCTTAGAAACATTTTTTGATTGTTGAGTATATAACGTTGCCATAAAATTATCTGTACTTTCATATTACACAAAAATACATTCAAAATCAACATCAAGAAAACATAAAATGTCAGATTTAAAATACGATAGCATATTAAATTTGACACTATCTTAAATTAAATTATAATAGATATTATGAGTCAACTGGAAAAAGAATTAAGGAAAAAAGAACGAATTGGGAAAACTCAGAAAATCATTCTGGGAACTATAGCCACAGCTGGAATCATAAGCATAGCAGTACTTGCTCCAAATGTCTTACAAGCTTTTGGGATGATAAGCAAAGCAATGAAACGAAAAAGAAAATATGAAATAAAATCTTCCCTATCCAAATTAGTCGACCGAAATTTAATAGAATTCATAAAAAATAAAAATGGAAATGCAGTCGCCAGATTAACTGAAAAAGGAGAGAAAATTCTACGGCTTGTGGGAATAAATGAGTTTAAAATAAAAAAGCCAAAAAAATGGGATGGTAAATGGCGAGTAATAACTTTTGACATAAAAGAAGAGAGAAAATCTACTAGAAATCAAATCCGCCATACTCTAAAAATGATAGGCTTTTGTCAGCTTCATAAGAGTGTTTGGGTTTTTCCATATGATTGTGAAGATTTGATAACATTATTAAAAGCTGATTTTAAAATAGGAAAAGATTTACTTTATATGATAGTCTGTAAAATGGAATACGAAAAACCTTTATTAAATTACTTTAAATTAAAAAGAGGGTAAAAAATGTCTAATTTAAAGTGCGATAGCATATTAAAACTGACAAATAATAAGGTAATAAAAAACATGGACATCAAAAGCCAAGTCTTAGAAACATTTTTTGATTGTTGGGTATAGAGAGTCATGGTTTTTGCTTTTTGGTTTTTGGTTTTAGTTGTTAGTTTTTAATTTTTTTATAATTGCAGACAACATTTTTTGTTCATCTTCTATCATTTTTGGTAAATTTTTCAAATCAACTTTATATATTTCCTTCGCAAGAATAAGTTGTGTTTCAACTTCAAATAAAGAGCCTTGGGCAATATAAAGAAAATTAATAAAATCTTTTTTTGAACTTCGTCCCCTTCCCTCTGCTATATTAGACGAAATTGAAACTGCCGAGCGACGAATTTGCGACGTAAGTCCAAAAATTTCTTCTTTGGGAAAAGACTTGGTAATTTCATATATTTCTTTTGCAATATCTAATCCTTTTTGCCAGATTATTAAATCACGAAAAGAAGTAATTTTTGGATTATTGTATTCCATATCTAAAAGCAAACACCAAAAACCAAGCACCAAACTAATTAGAATTTCACTTCTACCGGATTTTGAGCAATATCGTTGTCCGGTAAATCAAAGAATTCCATTTTAATGAATTTAAAGATGCCAGCAATAATGTTTGATGGAAAGCTTTCAATTTTTATATTTAAGTCGCGAACATTGGCATTATAGAATCTGCGGGCTGATTGAATTTTATTTTCCGTGTCAGAAAGTTCACTCTGAAGAGCAAGAAAGTTTTGATTAGCTTTCAGGTCTGGATACGCCTCAGAAACAGCAAACAACGATTTAAGCGCGTCAGAAAGCATATTTTCCGCTTTAGCATGATTTATGTTCGCGCCCTGAGAATTCATTGCATTAGACCTAGCTGAAGTAACTTGATCAAAAACCTTGCTTTCATGCGTGGCATAACCCTTTACGGTATTTATTAAATTTGGAATCAAATCATATCGGCGCTTCAACTGAACTTCAATGTCCGCCCAAGCCTCATGCGACCTATTTTTTAAAGATATAAAACGATTGAATGCATAAACAGCCCATAAAACTATAATTCCCAAAACTATCAGAATAATTGTTGTAATGTTCATATATTTATTTTTTGATTAATAATAAGTTATTTTTTCTTCTTCTGCCACTCTTCGACTAAAACTAAAAGCGGTGAAGCCAAGAATATTGAGGAATAGGTTCCAAAGAACATTCCTACTGTAAGCATTATTGCAAAATATTTTGTAGAGGTTGGCCCAAAGAATACAAGGGAAAGCAAAACTAAAATAACAGTAAATGAAGTGCAAATAGACCGCACATAGGATTGCTCCAAACTCTTGCCGACTGTCTCATTAAAACTCATTTCAACCTTATTTTTCAAATTTTCTCTAATACGATCAAATATAACTATTGTGTCAGAAACTGAAAGACCAAGAATTGTCAGCGCTGCAACCACAAAAAGAGTGTCAACTTCGGCTCCATAAAAGTGACTTAAAAATGTAAAAAGCCCGATTGGAATAATAACATCGTGCAATAATGAAACAATAGCGATTAAACCATATCTCCAAGAAGAAACTGGCTTAGAAACTTTTCTAAAAGCAAAAGCAATAAAAAGAATAATCCCAAGAGAAACTAAAATAATAGCGATAATTGCTTTTCTAGTGAGCTCTTTCCCGACAGATGGCCCAATAGAATTAAAACTTTTTTCTTCTAAAACATTTTTCTCGTTATTTGAAAGAGTTTTGAGAATTAAGGTATGTTCAGCTTCATTTAAATCAATAGATTTCACAATATATCCCATATCCCCTGTTGGCTGAATAGAAATAGAACCTAAATTAAGCGCCTGAAGAGCAGAATGCAAATCAGCTTGCGCAGGTCTTGCATCCTTATAAACAACTTCGGTCAAAGCGCCGCCTTTAAAATCAATACCGACTTTTAATCCAAAAACAAAAAGCGAAATAATAGATAAAACAACTAGCGCTATTGAGATACTGATAAATATTTTTTTGTGTTTGATGATAAACATGTTTTTTGAGATAGAGCTTTAGACTCTAGATAGAGTCTAAAGCTCTATCTCTATTATTTACTAATGCCTGAACTGAATAAAAATCTAGCAACCTTACCCTCTCCAATAAAATTAACACTAGAAAGAAAAATTTTAGTAATGGTAATTGCAGATAACATTGAAACCAAAACTCCCATACCAAGAGTTAATGCAAAACCTTTAATCAACGGCGTACCGAACCAGAAAAGAATAACGGCAGTGATAATACTTGAAGAATTAGAATCACGAATGGAAAACCATGCGCGAGAGAAACCAGTGGAAACTGCATCTGAAATTATGCGCCCCGAGCGCATTTCTTCTTTTACTCGTTCAAAAATAAGGACATTAGCATCTACCGCTATGCCTAAGGAAATAATGAAGCCAGCGATACCAGCGGCGGTTAAAGTGACAGGCAATAATTTAAAGAGTGTAAGAATAATTGCAATATAAATACAAAGAGAAATTACTGCGATGATCCCGGGTAAACGATACCAAAGTATTAAAAACAGAGCAATAAATAAAAATCCGATTATGGCAGCTTTAACACCGGCATGAACAGCATTATCGCCTAAACTTGCGCCGATTGTTTGTTTTGAAAGAAGCGAGATAGGAACTGGAAGAGCGCCTGAATTTAATCTCCCAACCAATTGTTTTGCTTCTGTCGGAGTAAAGTTTCCAGAAATTTGCGCTTCACCGCCGGTAATTTCCTCACGCACGACTGGAGTTGAAATCGGAGCTCCGTCCAGGTAAATCGCGACAATTTTTCCAACATTATTTTTTGTTATTTCAGCAAAAAGTTTCGTGCCAGTATCGTCAAATTGCAAACCTACTTTCGGCTCGCGGGTGTTTTGGTCAAATTCCAAAATTGCTTTCTTCAAATATCTGCCGGAAAGTTCAGTTGAAACAAATTGCTGGCTCATGTCTATATTAACTTTTCCATTTTCATCAACTGTCGCGGTTTTAGGAGCATCTTTTGGCGCTTCTGTTTTAAATTCCAAAAGCGGGGTTTGCCCTATCATAGCCGTCGCTTTTTCCACATCAGTCACGCCTGGAAGATCAACAATTAATTTTTCTTCTCCGCCGGAAACAAAACCTCCTTCTTGAATTTGCACTACTGGTTCAGAAACTCCAAAAAGATTAACTCTGCGTTCAATCACATCTCGAAGAGCGTTCATTGAGTCTGAAACTTGCCCCGAAGGAACTCCTGACACATCGGCTTTGTAAATTAAATGACTTCCGCCGGAAAGATCCAAACCCAAACGAAATGGGGAATGCTTGAAAAATGATCCGGAACTTTCGTAATTTATATTTAATTTAGGCTCCGATTTAAAAACAAAAAAAGCCACCCCGATTCCCAACAACAATATGACAACCGCTAATATCCTTTTTTTAATCATATTAATTCTTTTCCATGTCCCGTTAGTCCCGCCATGGCGGGATCGTTCGGGATTCCATATAAATATATAGCATCTATTATATATACATATTTTTAAAAATGCAACTAAAGATTTTAATAATATTTACCCTTTAAAAATAAAACTATTTGGAAGCTTTACATAAATACTTAACAAAATAAGCGGTTCCGATTCCTAAAATAAAACCGCACAAGATATCAATTGGAAAATGCACGCCTGCGATAATGCGGGCAAGACCGATCAGGAGCGCAAAAAACATAAATGCGTAACCGATTTTTTTGTGGCTGAAAAAAAGAGAAAAAGCCAGAGCCATAAAAAAAGTTGCGTGGCCTGAAGGGAAAGCATATCCTGTTCCGGTAAGAAGAGAACTGACATTGGGAAGTACAGCGAAAGGTCTATAACTGTGAAACACAAATTTAAAAATGTAAGACAAAAACCAAGCCAAGCCACTGGAGAAAAATACTAAAACGACTTCCCGAATTCGTTTTTTAAATTCTCGAACTGGAAAATTTGAATTAATATTGTCCCGATGAAAAAATAAAAATAATATGGCAGTCAAAATCACAATATAGGGAAAAGCATCAGCGACAAAAATAACCACCTTGTCAAAAAAAATAGATTTATGCGAAAGATTATAAAATGTGAAAAAAATTTGATTATTAAGCATTATTTTTATTCTTAGCTACTTTTAATACATTTTTAAAAAGCATTGCCACAGTCACTGGCCCGACTCCGCCGGGCACTGGTGAAACAAAATCTGTCACACCCTTTACTGACTCTAAATCAACATCGCCAACAATTCCGCCATTCGACTCAGAAGTTCCGGCATCTATGAGCACTACTCCTTTTTTAATCATATTTCCTGTTATATATTTTCCATGTCCCATTCCAGAAATTATAACATCAGCCTGTTTTATAATTTCTTCTTTATTTTCTGTCCCGCGAGTAATTGTTTCCGGCTCTAGCCCGCGAAAACGAAGCAAGGCCGTGATAGGTTTGCCCACTAATTCTCCCTGCCCCAAAACAACTATTTTTTTGTCGTTCAAATCCAAATTAATAGAATTTAAAATCTCCATGCAGGCAAATGCAGTCGGAAAACCCAATTCTGTTTTGTCGCTATAAAATTTCTCACTTGCGACAGTCCCTAAACAATCAACGTCTAGTCTCGAATCTATGCTATCAAGTATTGCCCGCCTATCTAGTGACAAAGGCAACGGAAGTTGCACTATAATACCGCACATATTTTGCATCTTATTCAAAATTTTTATTTCTTTTATCAAATCTTCTGTAACGATAGTAGACGGAAAAGATGCATTATGGAAATGAATTCCGACTGTCTCTGCCGTGCGGGCTTTCATTTTGACATACTGCTTTGAAGCTGAATCCTCTCCCACTAAAACATCACAAAACACCGGTTGAAATGACAACTTAGTAATTTCTTTTTTAATTTCCTCTAAAATTTTATTTTTAATTTTTCTCCCGTCAATAATTTGCATGTTGGTTTTTGGTTTTTGGTTTTTGGTTTTTGGTTTTTGGTTTTAGCTAAAAACTAGAACCTAACACCTAGAACCTAATTTATTTTACGCTCCTAAAAATTCATTCTTCATCTCATCCCTATGGGCAACCCTCGCATATTTGCGCATACTCACTAAAATTCCTAAACCTGCAAATTCAGCCATTAAATGAGAACCGCCATAGCTCATAAAAGGCAAAGTAATGCCCGTAACAGGCAAAAGCCCTAAATTCATGCCAATATTTATGAGTATGTGGCTCCCAAAATAAATGGCAAGACCCAAGGCAAAAAGCATTTCAAAATTGGAAGCGCCAAGGGTTGCAAAATAAAGAATCCGCCAAATAACAAAACAAAAAAGCAAAAAAATCAAAAGCGAACCGACAAACCCCCATTCTTCGGCAAAGGCAGCGAAAACGAAATCGGTTTCATACTCTGGTAAAAATTTTAGTCGCGATTGGGTGCCAAAACCAAGACCTTTGCCAATAACCTGGCCAGAGCCGATGGCTATGGTAGACTGAATTGAATTGTAGCCGGAATTATGTATGTCCGCCAATGGATTTAAAAAACTGACAATGCGAGCCTTTTGATACGGCGCAAAAGCAAAAAGCCAAAGCAAGCCAAATATTAATAATCCGGAAAAAATAACAAAAAACAGGTGCCTCTTGGAAATTCCAGAAACAAGAGTCATTCCAAGCCATATCAAAAATATAATCATTGCAGAACCAAAATCCGGCTGAAATAAAACTAATAGGAAAGGTATTAACGCATAAAGACCGGAAATAAAAATGTGTTTTATGTTTCTAATCTCCACATGCCGCCGGGAAAAATATTTTGCTAAAATAAGTATCAGCACTAATTTCATCATATCAGCCGGTTGAAAGGAAAAACTGCCGAAGCTGAACCAGCTTTTAGCGCCATGGATTATGTTTCCAAAAATAAAAAGCGCCAATAAAATTCCGGAAAATAAAAGAAACAAAAACATCAACACATCAGTGCGCTTTAAAAAACGAAAATCAACAAAAGAAAAAATAAAAAAAACGGCGAATGATAGCAATATCCAGATAATCTGTTTATTAAAAAAATTATCCGTACCTTCTGCCGGCGTAAAAGAATTCATAGTCGCAAGACCAGCCAAAACTATCGGAATGATAAAAAAAACCAGCAGCCAATCTATCCCGCTAGAGATCTTTTTTATAGAATTTTGCGATAAATTCTCAATCATTATTATTTAGCATAACCTCTAAATTATTTTAATTTTACAGAAAAAATGTTATACATAGGAATTATTTCCTTTGCAATCACTTTTTCAGAGAAAGCTTCCGGCCATGTAAAATTAATTTCCGCATTTTCTTCTCCCTGAAGGACATCCAGATAGGTACGGCTGGCAGAAATAGCGTTTCCCGCCTGATCGTACAAAATCGCAACTATATTTATTTCAGGAATCTGAAACAATGAATTATTTTTTATGGTAGCAGAAAGTATTGGACTGGTGGCTTCATTTTCTAACTTTATATTTGAAACAAAAACTTTAAGCTGATTAATTTTTTCTTCCGGCACCTGAATCCAAATTGGCATTTCAGCAAATTCAAAGGTCGTATAGATTGGAATAGAATTTCCCATATCAATGGCTGGTTCAAAAACGGCAAAATTGCCCGATGGCGGGACATAAGTTGACCCTTCTCTTTTTCCTATATAAATATTATCTTTGTCGGCAAAGCGAAATCTGTAGGTTATTTTATTAATGACAGTATTTTTATTGTGATTTTCAAGATAAGCTACAGCATTATAACGCCCAGGAACAACTCTAAAAGCGCGGGACCAAAGAATTGAAACTTTATCCACTTGAAAAGTGCAGGCAACAGGACAAGTTCCTCCGCAGTCAATTCCCGTCTCATCTCCGTTTTGTTTGCCATCTGTGCAAATCGGAGCTTTATTTATTTTGGGGTAAATTATTAAAAATCCAAACACCACAAAAAACGCAACAACAATTGCGACATATAAAAGCTGTCTCCTTAATGCCCATGTCATATGGGTATTATAGCATAAAATAAAAAGCTCCTGAACCCAAAAGATTCAAAAGCTTCAAGCAATAACCTACTTATTGTCAGATAAACTTTTTTTTGGAACAAGAAAAAGAAAAATGTCCCCTTTATTACCCCAACTGGCAGGATGAAAGAAATCGCGCTCGCGATATCCCCATTTCTTATTTTCATGCTCATAAGCAAGGCGTACAGTAAAAATCTTTTTTGAAGAACGCTTTACATGAAGAAAATAAATTTTATTTTTTTGCAATTCATAACCAAAAAGTTTTTCCCCGAGTTTAGTATTTACTGTAAGCACATCCAACGCTGCCCAGAATCTTTTTTCTTCTTCCAGCAAAATACCAGTTTTATTTTGAATAGCTACGCTATTAATGCTTCCTTCTAATTCATATTCTCCGATGGAATAATTATCAAGAACACTTAACTGTATATTTTTTTTCCGTACTGGATAATAAAGATTTTTAAAGAAGTTTTCTCCGAGAATCTGATTTTTATCGTTGATTTCTTCTTCAATTATAAAACTTTCTACTGACATTTCTCCTAATATTGTTTTCACAAACTCCGTAAGTTGCGAATGGCTTGCTTTACGACAAGCTTTAATAGTTAGTAATATCAGTTTTTTGTCTTTCTTTTCTGTTTTTTTAGCATTCATGGCTTCTTATTTTTTAGGTTTATACTATTTCAAAGATTTTTTTATATCCGTTCTAACTATACATCTTTTATAAAAAAAGTAAAGAAGTAAAAAACTTATTTTACAAGCACAAAAACCTTAAACAACATTAAGGTTAATTTTTAGAATCCCGAACGAAAATTAAAATTTTCAACGGGATAAATCAAGTGCTCGGTGTTGGCGATAGCCTACTTTCCCCATGAAAGAGTATCATCGGCTCAACAAGGCTTAACTTCTCTGTTCGGAATGGGAAGAGGTGTAACACTTGCGACAAATCACCAACACTGAAAACTTGACTCGGCTCGCCAAAGCTCAAAGAGCGACGGCGGCTTGCCTTTTTTAATTTTTTCCCGCCTTCACCGAGGTTTCGGCGTGGCGAGGGTAGTTTCCAAATTTCTTAACAGGAATCGAAACATTAGTACTTCTCAGCTCAACGCATTACTGCGCTTCCACTTAAAGCCTATCAACGTGATAATCTCTCACGGTTCTTAACGATTCCTTATCTTGAAGCTGGCTTCCCTCTTAGATGCTTTCAGAGGTTATCCATTCCCGACATAGCTACTCTGCAATGCCTTTGGCAAGACAGCAGATACACCAGAGGTCAGTTCACTCCGGTCCTCTCGT
>Ga0265296_1000602_pt1 | contig 51139 bp, 47 predicted proteins | sample MunlanPumphouse1_FD_189073 | JGI IMG/M metagenome (GOLD analysis project Ga0265296, IMG submission 189073) | Groundwater microbial communities from a municipal landfill in Southern Ontario, Canada - Pumphouse #1 | ecosystem: Environmental > Aquatic > Deep subsurface > Groundwater | place... | reverse complement strand
GAAGAGCTTGAGCCCAAACCTGAGCGGGCAGGCAGGTCTCCGTCATGATGGATCTCAACACCCTTATCAATTTTAAAGTATTTCAAGATGGACCTTACCACCGGATGCTTTATTTCATTAGTAGACTTGACATTTTCCACGACTGAATAAACAATCCTGTGTTTGTGCTCGAAAAAAGGCGGCAGGTAACGGATGTTGATATAGCAATACTTATCTATGGTCGTGGATAATACCGCTCCTCCGTATTTTTCAAACCAGGCAGGATAATCCGTTCCGCCGCCAAAAAAAGAAATCCTGAAAGGAGTTTTACTTATGATCATGGTTTGAGTCTCCTTAATAATGCTTTAATATTTTTGATAATACTGTTTGCATCTAATTTATTAAGTTTATGCAGATAATCCCTGCTCCCGATCTCAAAAACATAACGCTGCGCAAAACCCATATTCTTAAAATTCACCCCCGCGCCTTCGCGGTTAATTAATTGCAAAACCAAGCTGTCCAATCCCCCGTTATTGATAAATCCCTCTTCCAAAGTAAGTACAGCCTGATATTTTTCCAGCGCCTTCATAAATAACTTTTCGTTTAACGGCTTGATCAAAAAAACATCGATAACTCCGATATCGATATTTTCTTTATTTAAGATTTCAGCAACCTGCAGAGCCTTGTGTGTCATAATACCCGTAGAAACCAGGCACAATTTTTTGCCTTTTCTCAACTCGGAGAAACCCTGCTCAATCTTGAAATCTTTTACTGAATTATAAATTTGCGGCAAAGGTTTACCATCAAGCCTGATATATTTTGGTTTCTTGACCTTTATGGCATAATCCAGGAATCCCTTAGCCAGCATCCAATCGCTGGGCGAAAAGACTTCCATGTTAGGTAAAACCCTCATAATAGAAATATCTTCAAGACAGTGATGGGTCGGGCCCGAAACATCATAGCTAAGGCCGGCTCCCACGCCGACTAAATTAACATTGATCTCTTTGAGTTGGGCGTGCAAAGCTAAATTTATCCTGATCTGTTCATACGCCCGCATCGTCAGAAACGGAGCAATGGCGTAGGCAAAAACCGTAAAACCCTCCAAAGCAAACCCCGTGGATATATTGATCAGGTTTTGTTCGGCTATCCCTACGTTAATAAATCTATCCTTGAAATCATTTTTTAACTTATCCAGTTTAGGGGAGCCAAAATCAGCGCACAAAAATAAAATATTCTTATTGTCGCGCATGCGCTGATAAACCTGCTCAATTAACACATCCCGCATTACTTTATTTTCCATGTTATTCCAAATCCACGATCAAGCTTTGAGCCTCTTCCGGCCTCAAATTTTTGATATGGCTTAAGGGATCGACCTCAAGCCTGGGGACGCCTTTTCCTTTTACGGTATCAGCAATTAATACCTTGGGCTTAGCGCCTAGAGACTCTTTAAAACTTTTCAAGCCAGCGTATAATTCTTTTACATTATGCCCGTCAACAGTCTTTGTCCTCCATCTAAAAACCGCGAATTTCTTATCTAAAGGCGACAGATCAATAATGTTTTTACAGAAATCAAGCATACAGGCCTTATTATTATCTACAATCAGGATAAGATTATCCAATTTATGCTCTCCGGCAAACATAATCGCTTCCCACACAGAACCCTCGTTTAACTCACCATCTCCCATCAATACAAATACGGTTTCTTTGCGTTTTTTTCTTTTTAAAGCCAGGGCAATTCCGCAGGCAACTCCAAGTCCATGCCCCAACGAACCATTAATTGTCTCAAATCCGGGTATAACAGAATCCGGAATACCTCCTAATATGCAACCTTCCTTACAGACTTTAGACAGGTTCTCTTTTGGGAAAAAGCCCAAATCCGCCAATATAGGATAAAAAGATATCGCTCCGTGGCCCTTACTAATGATAAACCTATCCCTGGCCTCGGATTTAATATCCTTAGGGTTAAATCTTACCAACTTTCCATAGTATAAAACTGTGAATATCTCCACCGCTGATAAAGAGGAGGCAAGCCGGGTTTCGCTGGCTACCTTATGTATCTTGAAGGTCTCTTTTTTTACCCAGCGGGCTTTATCTTCCAGTAATTTAAACAGCTTTTCTTGATTAGACATTCCCGTATATATTATTGCAGAGTATTTTATAGCCTTTTATAAGCTCTCTTATCCCCATTTCAAGGGAATGCTTCGGCTTAAAACCCGTCTTCTCTATCTTTTCATTTGAGACAATATAATCCCGCTTATCCGGATCCTCTCCTATGGGAGATTCCAAATAAACAAAATCTTCGACCTGTTCTTTTATCTTCGCGCAAAGTTCCAGCTTGGAGATATTTGCTTCCGAGAGGCCCACATTGTACGCCTCATTCTTCATCTTGGAAAAATTATCCATAGAATGGATAAACGCGGCTGCCACATCACGCACGTGGATATAATTTCGTTTGAAATGGCCTTCGAAGACAACCACGAATCTATCCCTCACTGCCCTGTAAGTAAAGTCATTCACCAACAGGTCAATCCTCATTCTCGGGGAGATACCAAAAACAGTAGCCAGGCGCAACGAAATAGAATTCCCTCTATCAAGAATTATCTTCTCTGCCTCCATCTTCACTTTTCCGTATAATGTAATCGGATTTAAAGGGCTTTCTTCGGTGCAGCAAATCCCCTTTTGGCCAATCCCATAGCCGCTATTTGTTGTGGGTATGATCACCTTCTGTTCTTTGGAGGCAAGCTTAACAATAGAGGCGATCGCGTCCCGATTAATACTTACAGCCCCTATTTTATCCCTGTTGCATAGCGGCGCGCCGACTAAAGCAGCCAGGGGAATAATATAATCAGCTTTTTTCAAAACATCCTTTAAAATACTTTCATCCCGGGCATCCCCCTTTAGAACATCAAAATTCTCATTCGCCGCGCAATCAAGCAGAGAATTCTGCCGATACATAAAGTTATCTAATACCGTAACTCCGTATCCGTTCCTCAGGAGTTCCCCAACAAGCACAGAGCCGATATAACCCGCGCCTCCGGTAACCAAAATATTCCCTTTTATAGCTTGCATGATTTATTCTCCTTAATATGTAATCTTGTAATAATTAAACCAACCCAGATCCAGAATAAAATAGCCAGGCGTAAAGAATATAAATTCGTATCAAAAAAGCTGTGGGCCAGGAAACCCACAGCTCCAGACAATAATCCTAACAATAAGAAATCCTTGGAAACAATAAACTTTTTAACACCCAGGTAAATAAGTGAGGCCATAAACACCATAAAACCAAGCAAACTAAAAATTCCCGTTTCCGCCCAAATTTGCAAATAACAATTATGCGCATAGGATACGTTTACGCTCGGTAAATATTTTGAGAAATTAGCCATAAACGTACCTACTCCCATGCCAAGAAATGGATGAGCACTGATCATCTTCCACGCAGCCAGCCAATATCTAAACCTATCGCTGTCCCCGCCGGCCTTAAAAGTAAGAAATAGCCTTTCATTAAACAGGGGGAACAGAAACAAAATAATAACTACAAGAAAAACTGGGATTAACCGTTTAAGGTTTTCCCTTGAAAAAATAGCGATGAAAATAAAGGAGATCGACATAGCTAACCAGCTGCCGCGTGAGAAAGTAAAGATAATTGCCAGGGTTGATAAAACAGCTAAAGCTGACAGGCTCTTAATTCTAAGACCGAAATAATTATTCTCCAATAATAAAGCTGCTACAAGAGATAAAACAACAACCAAATACCCACCAAAATCATTGTAGTGGCTAAAAGAAGATGAGGCGGCGTGCAGTCCGCTGCTTAAATTAGAGATACTTTTATTTCGTAAAAACTCAATGTTAAAAAAATACTGGCTTAGGCCGGAAAGAACTGCTAAAGTTGCGCCAAACAAAAAGATAACCATGCCGCGCTTAATTATTTTTTCATTGTACATACTATCCTGAATAATAATACAAATTCCCAGATATTGCATCCATTTCCCAAATAATGCGTTTAAGCTTATTTTAAGATACACTCCGCTATTAAATAAAGAAAACGCGCTAAATAACAGAAAAAGCAGAAGAAAGATATTCGGCCAGAATTTAAGGTAACCGAAATCCGGCTTAATAATTTTACGCCCGATAAAACCAATTAGCGTTAAAACCATAAAAATCTCAACCAGAGCGTTAGAGATAGCCAAAAAAAACAACAAGCCGTATAATGAATATTCGCTAAGGTAATTAAAGAAAATAAACAACTTATCCTTCAATTAATACGCTCCTTTGCCTTTTAACACTACGGGGATAGTCCATAAGAGTATCTTGATATCCAACCCCAACGACCAATTATGCAAATACCAGGTATCCCAGCGCATCCAATGACTAAACGATAAATCCGAACGGCCCTTTATTTGAGCTAACCCTGTTATCCCGGGTTTAATATTTAACCTCGGAATATGCTTATATTCTATCTGCTGGCTTTCTTCAACCGGAAACGGACGTGGCCCTACCAGGCTCATATCGCCCTTTAAAACATTGATTAATTGAGGCAATTCATCTATGCTGTATTTACGTAAGAACTTCCCTACTCTTGTCAAACGAGGATCTTTACGAATCTTAAAAATCGGCCCCTTTACCTCAGATTTATCCTTTAAGGCATGCTTAAGGTAATCCGCATTTTCTTCCATAGAACGGAATTTATAAAAATCAAAGATAACCCCTTTTCGCCCGCAACGTTTTGAAACATATAATACCGGGCCAAAACTTTCCAATTTAATTAAACAAGCAACGATTACAAACAGAGGTATCAGTAAAATCAAAACAACGCCGCTGATAAAAATATCCAGCAAGCGCTTAGTTACCCCCTCTGCCCCATGAGCGCTTTTCTCAAAATAAACCAAAAGAGGGATAGACCCTAAATAATTCAACCGCACCTCACTGTAGGGCAATTCAAAATGTTCGGCAACTATCCTGATAGTCTTACCCATCTTTGTCACTTTCTGGATTATTTCTGCGGAAATCTTCCGCTCCGAAGGGATAGTGATATATATTTCATCAATGAAATACTGCTTTACAACCTGTTCGATATCAGAAATCTTACCCAGGATTTTGATCCCCTCTCTTTCACCTGTTCTCGCGTCATCAAGAAACCCAATGGTCTTTATGCCTAAGTAAGGAAAAGCCTTAATCTCTTCGGCGAGGGTCAAGCCTACCCTTCCGGCCCCTATTATTAACACATTGTAATTGGCGTACCCTCTTTGAATTAAATAACGCACGGTAAGCCGTTTTATCGCTCTCCATATAGAAATGGTCAATAAGAGCAAGAGGCTGGATTCCACAAAAACCATGCGGGAAAAAATATCTATTTTCAGGATAAAAATAAATAAACCGGTTAAAACAGAGGCCAACAAAACACATTTAGCAACCCCTAACCATTCGCTTAAAATGCTTATATAGCGATTAGTATAATAAAGCTGCGCGTTGTGCAGGAAGAAAACTAAAGCTATCCCCCAAAAAATGTAGGTTGAAAGATACAGCCTGATGTCAACCAGTTTACTGGATACCAGATCAGAATTAAGTTTAAATACCCAGAAAAATGAAAAGCTGATCAGCGCTATATCTACAAAGAAATAAAGAAAGCGTATCCGCTTATTTAAACTATGCATAAAGAGTATTTTATCATAATTCTGCTTATTTAATAGCGAATTTATGGGCTTGGATGCTATTGTTTAGGCTTATTTTTGGGGAGAAAAAAGGCTTTCAAGAATAACTCCCTTCCAACAAAATAAATGAAGAGGGAATTATTTATTAAGTACCTGCGCCATAGACGTTTAGGCTCGGTTGTCAACCTGAATAACCATTCAAAACCAGAGTCTCTCATCCAGCGAGGCGCCTGCCGTTTCGAACCTGCCAAAAAATCAAAAGCAGCCCCTACTCCGGCCATAACAGGGACATTCAATTTCCCCTTGTGTTCAAACATCCACAGCTCTTGTTTAGGGCAACCTATGCCAACCCATAATACATCGGGGGCTATATTATTTATCATCTCAATAACCCTTTTATCTTCTTCTTCTGTAAGCGGCTTAAAGGACGGGGCATAGAAACCCCCTATTTTTGTTTTAGGGTATGATCTCTTTATGTTTTTAATTAATTTATCCAATGTCTCTTCAGTGGCGCCATAGAAGAAATGCGAATATTCCTTACCTTCGGTCACCTTGAAGAACTCACGCATTAAATCCGGACCGTATGCCCTCCTTTTTAAAGGATGGCCGTATAATCTTTCCAGGAGCAATAACGGAAAGCCGTCCGGGATCGCCAGGCTGCTCTTATTAACCGCCTCTTGCATCAGGGTATTAAATTTACTTGTTACTATAGTATCGACATTGGCAACAACAATATAATTATGATGATGATTTTTGGTGATCCAATCTTCCATATATCGTATAATACCCGGTATCCCAACAACATCAACCCGCGTTCCCAGGATTTTTATTGAAGCAAGATTCTTAGGGCAATCATTATTCATCTTCAAACACATTCCCATAAATTTCGAGATGGGTCAAAGTTCTTAAAACCTCTCCGCGAAAACATTACTTCATAATTCTTATAGTATCCACAATGCTTACACACAGGATAAAGATTTCCGCTTATAAAGCTATCCCGCAAGGCCTTAAGTTCAGGCCCCTGCCAGATTTCCATTAACGTCGAATTATCAAGATGCCCTATACGGGTTGATTCTTTTGCGTCAATACACCCGCACGCAAGAACTCTCCCATCCGGCATAATCGTCATGTACGACATAGGAATTAAACAGGGGATTTTACATCCGCTATTGTTTATTTTTATCAGGGTTGCGCCTTTGGGCAAATCCTCCTGATTGATTAACCCATCCCAACTTGAAAACGCGTTCATAATATCGCTGCAGTCATAGCCTAATTCCCTTAATTTAACCAAAGCCGGTGATTTTATCGTTTCGCGGATTTGATGAGTGCGTATATGTAGTGTAAGCTTACAGACTCCTCCAAGCTTTTGATTGATCCTGCTCAAGCGCCCTAAAGATTCCCAGACTGCTTCAAATTGGTCTACCCCCATCATAATCTTGTAGCTATCCCTGGTAAGTCCTCCGAGGCTGATGTTAATATACTTCAAGCCGGTGAGAATCTTAATAAGCTGATCATCAGAAAACTTTTGTAATGCAATGCCGTTAGTAAATAAGTGAGCAGATATTGTTGGAAAGCTTTCCCTAATAATACCGATGCGTTCTAAGAGAAGCGGATCAAGCAAAGGATCTGCAAGTAACGGCGAAAACCCTAAATATCCGCCGCCCATCGCTTTATATTCAGAACAGATCCGCTTAAAAAGACCCAACGGCATCAATTCCTTGCTTTGAGGCAGCTTTCGCCGGGCGCAAAACACGCATTTAGCATTGCATACTGAATATGTTTCCAGGTTTAACATAATAGGGCGCAGAGCAATTATGCTGCGCATATGTTTCAAAATATCACGCCCTTTATAGGAATAAACCGTTCTCTCCAATACAGAAAAAGTATCCCTAAGGGCTGATATTTGTTGGGCGCTAAGCGTTCTTTTAGCGAATCTTTTGATGTGATCCAAATAACTCATGGTGTTATTTTAAAAATTTATTCTGGCTTACGTAGTTTATTGAACAGCTGTCACATCCGGGGATTAAACGCCTCTTGCCTTCATGCATTGCCCTCAGGAAATCCCGGCGTTGGTCAGAAAACCAGATGGATTCCAGCGTATTTTTACTGAAATCTCCGTATCTTGTCGCCTCCTTTAGATCCATGCAGCATTTTGTTATTGCTCCGCTTACCGCAAGAGAAACGGACTCAAACACAAAAGAACAGAAAAATGGATAAGTGTTGTAGCGGGGCTGTTCTTTGTGGAAAGATGCATTCCAGTTAAGGGGCTCCCAATTAGTCAGGAGGTCGGCCCGGCTGAATATCTCTTTTAATCTCGGGTCAAGCATCTTTCCTGCGCTCTTTTCATCCCTGCCGTTGTTTATCTGAACAACTATCCTGCTCTGATATTCACGCTTCTTACGCAACAAGTAATCCGTGTTTGCTAATACCGTATCGAAATCCGCCTTGGGTCTCATATGCTCAAAAGTCTCTTTATTTACGCCGTCAATACTGCAGATTATTTGATCGACTACCCCCTCTTTTAAAATAAAATCAACCTTATCTTTATCAAATAACATCATATTGTCATTTAAAATGATCCATGGCCGGAAATGGGGGTATTTCTCCTTATATTCTTTAGTTATTTCGATTATTTTTTTGTATTGCGGGTGCAGAAAAAAACATCCGCTGATCGGCCATTCCATGATTTTGATGCGGTATTCCCTGTTTTCACATATTTCCGCCAGCAGCTTTTTATAGAGAACCATACCCAAAAATGCCGGCCTCTCCCCTTTTTCAAGAAAGCAATACCGGCAGCTCAAATTGCAAATCGAACAAAATTCAATCGAAATAACCTCGATCTCGCTTAAGGAGCTTTGGCCTGAAATTATTCTTTTATATTTCCTACGGTATTTCCGGGAATTAATAAGTGTCCGGGGAAGCAAAAATAAAATCCCCAGGAAGGGGACTCTTTTTACGCACACTTTCAGCAGGTTCTTAATACGGATATTTAATTTATCCAAGCGTCTATTTCCAGGTTTTTAGCTTTAGCGAATAATCCTCTAGGAGACTTTTTAACTTCTCAATATAATTCTTTTGCGCCAACATTACTGATTCTATTTTTCTTTTGCCACTTGCCGTAAGCGCGCTGATCTCAGGTGATTTTTCAATAACCTTCATTAGCTGCCGGCACATACTCTCCGGGTCCTGAAGATCAATGAGCAAGGCTGCATCTTTTACCTGCTCCCGTAACCCCGGTAAATCAGGGTAGAGAACCGGGCAACCCATGATAAAAGCCTCTAAAGGAGGGATATTGGTCGGGCCGAAATAAGTAGGCATAACTAAAGCAAACGCCTGAGCATAAAGATAGGGAAGCTCTTCTTCTTCCACAAAGCCAATGCAATGGATTTGATCGCCTAAGCCAAACTCTGCGGCCTTCTTTAGAACAAAATGCAAGTTTCCTTTATCGGAACCGGAAAAAACTGCAGCTAGAAGTATTTTGTATTTTTCTTTCAATAATTTTAAACCCTCTAATATATAGATGTGGTTTTTATGAGGCCAAAACTGGGCGGGATAAAAGATATACCTGCCGCCTATATTATACTTCTTATTAATATCAATAAAGTTTTGCTTATAAGCCGCCTCTGTAATGTTCACCGCCTCTGAAGGCAGGTAAGGCAAAGGAACTACTCTATTGTCTTCAACATTGTATCTTTTGGTGATCTTGCTTTTAGTAAATTCTGAGTCGGTAATGACGGCCACGGCCTTGGCAATAGCCAGGCTGTATAAACTCTCCCTTCTCTCGAATTCTCTATTCATATAAACCTCGGGGAATTCCGGATGATCCAAAAAGCATAAATCCAGTACAGTAAAAATATAATTATGACGATGCAGGGCCAGGGCCATATCGGAGGGTGAAAGAAAATATACTAAATCAATATTGTGTTTTTTAAGGATCCTGTCAAGCTTGGACGCAAATTTGATTTTTAGCTTAGTAAATATACTGCCCGCTAACCGGGAGCCTACCAAAAGCGCCGTAAACCTGTTAAAATTCGACCACCGGATATAAACAGGATGCAGATTATATTTTTTTAATACCTCCAGGTTTTTCCTTACGGTAGAAAAGAAAATAAAATTATGCTTACCTGGTTTATTTTTCTCTAACAGCAAAGGGACGGATAAAGCATATTGAAAAGCCCCGCCCTCCTTCGTATCTTTGGTAAGAATTACCGCTATGTTCATATCTTCTACTCCCTCTTAGCAACCACAACCCCGCTCCAACTTGTAGGGCTCAAAGCATCACTTGTACTTAACCATTTAAAGCTTTTTATAATTTTAAAGCCGGACTGCCTTAACATAAAATCTAATTCCGGCAGAAAGAAATATCTCATCTTATGGTTTTCTTTAATTATCTCAGTTAAACCGCTATTCTTATTTAATACTGTAATTTTATACTCTATATCCACGGTATTTTCATTAAAATTGATTTCCGGAATGGCTTTTCGCTTAATATTAATACTTTCATAGGTAATGTTTTTTGTCCTCCTAGCCGGCCTTTGCGTCAATACCGCAGGGCCATACCAAAAATCGAAAACAAACAAACTGCCTTTCTTTAAATGCTTACTAATATTCCGCAGGCTCTTTATAAACAATTCATTGGTTGTTAGGTAACTCATTACGTGGAAAAGCGAAATAGCGATATCGAATTTTCTATGCAATATAAGCTCTGAAATGTCACTTACACAAAACTCTACGCGGTCTCCTGCTACCATTCTATTCCTGGCTATAGCAATCATTTCGCCTGCTCTATCAATTCCAACTACCCGATATCCTTTTTTAGCAAATAAAATATCGTGATTCCCTGTGCCGCATCCTATATCGAGTAATGTTGTGTTGCGTTTATCGGTAAAACGCTTAATTAAGCGATCCACATAATTCACTTCTCCTTCATAGTCCTTATCCTTATAAAGAAGATTATAGTATCGCGCATATTTAACAAAATTATTCATTTATCTTAATGCTAACCTTAATGACTCTGCGACTCTATTAACCTGTTCTTTTGTTAAAGCCAATCCGCTCGGAAGATAGAGACCGTATTTGTAAGCGAAATCTGTCCGGGGATATTTTTCCCCCTTAAACATTCCTCTCTTAATAAAGGCTAGCTGACTATGCATACCTTTAAAAAAAGGACGCGTCTCTATACCGCGTTCTCGTAATCTTTCCATTAATTCCTTCGCGCATATGCCTGATCCGGGCTTTAATTGTATCGCGTATACCCAATAAACTGATTTAGCGTAAGGTTTTTCGGTTAAGAACCTGACTTGCTTAATTCCGGATAAACCGCGCTTATAATATTCGGCCATTCTCCTTTTAATCCCTATAAATTTCTCAATTTTTTCAAGCCTGGCAACTCCCACTGCCGCTTGCATATTAGTCATCCTAAAATTGTACCCAAGCTCAACATGATTAAATCTCTCCTCTTTCCCAAAGCATAGATTTCTATATGCCCTGGCTCTAAGGTTATACTTTTCATTATTGGTAACGACCATACCACCTTCACCCGTAGTGATAATTTTATTCGCATAAAAACTTGTGGCAGCAATATCCCCCATTGAACCACACCGCAACCAGCGCTTTCCTTTTTTTTCGCTATGATATTGAGCGCCCTGAGATTCCGCAAAATCAGTTAAAACTTTTAAATTGTATTTCCTTGCCAGATCTAGCACCTTATCCATATTAACCGGATGGCCATAGATATCCACCGGCATAATTACTTTTGTTTTTGAAGTTATCCTTCCTTCAATCTGATCAACATCCATGGTGCAGGTTTCCGGCTCAATATCCACCAAAACAGGTTTTGCCCCCAAACGAATACAGGCAATAGCGCAGGAAATAATCGTAAAAGACGGCATAATTACTTCGTCATCCGCCTTTACCCCTAAAGCGAAAAGGGCAGTTTCCAAAGCAGCTGTGCCGTTACAAACCGCAATGCCATATTTTACGCCCACAAAAGAAGCAAATTTCTCTTCGAATTTGCGCACAAAAGGCCCTTCCGAAGAAATCCACCCGGTTTCTATGCATTCTTTTAAATATTTCGCCTCATTACCAGCTAAAGAAAATTCATTAATACGTATCATTTTTTAAATTTTACCTTATCTTTCTTAATAGCTTCAAACCTTATTGGCTGTATTTCCTTAAGAAATGGCCCTTGTTTAACTTCAATCAACTCTGCGTCTTCCAGAAATTCAAATCCATGCCCTCCGAAAGCTAGAAATACCACATCCCCCTGCTTAACAATTTTGCTTTCTACATAATGACTTTTCTTATCATAAAAATCTACCCTTACTCTACCGCTTCTTATAAAAAGCACTTCTTGGGTAAACTTAATTATTCTTGAAACTGATTTATGTATATGGGGCTCGATTATATACCCTCTTGAGCGTTTCATATACGCAAGCTGCTCAGGATATTCGTCGGGGACAAGAAACTTAAGTCCGTCGTGCTTAAACTTTGCTTTTATTATAATTGCTAACAATCTCTTTTTACTTGTAATTCTAATTATATCATCCATATATAATATACTTTCTTTACAGCTTTACCGTATTTAACTAGTTAACGGATCCTGAAAAATTTATTATAACCTATCTTGCTAAAAAATTCTAACATTCTTTTGCCGATATTAAATCTCTGCCTCCTCAAGAAAGACTCGATTCCCCTTATTACGATCTCGTCTTCAAATATAGGAACCTTACAGACAACAATTGATTCATTCAAGAGCTCAGTCTTAAAATAGTCCATAGCCCCACGATGCCTACCTGAACCATCTTGCCCTATGTTCATAATTAACGATTGACGGGGATAAAGAGAGAGTTTCTCACTTAAAAGGGCAGAGGCATACCAACGAACCGCCCAAGAATCATTCTTGCCCTGTATTTGATTCTTAAGCATTTTAGTATAATTAAAGGCACCATCCAGATTAAACTTTATCAGTAACTTTCTATCTTTAAGAGTATTATACAATTCTTTGCCATTAGCCACAAATAAATCCCACCCTCTTTTCCATGTTGCCCATCCCCAACAATCGGCTATTCTTAGAAACAATGTATCTACATGCTTCTTGCTAAGGGGATACATATACCCACAAACGCTTATTACCTTTTCTTCATTTTCATAGAGAAATAAGGCATCATTCATAAATTGGAGAAAACAGGGAGACGTAACCAGGTCATCCTCCAAAACAATGACTTTCCCATATTTGCTAATAACCTCTGTAACTCCGCTTATAATTGAACGAGAAAGACCAAAATGATAATTTCTCTCAATAACGGTGATTTTTTTATAGCCTTGTATTGATCTTATATACCTCCTTACCTCCTCTACGCCGTCGCTTAGCCCCGCATCTCTCGGCGCATCAGAAAAAACAATCAGTTCACTATCTCCGGCGAGATAATTTTTTTGCAGGGCATCGACAACTTGCCGGGTATGAACCGGTCGATTGTAAACAAATAACGCTACAGGCGCATACTGTGTACAGTACATTGTTAGAAAATATTTTTCTTCCAGATTATTTTTAAAAACTGTCTTTATGTAACTTTTGGAAATACATAACTTACGTCATTCCAATGCGTTGCGTCAAAATTTCTCTTGATTTTTTATCCTAACCACTGCTATTCTATAGGCATACCTGCAATTGCAAACACCTTAACCAGGAGCAACACATATGCCTATTATAAACCCACGCATCAGATTTATCGAGAAGTTTCTTGCTCGTTTTAATTCCGCCTTCTCGACAAAACATCAAAGATCAATATTCCGAGAATTCATTTACGCGATGTTTATTGACTGCAAAAGAATGTCGTTAGCCGCCATCGCAAATAATACCACTATCAATTACCAAAAGCTGCAGTATTTCTTCTCGGAAGCAGACTGGAACATAAAAACGCTGAATGATATCAGAATAAGAATGCTGCATAATTAAAGAACGACCAGGGCAAACAAAAATGGCATCCTGGCTATAGACGATACCGCCTGCCCTAAACCGCACGCCCAAAAAACCGAAGGCGCGCAAGTACAATACTGCGGTTGTCTAGGCAAAGCGGAAAACGCTAACGTCGCTGTAGCAAGTTGCTTCGTTTCAAATACCAAGCATTTTCCGGTAGACTTTAAATCTTACCTGCCTATTACTACGCCTAATCCGAAGAATTTCAAATCAAAACTTGACCTTGCCAAAGAACTTATTGCCGAAGCTATTGCCAAAGGCATACCGTTTAAATCTGTGGTAACGGACAGCTGGTATACTTCAACCGACCTGATAGAATTTGTCGCCTCAAAAAACGTATCCTTAACTGCTGAAGTAAAGATTAACCGCTCTATATTCTTTACTCACCCTCAGACTAAACAGTGGCGGTACTTAACCGGTGATAAAATTATCCCGCTGATCAAAGAGTTTTATCCGCATAAACTTAAAACAGCTGCTATACCACAGGCAGACGGAACAGATAAAAACGTCCTCTATTATGCGTTTAAATCTAAACTTAGAGACTGCTCAACCGAAGTACAGGTAATCTTCATTTTTGATAAATGGTCCGGTACAGATGATAAGGATGTACATATACTTATTACTACTGACCTTGCTATGTCCGTGAGATCTGCTATCCTTACCTATCTGTTACGCTGGGGCATTGAAGAATCTTTTCACGAGCTTAAAGACACTTTCTGCTTTGACCAGTATCAGGTACGCCATCAGGAGCAAATCCAAAAACACTGGATTATGTCATTCCTGGCTTGGACGCTTGCCTACTGGATTAAACAAAACGGTTGCTTATCCAAGATCCTCAACGAGCCACCTCAGACTATCGGCGAATGCAAGCAGGCTGTTGCTTCACTTATCATCATCGATTCCAGCTTCCTGCTATCAAAGAACAAAGAACTCGCTGCTTCTTTATACAATATCAAGTCGGAACGATTTAAGAAAAAACTAGAAAACTAACAAAGTACTGCTGTGTATTCATTCTTTCCTAATTCCAGATAAATAATTCCCTTGGCAATAGCTTAAGCCTTAATAATAGAAACAATTTCCTGCGTTATTCGTTCAGCCGCTTTACCATCATTTTTATAAAAATACTTCCCTTGAAAAGACCTCATCCCGGGTTCAAACTGTTTCCGATAATTTTTATCGGTCAAGTAACGCGTAATAGCCTCCTGCGCCTCCTTAGGGCTTTTAACTTCTAAACCAGCCCCCGCGGCTTCTATATCAGGAAAAAATTTAGGCATAGAAGTCATATTAAATATTATCGGCAGCACGCCAGCGGCAATGCTTTCAAGGATAGTTGATGAGCATATTGAAACAGTCAGAAAACATTCATCTAGGACATTAATTAAAGGGTACTCCTGCCCTGATTTAAAAAAAATATTAGGTATCTTTTTTAAATCATTTCTTTTTCCCTCCGGAAGTGGCGCAACAGCATGCTCTCGGATAATCACGGGTAAATTACTGAATTCTCTTGCCACCCACTCAATTAATTTGAGGTATTCATTCCAGCATTCTTTGCTAATCAACCTGGTAGTCATTTGTAAAAAGAAACAAATCGCTTTACGATCGCTATCATTTTTAGAATTGCCAGCTTTAAATTTAATTATGTGATTACCCACCTCAATAAATTTTTGTGCCGGATTATAGGATTGCAATAGCTTACTAAAACCATCCCCCCAGGTGAGCATCTTTGTATAGGACATATTACGGAAGCCATTATGAATAATAGGTGACCAGCCATGTTGTAAGCAAATAATCGGAATAGATAATTGCTTGCAAGCCTGATTCATAAGTTCATCCTGTTGAGCATTCCCCTCAACTACAAACACACATTTAGGATTAAGCTGAGCTAAGCTATTAAATAACTGGTCAAACCAAAATTTTAAATGTAAAAATTCAGTATATTTTAGCTTCCAGATAGCTTTATCCAAACGGAGTTGTAACTTTCGCGAATCGATAAATAGTAAGTTCTTTCGTTTTAAATAAGCTTTAAGTTTAATATTGGATCTATCAATAAGGAATGCGTAAGATAACGGAAATGATTTTATTATCGGTTCGATGTATTTTGCGAATCGGTTATTAGCAACATAAAATAAAACATCAAAATTGACATTATTTATTTTGGGGTTCTTCGGGAGTAACAAATACGCTAATCTCCATACGAAATTACGCAACTTAGGCAAAAAATACTCGATGTGAATAATTCTTAAGAAAAACAATCCCTTATTCTTAGGAGTTCCTGCCTTCTGAGATAGATACCGGGAAAAATCCCTCTCTAGCAGAGTAAACATCCTACTATTTATTTTTGAATGATCAATCGAGGCCCGGGAAAAACAATCAAATAAGCGTTTATTATTAATAAAATCAAAATATAAGTTACGTTCAATCGCATATTTCAGATTTGCTCCCCGATATTTAAATACTGCCGGATCTGTAGATTCCATCCCATGGGTAAATTCTTCTACCGCCCGGCAAAAAACTTCATAAAATTTAAAATTTAAATCTTTTGAGGGTCCCATTTATGATTTATTTAAAATCAAGTCACATACTTCTCTTGCAGCTCCGTTTCCACCTTTTCTTTTAGTTACATAATCAGCTGCCTTTAATAAATCAGGATGGGAATCATTAACCGCACATCCAATGCCAGCCAGTTTAACACAATCAATATCGCTGATGTCATTTCCTAAGTAACAAACTTCCGAAATCTTAACTTTTTGTTTTTGTACTATATTTCTTAATAAAGAAACTTTATCCTTAACACTACTAAAAGATTGAATTTTTAGCTTTTTGCACCGCGCTTCTACAATTTTATTAGTCTCTCGAGAGATAACCACGATATTAATTTTATCTCTTAATAGCTCTATACCAAGTCCATCGCTTCTTGAACAACAAATCATCTCTTTGCCGTCATCGCGAACATAAACTTTGTTATCAGTCAACACTCCGTCAAAATCTAAGACTAAAAGCCGAATCTTTCCAAAATCATTACTTTTTCTTAACATTTGATCATATCCTTTGTAATTATTTTGTCTTTTTCAATGGTTATGCTCGCTCTTTTACCAATAATTCTCCTACTCATATACGGTGGTATGCCTACACCCGGCGATTTTTCTGTCAGCATACCTTTTTTAATTACTGATCCGGCTCTTATTTTGCAAGTCGATACAAGGCTTTTGGATAATTTCTCGCGTATGGGTTTTTCAACTTCTAGGCATTCCTTTTTATACGATCCAAGCGATTTCTCATAAATGCGTATATCTCGAATTAATTTATATAGTCCTTGCGGCTCTAAGGAAGCAGAATGGTCTGGACCCTTCAGGCTGCGATCTAGTGTAAAATGCCTTTCTACCATCACCGCTCCCATTACAACAGCACAAAGAGTCACTGCTATACCCTGCTCATGCCCTGAATAACCAACTAACGGGGTAAATTTTTCTTTATATGTTCGCAGGACATTCAAATTTACATCTTCAAATCTGCATGGGTATGTAGAAGTGCACTGAAGCAAAATAACCCTCTTATTTATTCTATTTATAGCCGAAAATGCCTTTTTAACCTCCTTCATTTCAGCCATACCGGTAGAAAGAATAACCGGTTTATTCTTTCTGGCTACATATTCCAGGAATGGAATATTGGTTAAATCCGCGGAAGCGACCTTCATTGCATCGACTCCGAGCTTATCTAGAAAATCAATGCTTTTCCGATCCCAACCCGAAGATAAAAAAATAATTTTTCTTGAGTCGCAGTATTTTTTTAATGCAAAAAAATCTTTCTCAGTTAGTTCTAGGCGCATCCTATGCTCGCCATATGTTTTCCCAAAGCTATGCGCTCCGCCATATGGTTTATCCTGCGCCTCTTTAGTCAACATACCGTCAATATCTCTTTTCTGAAATTTAACAGCGTCCGCTCCGGAAGTAACTGCTATATCTATCAACTTCTTTGCAATGGCAACTTCACCATTGTGATTTAGCCCGATTTCAGCAATAAAAAAAGAGGGGTATCCTTCTCCTACGACTTTAGCTCCTATTTTTACAAACTTTCTCATATATCCTCCAATTTACCAATTTTATTTGTTTAAATTTTGAATGATCTTTTGATCAATAAGGGTAACGAAATTGTCCTTATGATTCAACCCGAAATCAGCCAGAGTAAACGGTTTTTTATTCTTAAAGTATTTTATTATTTTTTTTGCAAGTTTATTTTTCACACAAACAATCTCTGATCCGAACCTATCAATCACATAAAAACCTTTATCTTCTCTAAATCTGAGTTTTTCTGATACGTAGAATTTATCGTGCTTCAAATTATATCTTGTCTTAGTAAATGTCTCAGCCTTATACCCCTGGTCCCAACCTTGTCTTAAAATATCAAACGTACCAAATTCTTTATTAGATGCTCTTGCAATTAAAGGACAACCGGAATTGCATTTCTCAAAAAACTGGCACTTTTTACATTCCCCAGGAAATACTTCTCCCTTTTGCCACAACTTATACATATTTTTCCATGTACCTTTTAGGCCTATTTTAAAAATCGAACCGTAACTCTGGCTTTCATGTACACAGGCGTGAACGTTCCCATCAGCATTGATAGACATCATCTTATTCCCTGCCGGGCAACCATGCATATAGAAATCTTTGTATTTTTCAACATCCCGTAAAAAACAATAAGGATACGGGATAAGGCTGCCAACGCGCATTGAAAAATCGTTTCTTACCTTTTGGAGTTCTTCAATTACAAATTTAGCTTCTTTTCCATATGTAAGGAATTCTTTTTGTTCATCAATCGTTTTTTCAACATTAGGAACAACGCGCGTAGCGAAAAAGCTTTTCGCTCCCAATGTAGCCGCTAATTTTCCTGTTTTATAGACATGCGAAATGTTATTCTTTGTAATAATCATATTAACGCTTATTTTGATACCCGCTTGGATTGCTAAATCGATAGCCTTGGTAACTTTTCTAAAAGACCCTTTTCGGGAAACAATAAAATCATTGATTTTAGAATTGTAAGAATTAAGCGAAGTTAAAACATGATCAAGTCCGGCTTGCTTTAGTTCTCTCATCCTTGACTTGGTAGCCAGCAAAAGATTAGAATTACAGCTCACGCTGATATTATTTTCTTTTAAACGCTTGATTCCATAGCATAAATTGTCATAGTTTAATAGTGGCTCTCCGCCGGTGAATATAACATGCATTACGCGATTACAAATCAGTTCGTTTAAAATAAAGTCCAGCTTCTCGCGTGTCAAAAAACTCGGAATTACTTTATCGTGCCGCCAGTAATTATAGCAATGCCTGCACCTTAAGTTGCATCCCGAAGTCAATTCTACATGAACTGTTGTTGGGGCATTTAAGGTCATATTATTATTCTTAGTTCGTATAGGTGCTTGCGTAATATTCTTCATCTGTCCTTTTGTTTCTTCTACTTTTTCTTCGCGTAAATAGCTATCTCAGTAGGCGGTAAAATACCCCTCTCGACCATCAAATTATCCAAAAACTTAAAGAACTTGGCAAAAGCATACTTATTCCTCCCCCGAAGGCCACCAATTAATTTATCAATGAAAGCATCAGAAAATGAAACCTTCTTTATAATAAAATATTTTCTTACAGCTTTAAGTACTATCTCAGCAGTAGCAATCTTATTATCCATAGGAGATTGTTTAAAATCATCACTATAGGTATATTCCTGATAAATTCGGTTTACATATTTATCCCAAGCTCGTCCATCTGTTAAATTTCTCAGCTTTTCCCCATAAGAAATCCAAGTTGGCGAAACCGCCCTAAGTATTCCAGCAACCTCAGCTGATTTTCTTGTGAAATTATTTCTCATAGGTTCGCAAATAATAATATTCCCGCCTTTTCTAAGGCTACGCCTGATCTTACGCAAAACGCTGATTATATTCTTCAAATGATGCAGAGAACGAAAAAATACCACCGTGTCTAATTGGTTTTTTCCAAAATCAAAGTTTTCGATATCGCAACATTTATATTGCAAAGATCCAAATCCTTTCTTATAGGTATTTAATTTTTGATATTTTCTTGCCACCGCAATATTCTTAGTTGATATATCTACCCCTAGAACATCTAGCCCATGCCTTGCCAGTTCCAAGGTTAAATACCCGCAACCACAGCCCAACTCAACAACCTTACCGCCCCTTTTTTTAGCTATATCTATCACGAAATTAACCTTTGGCATCCAATGAAGCTTAACAAATTCAGGATCCCTCCACATATTATTATAGAACCAGCCAACTTTACGCAAACGCCTAAGATCAGGAATAAAACCATGTCGCAAGCGTTCCTGAATCTGATTATCAAAAATTTTCTTTTCCTTTTCTAAAATTATATCTTTGTTCATGGCTTTATCATTTCTTGCAAATCTTCCGTTCTAAAATCTGTTTTGCGCTAACCAAATCAAAATAATTATCAATATCAATTGACCGTAGTTCGTCCATAACATAACAGCCGATTCTACCTCCCAAACGATTACTTCGTTTCTTAATAATATCAAATTTAGTAATATAGATTGCTCCGTTTTCTCTAAATTGGCCGATCATTTCCTGCCTGCGTGGCCGTTTTAAATAGTTATAATTAAGCGCGCGTAGCTTACTTCCCGTTTTTAACCAGATAAAAGCTTTATTATTAGTTACTGAAAGTAGTGAATCAAGATCCTTGTTTATGAATTCTTTATATGCAGCTTCTATATCCCGGTTATTTCTCAAAGGCGAAGTAGGCTGCAATAAAAAAACCAGATCCGGCTGGTAATTCTCTTTCTTCTTCAGCCAATCGAGCACATGCAGCATAACCGGCTCTGTAGGTGTTTTGTCCTGAGCGATATTTTTTGGTCTTAGAATAACTTCTGCTCCGTATTTTTTTGCAATTAATTGAATCTTTTTATTATCCGTTGAAACAATAACCCTATCGAATATCCTGCTCTTCTTTGCGGCTTCAATAGTATAGACAATTAATGGCTTTCTTTTTAAGATAATAATATTTTTATAAGGTATCCCTTTTGAACCTCCTCGAGCAGGTATAATTGCGATTCTCTTCATCTATCTCTCCCTATCTCTCATATGAATCAATTTTCTCTTTACCCGACCAAACTGAATCTTCCAGAATGTCGGAGGCTCAGGTAGAGCCAAATAAAGTTGATAAGCCACTTGATTGATTAAACCATAATAATCATTCCGCCAACCGAGAATTTCTACAGATAAATGCGGAAGTATTTCTTCTGCTTTTGCGTAGTTATCACAAGCAGCTACCTTTTCGCCAGATTTATGAGTTAAACACGATAGCATTATATAACATCGCGCCTTTGCAGAAGAATCAACGAGTTTATTTAGCGCATCTTCCAGAAATGCTGCCGCTTCTTTTTGATGCTCCATAGCGAACTCTAAACTTCCTTCTAAGAAAGCTATTATTCCCATAAGTATATTTATTTGCCTCATTTTTATTAATAATTTCTTTTTATCAGCGTAGTCTGGAGAATGTATAAATTTGTATATTACACCTAGAAAAAGAATCTCGGAATGATTCAGCTTGAATTCTGTAAATTTAGAATATAAATCAGAAATCTCATAATCCAGACCAAGTTGCAACATAAAACCTAAAGCATCAAATTGTTGTTTGAAGTTATTTAGTGCGTTACCGGTTAACTGAGACGTAGTTAATTTTGTTAAGATCATCTCATAAGGATTAGTGGCAAATATAAAATGATGAGGAAGCTTTCTCGCACTCGAAAAACTTACTAAGTTGAATCTTTCTACTTGATAATCCGAAGGATAGATTACTCCTGCCTTGCGATGCGCATTCAAGCTATAAAAAATGCCATCGGGAGTAATCGTTTTTTGGGCAAGCTCAAAATACTCATTTACGCTTTGAAGGTTCATCTCCTGAAAACTATGCGAATTAATAATTAAATCATACTCTCCGGATAAATTCTTTACAAAAGGAGGCACGAGAAAAACAAAACCAGCTAGATTATCTTTACCCAAATCATCCTCTTTCAAGAAATTAAGCGGCCTATCTAGAAAATTTGCCCCAAGATAAAACGAGCTTAAAAATAGATTCTCAGGTAGGTCACAAATTGTATAATTTTTTATATTCAAATTATGTAATAGCTGATAAGCCATCTGACCATATCCTGCACCAATCTCCAAAATACGCAAAGGCCGATTAAATAACCCCCTCTTTTTACACCATTCTATAACTCGATAAGATGTAAGTGCGTTAAAAATAGCTCCCGCACTTAACCTTTGTCCGTTTATATCAAAACGTAATGGGAGGCCAAAATCATTCTCTTTAAGATTACTTAAATACGATTCAGGAACTGACTTAGACCAGACAGAATAACAAGATCGCGCATATTTATACTCGTATTTATAATTAGCTCTTTTGCCAGTTTCCAGCGGATCAGTTGAACCTTGGCGCATCTTGAGCATCTCTTTAAAACTAGGAAAGTTATTTCTCCAATGTAGAATCTCTTTCCAATATTCAGATACATCATTACGATTAGACATACATTTATTTTTAGCTAGATATTTTCTATATTCTACGCAAGAATTATAGATTTCTTTAAGTTGTTGCAACTTCATAGGTTTATCCACCATATTCTTTGTAATTTAAAAAGGCGCAAAATCCGTATCTACAGGAATTATTGCTACGCCTTCTATCTCAACAAGCCAAGTAGGGCGACAGACAGCCCCTTCCACAATGATTATCGGAATTCCATTACGCAGATATTTCTTAATAGCATCACTAACTTTTAATGATTCTTTTATGTTACGTAAATATACAATTAAATACGCAATATCATCAAGGCCCGCATCGTGCGCTTTAAGCAGGGCTTTGATATTTTCTAATGTTCGATTAGTCTGTTTTATAACATCAAAAGGATATAAAACTCTGCCTTTTTTATCAATACTCGCTGTCCCGGAAATATATAATTGCGCACGATCGCCAAATAATATTTTAGTACCACGCTCAAAAGTAATCCCATAGTCATCGGCAGGACACAGGTTATCCAGAGCTTCCATCCGCACAATTTGACCGTCTTCAAGATTAGAGATCGAAAATCCATCCATAGAAACCAAAGAATGTGGCTCTTTCAATTTTGCTTCAATCCCAGTTGAAGCAATATATCTAGTGTCTTTAGTTAGGCCCTGTTCAAAAAAGTAATCTTTACGAGAATCGGTCATCCCCTGATAATTATTATCTATATCTCGAACATAAATCCAAGTCCTCACCGTATTCCTTAAAAGGGTCATTCCATTACTGTTGATCAAATTGTTATAGCTTGAGAATATTTCATTAGTCTGTTCAAAAGAATCTAGCGGGCCGTATCCGGAAAAATTAGCAACCCAAAATAAACCGTAGTGATGCCTGTTTACTTTTACCCCATTACGCCACCCTTCATCATCGATTTTCAAAAATTCTTTAACAAAAGGATTGCTCTTATCCTTTATATGATAAGCGAAGAAAGCAATGCTCCCTCTATTCAAAGGACATTGCTGTATTACTGAATAGGCGCCATTCTGGCTAAGTTTATATACCCGTGATTGCAGTAACTCTTCTTTTTGGTTAGCGATATCACTTAAATAATACCGGGAAAAAATCTGGGTATCTTGACTCAAGGTGCATTTTCTTAAAGCGGCGTTATAATTTTTAAATAACATTTTTAGCCCTTCCTTAAAAGAAGCGCCCTTTTCAGTACCAACAGAAAAAAAGAATTCTTCGCTCCCATTCGCGTTGTTCCTGAATGAAGAACACTTAACCCATTTATTAATATTCCATATTTTTAGCATAATTACGCCAAAGAAATCTTCCTAATAATTACAAGAACAAACCAGTCCCCTGGACAAACGCCAAATAATCTCTCCATGTATAAACTAACCTATTTATAATTTACCTTTCCCTTAAAAAATTTCGCTATGCTCTGACAAACAAACCTTACTTCTTTATCTTTTAACTCGGGATACATAGGTAAACTTAAAATTTCTTTACAGGCCTTTTTAGTATTAGGCAAGCCACCAGCGACTATCCGTAACCTATCTTTATATGCCGGTTGTAAATGAATTGGTATAGAATAATGCGTGGCTGTCAAAACGCCAATTTTTTTCAAATGGTCTTTTAACTTATCTCGTAAAGGAGTACAGATTACGTATTGATGAAAAACATGCTCTGCCTGTTCTCTAACCTTTGGCGTTATAACAGGCAAGCCTAAAAGCAAATAATTGTATAAGCTAGCTATCTGCCGGCGCCTGCTATTTTCCTGTTCTAGATATTTAATCTTTAGTTTCAAGATCGCAGCTTGAAACTCATCCAGGCGAGAATTTGTTCCCCCAATTTCGCTAATTAATCTTTTACGCCACCCGTATTGACGCAGTAAAAAAACTCTTTCAGCAATCCTGGAATCATTAGTAATTACCGCTCCTGCATCTCCCAACGCGCCTAAATTCTTAGTCGGATAAAAACTAAAGGCCGCTGCTTGTCCCCATGAACCAACTTTAACCCCAGCTAACCGCGCCCCGCATGACTGCGCACAATCTTCTATGATAATAATCTTATTTTTACTGGCAATCTTACTTATTTTTTCTAAGTCCGCAGGCTGTCCATAAAGATGGACGGGAATAATAGCTTTAATTCTAAATTTTCTTTTGTACTCTTTTATTATTGCTTCAAAAGAGCCAGGTGAAATGGTAAAAGTAAAAGGTTCGATATCAGCTAACAAGGGAACCGCTCCAGCTAACTCAATTGCCGCAACTGTAGCTACCGCCGTATGCGAGACGGTAACTACCGCGTCACTATTACCTATCCCGCAAGCCCTTAACGCAAGCTGCAATGCGTCAGTACCGCTATTAACTCCAACTGTATATTTTACCCCGGAAAAATAGGAAAAATATTTTTCAAATCCCCGCACTTCATTGCCGAGAACATAGCTTCCGCTTTCCAAAACTTTTTTTATAATAACTTGGATCTGAACTTTGTGAGCCAAATAATTTGCCTTAGGATTAGCTTGAGGGATAAAAATCATAAGATTAATATTTAAATATACTTATTCAGGTATTTACGATAATAATCCAGCGTCCGGATGAGACCAACGCGTAAAGATATCTCTGGTTTCCAACCTAATGATTTATTGATTTTATGAAAATCAGAATAATAATCACCGATATCAATTTTTTTGCGCTCACGAGGAAAATTCTTAACTAAATACTTGCCATTTCCATTTAAATCTATAAGTAAATCTGCCAGCTCTTTTAAACTAATTTTACCGGAGCCTCCCAAATTAAAGATCTGTCCACAGGCTGCTTCTTTCGTCGCGACCAAAAGTAAAGCCTTTACTACATCGTCTACATAATCAAAATCCCTTAGTTGCTCTCCTCCCCACACTTCGAAAGCGCGATTTTCCAATAAAAAGCGGATCCAAACACCTAAAAATGTCTGCCGTGCATCTTTGATGCGCATACGCGGGCCGAAAGTATTGGTAAGCCTTAAAACAGCAGTTTTAATTCCGTAAACATTATTATAGAGTATGTGATACCACTCTCCAGCCATTTTATTTACGCCGTTAACATCAACAGGGCGCAAAAGATGATCTTCGTTAACCGGCAAATAATCAGGCTTGCCATAAACCTGCCTAGTACTTGCGAAAACTATTCTAATCTTTGGATTGTATTTACGACATACCTCAAGAATAGATAATTGCGCTAGGCAATTTATCTCTAAGTCTGTAAAAGGATTCATCATGGAATCCAGATGGCTGGTTTGACCGGCAAGATTAAACAAAAAATCCATACCCTTAATTAAAGATTCCATCTTTTTGGCATTACGCACATCGCCAATAACCACCTTAACGCGGTCTTTTATCCCGGAGATATTAAAAAAGCTCCCGCCGTACTCTGGGATTAAAGCATCTACTATGGTGATTTTCGCCCCAAACTCTACAAGCCTGTAAGCTACGTTGCTCCCGATAAAACCGAGACCACCGGTAATTAATATACGCTTATTCCTAAAAAATCTGGCTACAGATCCGCTATCCATTTATTTCAACTCCATACTTTAAGCATAAAATTAATATTTTCCTACGTAACAATGTTCAACTGATATGGCGCAATCTTTTTTTCTAATAAGTATGCGTTGGACATAAAGATGCACGCCTGAAACAAAAAACCAAAGCACATAATAGCCTTGTTCAGAATTATGGGAAGTTTCTCTGATTAGATCCGATAGCCTAAAGAAATCCGCTCCGTGCGCATTAATACTCCTATAGAGTAATCTTTTTTCTCCTTCGGTATTTATTATCTCTATTTCATATTTAATCCGTTTAGAAAGATTTATGTTGGCAGAAGAATAAGTAACCGCATAAATTGTATCAAACTCTTCAGAAGAAATCCCCGGCCCAAAAATATCGGTTTCTCCTACTGAACAATCCCCTCCCAGATAATTAGGACAGGCACCCCGAAAATAAAAAGGAATATTATCTGCTGCTGAGCCACTTGCCGCAGTAGTAGTCAAATAAGGGTTCTTAGTATGCGAATAGGCTGATACACCGTTCATAATTACCGGCACCTCAGCAGCCCGAGATGAAGCCTTCAAAGACAACGTACCGGAAAAATTACCGATTCCTTTTCTTTTAAGGAACTCATTCAAATTAAGATATGTATCTGTGTGACAATCAAACCTTTCTTCAAATGAATGCTGTAATTTTCCTTCAATATTATAGAAATCAAAATTGAACTCCTTAATCTGAACAGTTGTATCGTTGCCTAAGCCAAGGAGTGACTCTATCCCAAATTCAGCAGGAAGAATAAATTGCTTAAGTTCCATTTCAGAGCAAGAAAATTTATGGATCTTAGCCCTTTCTTCCTTTTTTAACGAAACGCTGCCAAAACCCCTGGCATAATTCTTTGGGTCAGGCCCAGCGTGGGATGTGTCATAATAACCCATTTTACCTTTCTTGGTGTAATAATAATTGGGCCTGTGCAAGGGAACTTCTGACTGAACTATGGTAACCGGAGCTTTTGTTTTAGTGAAATCTACTTCCGCAAACAACTCCTTCATGTCCTGAAAGAGCATTTGGTTCTTTTTAAGCTGTGGAAATTTCTTCTCTACAATTTTGCGCGTATTACCCTGTGTATATTCTAAGATTGCCTTTACATTCACCGGATTAGAATAATTTCGCTGAAACAAACATACTACTAATGATTCATCGCTTGCGGTAGGAATATAACCCCTGGTGAATCGGGAATTTGCCGGATGCAGGCCCAGCCCTGACTGATGATTATTACTGATAAAATTATCACTGTAGTAATTCGCATAGTAATGCAAAAAAGGCGTGATTTTGTCCGTAACTTCGAATTCTATCTCAAGATACCCCTTGAAGCTATCCAGACTGAAGTCATCGCTTGAAATAATCCTAGATCCATTAGGAGGAATAATCTTCTGGCCCGTGCGAATTATATGGCCTTCACAATCACGCAGCGTAAAACGCAAATCCAGAGGAAAAGGAATTTTATAGCATCTCTCGAAATAATTATGAATATGAACTGCCGTCTTTTGCTCATCGCCAAAAAAATCTATATAGGAATAATACACAGTTCCATGCGGTACTTTTTCATGATGAATAATTACCTGATTTTCAGCCCCGCTATCCAGAAGAAATTGATTCAAGGAATAAGTAGAGAATTTATTCGCAGCGCTGATTATCCAGCCGTCAGCATTTATCTTCGTTAAACCCGGCAAAAACGGCTGGATAATCTGGTTTTTTATTTTCTTGCCGATACTATCTAAAGCAAAACTAAAATAACCAACTATATCAGCATTATTCAGTTGACCTAATTTCTTTATACTCGTTCCCCCATCAACTAAAATTGCAATTTTTTTAATCCCAAAATGTTCTATCCTGGTTGTTACTTCCTCCAGGCTATAAAAATGAACCTGGCTATCTAATTTTTTACCTAAATAACGAAAACTTTTTTCGACTATATTGGAAGACATAGTAACCTCCAAAATGAATGTTTACAATTAAACTAGCAACATATTGAATACTGAAACTTCTGTTTCTATACGTTCATCTTATAAAGAATAATACTTTTACGAACATACTTATTAATAGTGCAAGCTGGGGAAATCATAATTTTTAACTCCTAGAATCTTAAATAGGACACGCATAGATTTTCTGTAAAAACGGTTTTGTTTTAAAGAATTGCCAATAATATTATCTTTTATATTTTTTAATGTCTCAATCCCATCATCCATGTTATTTGCTGAATTCAATATTTCAAGGGCATAATCTGGAAATCCATAAACATCTGAGATAGCGGCAGCTTTTATAATCTTATTCAATTTCTTTCCGCCTTCTACAAATTTGTTTGTATCTTTAAAGAATAATAAATCTAGGCCAATAACTTGTTTTTTACCAAATAATTTAATATTTTTGTCGATTTTACGTTGCCAAGCCGCAGCAATACTAATATCGAAAAGGCTAAAACCCAGCTTAGTCATTGATGTCAAAATATCACCGGTTAAATGCTGTCCGCTATGGACTTCAGAGGTCCAAGTCTCAATAAGTACCCCAAAAATATTATCCGCAATAGACCGGGTAGCTCCTTGGATTATTTCAAATTCTGCCCCCTGAGTATCAATTTTTAGAAAATCACAATCAATTTTTTTATCTTTTAGAACTTTATCTAAAATTACGGAATCAACCGTAATGACGCTTTTGGTTATCCTTGGTTTCCAATGACAATCTTTATATTGTTTAATAAATTCAAAATTAGGCGCATAGACGCTTGAAGTAGAGCGAATCTGCGCTAAATGGATATCAACTTTGCCTTCAGATGACCAAAGCGCCGCCGGTATATAAATTCTGTTTGGTTTTTTAGTGGCGTTCAGCTTATCGCATTCGTCTTTATCCGGTTCAAACCCAATAACATAAAGTGAACCTGCTTTATCTAAATTTAACCAGGGCTGGTGAAGCCCGTCTTTTGCTCCAGCATCAGCTAAAATAATTGGGTCAGATTTAATAAGTTCATTGAAAAACAGCGAAAAGATGAACCTTTTCTGATTAAATATTATGCCCATATTTATACTATATCCCTTATTATAATTTTACCCAATACTTTTCTACATATAAGCTTAATGAAGCGATGCCTGTTTAATAAAGCGACCATATTCTTCATTATTTCAAAAATAATATTATTGAAGGGATAATTTATAAAAAATCCTTGTTTTGTGTTAATCCATAAAAGCATATTACAACTTCTGCATAGAATAGGAAAATACTCAGCTAATTCACCTGATAAAGCATAACGCATATTTCTATATTCAGTTACCATGCAACATTCTGGGCACTTTACCTTAATAGAGAACAATTTTTCTTTAAAGTATTTAGATAAAAGGGAGGAAGATTTTTTTAAATGATTATCGCGTTGTTCTTCTGAAGATATTACTTTTCCGGTTATGATATATCTTTCGTCGTTTCTGTAATTATTTATAAAATCGCATATTTTTTTAAATTTTTCGCCACTAAGTTTCGTTAAATTTATGATGGGAAATTTATTCTTCATATATTGCAACTTATTCTTAATCAAGCCTCTTGCCATAGCATACCTATACAGAGGCGCATCTGGTAAAGTGATTATCATGCTTAACAGTAATCCGTACTGGAGATGTTTTGACCACCAACCTATTGTTTCTTTAATGGTTTCTTCTGTTTCTGCCGGATCACCAAAAAGTATGCCTCCCTGACTTCCAATTCCTGCTTCTTTTGTTAACCGGAGGGCATTCTCAATTTGGACTCTCGTAATTTTCTTTTGCATACTTTTTAAAATTTCATCATTCAAATTTTCTATACCATAGCCAATTATATATACTCCGGATTCTTTTAGCGCTTTAAGTATGTCTCTATCTACATTATCTACTCTTAATATCGGCATCCATTTAAGATTATACTTCTTAATCCTTTCTGCAAATTCATATAGCCTTTCTTTGTCAATAGAAAATAACTCATCTAGCAAGATCAAAGTATTAATATTGTATTTTTCTACCAGATAATCAATTTCTTTGAAAACATTATCAAGTGACCGCTGCCTGTATTTTTTTCCTAATTGATGATAACAAAAAGTACAACTAAACGGACATGACCTTGATGTACTAATCTTGCCAACCCTTACCTCATTTAATATGGTGTGGTAATATAAATGAGAATTAGGTGCAAATGTACTTAAATGATAACCGTACTCAAACCCCTCATATTCAGGAAATGGAAGTGAATCTAAATCATCTATAGGCTCTCTGAATTCTGTGGTAACTAAATTCTTTTTTGTATCAAAATATACTAAGCCTTTAATATTACTGACATCCCCCTTATTAGATAGAACATCGCCGAGCTCTGCCATTGTTTCTTCGCCTTCCCCAATTACTCCAAAGTCAATTTGCATATTTTCTAATGCTAACCTCGGGTCAGAACTAATAATCGCCCCACCGACTACAGTAATAATTTCCGGTTTTATCTTTTTGGCGTTAACTAATATCGTATTAATTTCTTCGAAATTAATGGACATCCCACCTGTACAAATAACATCAATTTTGTTGTTGGTAATACATTCTGCCAGTTGTAACTTAACTGGTTCATCATAATGGCAAAGATTTAAACATGATACATTAAACCCTTTGTGCTTCATATAAGAAGAAACATAAGCTAAACCGAAATTAAAGTGATAAAATCCTCCACGAGAGCAATATTTAGGAAAGACAAATAGAAAGTTCACAACAACACTCCTTCTTTTTACGCATAACTTAACTTTGTGGCATTTTTACTTTAAGCAGATATTCTTTTTTCTATCTCTTTTTCGGGATCACTATAATTAAAAAGAATATCTTTCAGCAGCTCCCGCTCATTGAGCATCTTTACAAAAGAGGATAATGACGGCAAGATTGTATTGGGCCCCTTCCCGATTCCATGATGTCTTCCTAATCTTATGTCAAGATTAGAAAACGAAAAGCCCTGTAGATCAAAAAGCAAATTCATCTTAAGAAAAAGATTTTCTAATCTTTTAATTAACTCTTGTTTAGTATGAGCAACAGTAAATACTTTTCTTACTTGCTCGAAATTGCCTGAATTTTTAGAGTTTTCTTCTAAAGCAGTAACTATTTGATTAGGAAATTCTGAGTATTTATCAACCTTGTAAAAGTATGGTTTAACCCGTAAATTTAGAGGAAGTAACGAACCTACGCAATCCATGCCTACCACAGGAATACCCGAACTCCAGGCATAAGCTGCAACTCTGCATCGTCTTTCATCATCGGAAAAATGAACAAAGATCTTTGACGATCTATAGAAATAAGCCAATGTTTCTAAATCGAAGGGAAAAGGATATTTGTAATTAATAGATAGAAGGTTAAAAAGATTTTTTTCTTCCTCGGAAAACATTCTATCGTAAACTTTTCGAATACTATAAAACGTTGTTCTTATGCTCCTTATATCGTAAGTAGGAATTGGACAAATAAATAATATTCTGTACCTGTAACCACCATCAAAAAGTGAGCGGACACATTTAAAAAACTCCGGAATTTTCTTAAAGAATACTGCGCGAGCTATGTAAAGAATGTCCCAGAATTTTTCATTTCCGGAAGGCGTAAAAAAATCAGGCACAAAATTACATGCATCCATCGGAATAAGAGGTGTTATTTTGCCATTTGTTTCCTTTAAGTCACCTTCTCCGGCTAAACTAAAATCAAATAAAGGATTATACACAAAATTATAATCATGCCAATTGTGATGCAATCCGACAACCCAGTTATTTTTTAATGAATAGATTTCATCTTGGAGTTTCCTATCTTTCAAAATGACCCTATCTCTTTCTTGGGTAGTAAAAACAACTACCCCTTTTACTCCCCCAACTGGAGATTTTAAAATACAACTCATTTAAATACCCCGTGTAAATTTCTTAAAAAATCAATAGTATATAACGTGTACTTGATCATTCGATAATCCATCCCTAAATACCTCAACACGTGTACATTTCATTTTTGTAAGAATAAGACGGTAAAAATCCTTAGACATTTTTCTACGAATGTATGGCACCTTCTTACCATCCCCAACTTCCATTTCTCTTAGTTCAACCAAATCAAACTCAAATTCAGGGGGTTCAAAAAAACGAATTATAACGCGTTTTGCAATTTTTTTCGCGTTAAGAAGCGCTAAATCAGGGGAAGCCAGGGTTTCGATTACATGTGAAAATATTGCAAAATCGTAATTTTGGCCAATACCCTCTTCTATCTTACTTATATCTCCAATGAGAAAATTAGCATACTGATCATCCTTGTAAATACTTTTGGCAGCATCTATTAACGGAACTGAAAAATCCACGCCTGTATAATTACAGAATAATTTTTGTTTTATAAAATACTCGTAAAGCTGGCCGTTTCCACATCCTAAATCAACAACTGAAATTCTATCAGTCCTACAAAACTTTTTTATGATATCTGTAAGAATTCTTTTAGAACTTAAGGAAGGAGCCTGATTATTGTCCCTCAAAAAACTAAAAGCCGCATTTGCATTAAATGAACCCCATGAATTAACAAGCCTATCCATATCAACTCCTTGCAATTATTTTTTTTAATATATTCATTGTAAAATTCTTACTTCTTCTTAAAAGAACAATGGTTAAATAGTTTAACAAATTAGATTCCCTAAAGTTATTAAATAGATTAAAACACTTGGGCGTTAAAATTATTTCAGGTTCCAACATAATTTTCCTCACTCTTATCGTTTAAGATTCTTGTATGCCAAACACCAGGAGATATTACATGCCCCAACCTTTCTTTGCGATACCCTTTAAAATACGTATTTTCCGATATTTCCTCTATTTCAAAATTTAATGCATTTTGAAAATCCTGCACAACCTGAGATGGTGTTCCGGTACCAATACGCACTGTGTAAATTCCGGCTTTTAAAAACTTTCCGGGAATTTTATATTTTGCTTCATAAATACCTGGATCTCTAACGGGAATCTCAGGGAAGCAATCCGTATCAAAAGAACTAATCACATCTATCATATTCCTTGCTAAAGTTATTGCAATCTGAAAATCCTGCATTTTGACTGTCAATTGATAAATAATCACAATGACAATCTCGTCATCTATATCAAATAAATTTGCCGCTTCGCCTTTTCCGTTAAGCAATTTTAACTTCACAATTGAGCAAGGAAAATTAGGTTTAACTGATAAATCTAGGCGTGAATTTACTTTCACATTTACCTGTAGATACGCATCTATACAGGTCGATACTTCACCCATAGCAAATACCTGCCCATCACTTAAAAGAATAGCCTTATTACATAATTTTAAAACCGCTCCCATGTTGTGACTAACAAACAATATGGTCCTGCCTTCTTTTACTGAAATATTCTCCATTTTACCTAAGCATTTTTTCTGAAATTGCGCATCCCCCACAGCCAATACTTCATCTACAAGAAGAATCTCCGGATCCAAATGTGCCGCCACTGCAAATGCCAACCTAACGTACATTCCCGATGAGTAGCGTTTAACCGGAGTATCTAAGAATTTCTCTACCTCTGCAAAAGCTACTATCTCATCAAATTTACTTTTGATTTCTGATCTACTCATTCCAAAGATTGCTCCATTAAGGAATATGTTTTCTCTACCAGTAAGCTCCGGATGAAATCCTGTACCCACCTCTAAAAGGCTGGCAACGCGCCCCTTTATAGTAACGCGACCTTTAGTAAGTTCAGTTATCCGGCTTAATATCTTCAACAATGTAGTCTTCCCGGCTCCATTGCGGCCGATTACACCTACCCGATCTCCTTCCTCGATCTCAAAGTTTACATCTTTAAGAGCCCAAAATTCTTCACGATAAGGATTATCCTGGCCATCTTTTATTGCAAAAGGATGTAGAATTTTATTCCTGATCCGGGAAGCGTTCTGCGCGATCACATCGCGCAAAGCAAAATACTTTTCTCTGGCTTGATGACTGATAATATATTTTTTACCCAGGTTTTCTACTTTTATGATACTGCTCATATTATTCAGCGTTAAACCAAATCTGCAAAAGCACGTTCTGTTTTACGAAAATACCAAAGACCCATAATTAATAATAACCCCGCAATACACAAAGAAATAATAAAACTGCTTAGATATAACCGATTTTCTCCTCCTAAGATTGCCCAGCGAAAACCATCTATTACGCCTACCATAGGATTCAGCGAGAATAACAACCTCCATTTTTCCGTAATGATACTACTGCTAAACCCAACCGGAGATATATATAATCCAAGTTGAACAATAAAAGGTACTATATATCTAAAATCCCGGTATTTAACATTCAATGCCGATAGCCAAAATCCTAAACCAAGGCTAGCGCTAAGAGCTATCAAAAAGAACACTGGAATAAAAATAATTCTCCAGCTGGGAATAAAATGATACCATGCCATCAAAAGTCCAAGTATCACAAATGAAAGTAAAAAATCTATAACGCTTACCATAACCGTACTAGCAGGTATAACCAACCTTGGAAAATAAACCTTTGTAATCAGTTTCTCATTTTCAATCAGAGAATTGCTACTTTCGGCAAGGGCATTGGCAAAAAATTGCCAAGGTAGAATCGCTGTATAAACGAGTATCGGATAAGGTACGCCTATCGAAGGAAGCTTTGCTATTTTGCCAAAAACAATCACAAAAACTAACATGGTTAGTAAAGGCCTGATAATGCTCCAAGCAATACCGATAACTGTCTGCTTATACCTTACTAGAATATCGCGCCAGGCCAGATAATACAGTAAGTCGCGATGCCGCCAAAGGTCTTTCCAATAGAGACCTTCTATGCGGCCTTCTTCCATAACTAAAATTTGCTGAGCGTTATTTTTCATCTTAAATAAACCAAATTCATCCCGAATAACAACCATAGCATAATAGTACGATATGACAATTTATACTAGCATAAAATTTTTAACTATAAACAAATTTATAAGTATACGCAGAGTAATATACCAGGTATAAAGGTCACCCTAAAACTGTGCCGCTTTTAGCTTTAGGTTTTTTAACCCTTTCGTAAAAATATATAAAAATTGTATCCCAGCACCAGCCTAAGAAAAAAGCATATAATGACATAACCCATACGAATTGCCTGTCTAGAAACCAATATCCTGAAAACAGAACGGACATAAAAACGAGCTGAATCGGCAGAACGATCAAGAGCAAAAAGAATCCTATCTGCTTGAAACGATCCTTATGCGGAAGCAGGAAAGCAATCCATATTCCCAATGCAAGATGTTTCTGCCCATATTTTTTATGATCCATCAGGTTAGCAAAAACCTGTCTTATGAAGTGGATAAAGTCATTTGAAGGATTAGGATAGTAGGCAAACGTATCCATGTTGCTTCTCTGGAAATCCGCCCGGTTAAAAATATTTCCCGAGGCATACCAGATAAACAACAAAAAACCTAATAATCCTACTGATAATAAAAATGGTATCATCTTTTTTATAGCGTCCTTATAAGAACTGTTATTTGCTTCAACTATAATAAAATAAGATAAACAAAGCCCTGCAATTACAATCCCAAAGGCATGGTATATAATCACAAATATAAAGAAGGCTCCTAGTAAAAATTTCTTTAGCAATGAAAGCTGGGCCCACCTGGAAACAACTATCTCGCTAAAATAAAATGAAGCCAGGCTCAGCGTAGGAAGAACAGCGTAAGGACGGAATTCAAATGAGTGAAAAATAAGATGCCCGTTAAAACAAAAGATAAGAAAGGCAATTACAAAACCCCAGAAAGTTTTTAGATATTTTTTACAGAGCAAATATAAGAACAAGAATCCAAAAAGAGTTGCGAAATAATGAGGAATGTTTACGCACCATTTATTAGTACCGACAAATCTAACAAACGGATAATTAAGCAGATACCCTCCGGGAAAACAAGTAAAATCTCCCGAAGTGAACCTTTGCCAGAGCGGTTTGAAATGGCCCACGGTCAAAGACAGCTGATAAATCTCATCATTCCATAAATCTCTGCCGGCTAATTTCTTGAATCTTAAATAAAGCCCCAAAAAGGTGAAAAAGAGCGCGGCAAAAAGATGCGAATTTTTCTTGAAAAATTTGATCAGGCTCACTTAATTATTCTTTCTTAACCGTTTTTGAAGGAACTGCCGAGCGGGGGCTAAATAAGCTATAGGCATCCCTTTGATACTGCAGCAATTCCTCATCGGAAACTTGGGACATATTTGCCGCGACATATTGATAGTAAGTAATCCCCGAACACTGGGCCGGAGTGGGGCTATTGGATAAAATCCCTTTCTCTACGGCCATCCTAAACAACTCTGTCCCGGGAAAAGGCGTGCATATCATAAACTTTGTCTGGTTCGTATCCAGTTCTTTTGCAAACTCAATTGTCTTATGAATGGATTCGTGCGTGTCTCCGGGGCTTCCTATGATGTAACTTGCCAGAACAGGAACCCCTGCGGATTTCAATGCTGCAACAGCTTTATAAGCCTGGCTCTTCTTGAAACCCTTTTTAAGCGTTTTTAGTATCTCCTCGTCGCCTGATTCGATTCCCAACGCGGCAGTCATGCATCCCGACTTAGCCAGACCCTCGGCAATCTCCTCATCTATAGTATCAACCCGAAGCTGACAATAATACCGTAAATTTAATTTGCGCTTTACAATTTCCCCGCAAATTTTTAAAAACCGTGCTTTATTTAAGGTAAAGGTGTCATCGTAAAACATCACATTTGTTATTCCTAGTTTTTCCACGATATGTTGTAGCTCTAAAGACACATTTTCTGCGGAACGGAACCTTACCTTGCCGCCCCATATCACTCCTGAGGAACAAAAAATACAATGCCATGGACAACCGCGCGTAGTCATCACGCCCATATGGATGCCCTTAAAATTGGAGGGATCTTTATAATCCTGTAAATTTAAAAGATCCCAGGCCGGAAACGGCAATTCATCGAGGTTTTGAATAAACGGCCTGAGGGGATTCATGACTACCCTTGCGTCCTGACGATATATAAGATTTCGTATTTTGGTGAAATCATTGTTGGTTTTTATAGCTTTTAATAGCTCAACAAATGCTTCCTCAGCCTCACCAAAAATCGCATAATCAATATTGGCTGTATAAAGAGACTGTTCTCTAACTGCATTGACATGCGCACCGCCTATGACTATCTTTGTTTCAGGATTGAATTCTTTAATTTTGGCGGCGATACCTAAAGTAATCTCTATCCTTGGGGTAAGACAAGTAAAACCGACAACTTCGGGATCTTTAGCCAATATCAACCTGCTCATTTCCTCCGCGTCTCCTTCAAACCAATCAAAATCATAAATAAAAGGTTCATGCCCAAACTGCCTTAGATATGAAGCCAAAAGAGCCAGATTTATTGGCGGTCGGGATACTTTCATCTTCTTCCAATCACCACTTCTTTGCAAATTAGGCGGCTGCACTAAAACAATTTTCATTTATTACTCCTTTTTAAAAATATTCTCTATCTCCATACAAATTTTTCCCGGATAAACTGAAGCAAAATGACTGCTCCCCATTTAAAAGCTTGTAATTTCCTTATTCCGCCTATACGACGCGGCTCGCTTGCCGGAATCTCAGCTATTTTTAGCCTTCTTTTTACTGCCCGTACCGATAATAATGGCTCCCAGCTGATGTGGGTATTTAACAACTTCTCTGCAAAAATAAAACCATCGTCTTTATCCAGATCTAAATCATAAATTATTTTTGTCTTATAAGACCGATAGATACCTATGGCGTCGGTATAATGCGCCCCGTATAAAAAATTCAACATCTTGGTAAACATCCAATTGCCGAACCCGGTCATCATATCGTCATCCTCGCTTCGCGCCTCTCCCAGGTACCGCGAGGCAATAACCATATCATACCCTTCCCTCATCTTATCCACTATTGCAGGAATAGCTTCAGGTATAGAATTACCATCAGGACTGAAGGTTATTACAACATCACCTTTTATCATAGGCCAGACTTCAGTATAAGCATTACGGATACCAACCCGTTTCTGAACATACACAGAATAACCATGCTCTCTAGCATATTCAATAGTCCCATCCGTAGAACCACCGTCAAGAATGATTATTTGGTCTATCCACTCCTTCTTAATCCTCGGCATAATCTCCTTCATCCCGATAATCTCGTTAAGCGTCGGGATAAGTAGAGTCGTAGTCATATTCTCTCCTTCAATTACTTGAATTTTGAAAAAGATAACTTCTCTGAAAAATAGCTCACAAAAGAATCACACGACCATCCTAAGAAAATTGCAAAATATGGCATTACCCAGACAAACTGCCTCTGAAGAAACCAATATCCGCTCATTAGATCGCTTATTAAAATTAATAGTATTGGAAAAAATATCATAATAACTAGAAATGAAATCTGTTTCAGTCTTTCTTTATATGGGAAAACGAACGAGAATATCAAGGAAATCAGTAGAAAGTAGAGTTTTTTGAAACCAACCAAATTACCGAAGACACCTTTAAAAAAACCTACAATATTATTGCATGGATTAGGGATAAACTCAAACACATTCCTCTTAATTAGTTCAAAACGAATATGAAACGGCCCAAATACGCAAAATAACCAAAATGGCATGGCGATCAAAAAAACAAGCAGCAGGGTTTTAGATATACTTTTAAAAATACTAGCGAAGCTTCGGGTGCGCGGTTTATTCAGCAAAACAAAAACCAAAGATAAAAAGACAATGAAAACCCCGTAAGCCTGGAAACAAATGATTAAGATAAAAAGCATACCGATGAAAAACTTCCTTATCGGGCTTAAATCAATTTTATTTATAAGCACTTCCGAGAAATATAGGCTCGCCAGAGCCAGGGTCGGCAGGACTGCATAAGGCCTTATTTCAGTCGCATGATTAATTAAATTAACATTAAAACAAACAACGCCGAATGAAATAATATAGCCCCACATAGTCTTAAAATAAAGCTTACAAATAAGATAAAGGAGGTAAAACCCTACAATAGTTGCAATAATATGGGGTATCGCCAATCCCCATTTATTAAAAGAAAATATTTTAAAGAAAGGGTAGATCAAAAAATGATCCCAATTAAGATAAGAATTGAGTTCACCGTGGGGTAGCTCCTTTATTAGCTGCAAAAAGCTTCCATACATTACGTTTAATTGATTTAACTCATCAGCCCAAAGCTCGTGATGCGCCAGCTTATTAAGCCTAAGAAACAAAGCATATATGGAAAAGCCTCCGGCAATTAAAAAAATAATATACTTTTTCCAATCTTTATTATAAAACATGACTTTCCTTTCTTTTCGCCATTCTCCCCTTCTTGTAAAAATGAGTCATTTGGTCAAAAAAATACGCAATGATCATAATATACAACGGCGCAAGCGGCAAAGCCCATCGCGGAATAGTCAAGAAAACTGAATGCAGAACAATGTAAATCGTCAAAAACCACTTTATCGCCAGAAGCATCCCGCCAACGCTGCGTATCCAGAGATAAAAGAATGCCAGGATCGTCAATCCGGAAACAATAAGCCGTATCCCATTTTTGACAACGCCTAAAGCGAATAATCGTTTGAGCCATCCTGGATATTGCACAAATCCGATCTGCGTGGATTCCCAAAAAAGCATCTTAACATCCTCCGTAACCGATAATAACGCATATTGAAATGGATTGCTTAAAACAGACTTCAGCGAATCCCGAACTAAGATTTTATTTATTTCGTTTCCAGGAATCCCCAAAGCAGAAAGCTCATTGTTCCGTGGCCCTCCAATGCTATCTGATTTTTGCGCAGACCAAAAATAACACTCTTCCTCGGGAAAAAATGCCCGGCAGGCTCCCTCTCCGGGAACCGATGCCAAATTAACCAAAAAACGTTTGAAAGTTAAAGGCTCCATACGGCGAATCGTGTTACCATATAATGCCCATGACCCCCGGTCTGTAAACACAAAACAGTGATTATACCGGTAATTAAGCCATTTATACCCCCCGATAATTCCATAAAAAATTACAGCTGTCACCATCAACGGCAACGCCCATTGCCATGAGGTCTTTTCTTTTTTTTGCCAACGCATAAATACACTCAATAAAAATAAAAAATATATCGGGAATACGAGTTCCATAATCCCTTTGAGAAACATGCCCCCTGTAAAAGAAAACCCCAAACAAATTCCCCATCCCAAAACCTTCCAAAATTTCTTTTCCTGCATTCTTTTCCATAAAAAATAAGTTGAACCGATAATGCCGAAAATAAACAAATACGTTGTAATTTCTGAATAAAGGCTAAAACCCGTATTAACAATAGACGGCGAGAATCCAAAATATAAAACCGCACCTGCGATAATCACCCGCCGGATATTTAGCAAAACTAAAAAACGATATAATACAAATTGGGTAACCGCTAAAATCAAAATTTGAAAAATTTTCTGAATATACATGTACGAAATTCCTAACCAATCGCCTATGCGCATCGATACCGAAACCAGCCACGGATAAAAGGGTTCACGATTAGGGCCGGTAAGAAAATAAGCCTTCCACCCTTTTTGATATAAAAGTTTACCTAATTCTTCGTAACCTATGGCATCGCACGACATTGACATACGGGAAGCAAAAAAAAGATATAACCAATAGGCAAAAGAAACGGCGAAGCAGTAAATAAAAATATTATTGGAAAAACGTGGTTTACTCATACTATTTTTCATTCTAATTTATGTAATACTTCAGTCAAACGTTTTGCAGAGTCTTTAATATCAAATTTATTTTTAAGATCCCGGTAATTATTTCTGCCCATCTCCCGCCTTAAAAGAGGGTCTCTAATCAGACAGATAAGCTTCTCTGATAATTTTTGATAATCTCCAGGCTGAATAAAAAAACAATTTTCACCATCTTTTAGGTAATCCGGCAAAGCGCCTACAGCAGTAGTGATTACCGGCAAACCATAAGACATCGCTTCGATTATGCTTAGCGGCAGCCCCTCAGAGTAAGAAGGAAGTATAAAAATATCAGATTTTTTAAAAAGTTCATCTTTTGATTTGCCTTCGACTACACCGGAGAAAATAATTTGCTGAGAGTATTTATGAGTTAATTCAAGAATTAAACCGTCAATATTTTCATCTTTTATTCTTTTGCCTTCATAGTCAAAAAGTATGTTCCTCTCAACTTTGATTCGCTCCCCCGCGAATATAAATCTTACATTTTTTTCTCTTTCTAAAACAAGGGGAATTGCTTTTAAGGCTTCATGGAAACCTTTTGCCTGAGATAAAAGCCCAAGGAATAATATGTCTATATTTCCCGATGAATTCTTATTAAAACGATTTTCAGAAAAATCTTGTTCTTTTGGAAAAATTCCGTTTGGGACAACCTCTATTTTATCGGGTGGATAAATTCCGCTAAATTGCTGCTTAAGATTTTCATCTAAAACAGCTATACAGTCTATTTTTTTAAGCACAAAACGAATATAGCCCTGCATGAAAAATCCGCGGTTAATATAATAATTTCGGAAGTTAGCTCCGTGCAGATGCATTACTACTTTATTATTAAATAATTTAGCGATCAGTACGATAAACGAAACGCGCATAAAACCTGTAAAATTTTCTGATAGTATAGAATAGGTGGTTTTCGGATGCAATAATATCTCAGAGATAAATATTTTGCAGCAAAGGATAAAAAAGCGGTAAAGGTTATATACCCGTAAAGTACCCCTTGAACAGTTTAGCCTGTTGAGATTGCTGCAGATATGGAGTATATTAAATTCTTCTTTTATCCTTGAATCTAAAAAAAGGCTGCTCATTACCTCTAAACCCGTATAAGGCGGTGGGACGGGAACGATAAACAGCACTTTTGTTTTAGCTTTTACGTCCATCTTTTCTTAAGGTTTGAGCGAACATGTTTTTCCAAAGCGGATAAACGTTTGCTTTGGAAAATTTATCTTTTAAAGACACAGTAAGTTTCGGCGTATTTAAGATAAACTTCAGCAAAACGTCTTTTATTTCCGCAGGGCTATCGCTTGAACAAATACTAATTCCGTCATTAAGCAACTCACTGGTGAGGGAATTTTTTCCGCAGAGCGCAAAAATAGGCTTATTTGCGCCGATATAATCAATAAGCTTTATATGCAATATGGTATCACCCCAGCCATGAAAATAGCTTGGGTGGATCCCTAAAAGAACAAGCGCATCCGCTTCTTTCATTAAGCGCAAGCTTTCTGAATAAGGAACGTGAATTATTTTCTTTAGGTCGCTATGGAACACAACCTGGTTTTCTAATTTTAAAGTTTTAGAGAGCTTCTCAACCTTACCGTTATATTTGGGCGAAGCTTTACCGTAAAATTCAAAAATTACCTTTTGAGCAATATCCGGATTTTCATCAAAAAGCATCTTTAAAGCGTAAAGTAAGCTTATGATGTATCCGCCAACCGGAATTTGGCCAAGATGCCTAAAGATAATTTTTTCTTTTAAGCCTTTTTCTTGTATGCTGGGGTATAATTTCGAATCATAAAAATAAGGAATAGCAAAAACTTTATGGGATATTTTATCTCTTAATCCGGGGAATTGAGATAAAGCCCAGGACTCAAGGCGGTAATTGGAATAAACCACGGCATCAGCGGTAAGTAACACCTGTTTTTCAATAATTCTCCTTAGGAACTTGAATTTTAGATCCGGGCTATTACCCCAGGGATCGGCAAAAAAAGCTATCCAAGACAGTTTTGTTTTTTTCTTTAACAGCCAACCGACAACATTACTCCAGGTATGCGGGGAGAACGTGAAAATAAAATCATAATTATTTTTTTGGGTGAGCTTCCGAGCAAGACGGTAAGCTGAAAAAACCCAGGTAAAACGTTTATTCAAAAAACACCCTGCCTCATAAAGCCTTTCTTTATCGATGTGGCCGGCTAGGGTGGGGTCTTCAGCGTGCCCGGAATCCTTATAACTCATACCAACCATATCCATCTGCCAGCCGTCTTCTTCCATGGCTTTTACTAATTTTGCGGTAACAATGGAAGCTGTTTCCAGGTATTTCGGAGAAGGCATAGATATGAAAAGCGCACGCTTGGGTTTAGGAATGAACATTTTATCCTTTTTTATCACCTGATTTTTTGGCGATATAAAATAACCCTTCGCAGAGGTTTGGTGAAAGAAAAGAGGCAATTTTCTCTATTGTTCCTGCCAAAGAAAAATTTTTATCTTTAAAGCAATACGATGATTGGTTTACCAGGAAGTATCCGCAAGACTCAAGTAAATGCGATAGGGTTGCGTGGGAAAAATAATAACAGTGATCAGGATGCACCTTTTCTTTCCTTAAGAGTATCCACAGGAACCTTCGTAAGCAGAAAGCGTTGGGCACGGATATAACCAATAAAGATTCCGAATTCATAAACTTTTTTACTCCTTCCAGGAAAAACCCGGGATTTTTTAAGTGCTCAATAATTTCGCCAGCGATAACTATCTCAAATGTGCCGATATCCAGCTTATGAAGATGTTCGGCATCCGCTTCCACTATATTATTAATGCCAAGTTTACATAATAATTCAATTCCTAATCTATTATTATCTATACCGGTAACTTTACGAGCAACTGACATTATTTTAGTATGCAGAAAACGTTTTTTGTCGATCTGCTCTTGAGTGGCAGGATAATCAACACAGCCAAGATGCAAGACACTTTTATCTTTACATAAAGAAATGATCGCCTCTTGCCTATCTATAAGCTTTGAGGGTAAAGTCCAACCCCATGTTTTTATTGCTTGCATTTTTTATGGCCTTCTTTGACTAAGGTCAGTTTTAGGGAAATCCTCTCAATAACGCGGTGAAAAAGACCAAAGGATTTCGTAAATAATACGGCAAACAGATGGTAACGGTATCGTTTGAATTTATCGGATTTTTTATAAAATTTATAGTTCCGGAAAAACCAGATCAACGAATCAAAATATTCGCTGAATAGCATATATTTAAGCCGTACTTTTATATAAAGCCAGCCCATATTTTTCTTATGTTTAGCTAAGCGAAACCTCGGATCAATTATTTCCTGATAAGCCCTTCTTTCTCCATCAAGCTTATATTCGTTTTTTTTAAGCCTGGGATACACGTATTTATCGTATAATTCCGTTCCTAAAAGAGGCAGTGTTACTCCAAAAGCATATTTTGTGGCCTTGATCTCATCAGCCAATGAAAAAGTAGCTTTTAAATCTTGTTCATCTTCCGTAGGAGTATTTATCAAAAAGTTAGCTAAAGTCCTTAAACCGTACTTTCTGCATATTTTAAAAGCAGATTTTATCTGTTCAATACTTGAACCTTTTTTCATTTCTTTTAAAACCCGCGGGGAACCTGATTCAACGCCAAATTCAACTTGAATACAGCCGGCGTCACGCATTTTTTTAGCCATAAATTCAGTGAAAGTATTAACGTGGCTCTGGCAGCCCCAAACCAGGCCTAAATTTTCTTTTTTTAAAAGATCGCAAAATTCACTCACTTTTTGGTCGTTAAGAGTAAACATATCATCTTCCAGGCCGAACCCGTCTATTCCAAAATTATTTTTTAGGTAAACTATTTCATTGATAACATCTTTAGCCGGACGCGAGCGTATTCGGTTAATATACCTGTTTGCGCCCCACAACGAATTATTTCCGCAAAAAGTACAATTAAATGGGCAGCCTCTGGTCGTCTGTACTCCTATCCCGGATATGAGGAGATGCCGAATTAGGTCTGTGCGCGGCTCTAAATAATAATTTAAGTCCATAAAACGGTATAACGGCTGGGAAAGAAAAGAAAGGTTTTCTAATAATAGCCTTGGTTTGGTCTTATAAAGTATGCCATTTTTATTAAAAGCTAAACCATCAACTTCTTCGATTTTTGTTTTGTTTTCAATCGCACTAAGTAATTCATTTAGGGTTACTTCACCCTCTCCCAATACCACATAATCAAATACCTCTTCTTCCAGAAAGTCATTCGGGCAAAAAGTAGGGTGATGGCCTCCGGCAATAAGGATTCCTTTGTACCCTTTTCCTCTTAACCGCTTAGCCATCCCGTATACGCAATCAAATTCCGCTGTCAAGCAGGTAAATCCGATAACAGGCACGCAAGCCGAAAATAGTTGGTTGACCATAAGATCTTCGATCTCTTTTGGGTTAAGCTTGGAGACATCAGGATACTTAATGTCAAGAATCTTGCTTTTCTTACTGTTATCGTCTAAATAGGCAGCCAGGGAAAGGATAGAAAAAGGAATATTCCTGGATTGAATACGAGTTGGCGGATTGACTAAAATTATGTCGATGGATTGTTGGTTCATAAATCACAATTAATGGGTTTACTACGCGTCCCGTTTCAAGATAACCTGTTTTAGCAGGACTTTTTTAAAATATTCTTTTTCTTTATTTGATATAATCATGTACCAAACAAGAACAGCATAAATTGCAAAAATTACCATTATGACCGCAATAAAAATAAAGGTATTTTGTAATCGGTTTTTAAAAATAAAGGAAAATGCGGAAATAATTAAAAGACTTAAAACAACCGGCTTTATGCATTCTTTCAGGTAAGCCATATTTTTGATTCCGATAATATTTTTATTGATCCAGGGCACAAACAATAATATCCCGATTACGCCGGTAGCGGTCCAGGAAACAGCAACAGCGTTAATCCCAAATTTAGTTATAAAAATAATGCAAAAAATAATGTGGAAAAATACGCAAAAACTGTTTACCTTTATTACCCTATTGATATTGCCAATACTATAAAAAACTACCGCTACAATTGAAAGAATACTTGAGGTTAATATTCCCCAAGATATGATTCCTAAAGCTTGATAAGCTTTTGAGGCGAAATCAGCGTTTACCCATAAAGTCAGGATTTCTCTTGAAAACACGCAAAATAAACTGGAAAAAAAAGCCGAAATAATAACGATAAATTTAGTTAATTCCAAATATAGTTTATTGAACTCTTCCTTTGCTCCGGTTGCATGGTAACCGCTAAAAGCCGGAAAAGTAGTAGCAACGGCGGAAACTTGAAATTCCCACAGCCGGCCGGTGAGTTCAAAAGGCGCGGAATAATATGTTAAGCTGGATATGGGCAGAAAAATGCCGATTATAATTTTATCCAAATAAGTAATGATCATGCCTAAAGAATCTGCGGTAAAAGATTTAATCGAATATTTTAATACTTCAGAAATACTTTCTTTATCGTAACTCAATTCGATTGTTTTTGGGGGAAGTTGTTTTTCAACAAAAAGATAAAGAAAAACAAAATGAACTACACCGATTATGACATTAGTTATTACTACTTTGCTTGGTTCGGGAGCAAAACTCACCACAGCAACCGAAGCCAGTATTTTTAAAGTGTTAAATATGGTGTTTAATAAATTCAGTAGGTAAATTTTTTGGTATCCAATGGATATTGCCTGAAAAAGTAACTGCGGGATCCTGATAATCAGGTAAAGGGAAGTTAAATAAAAAACAGTTGAGGCATCTGCAGCCAGAAAAGTCGGGATATGAAATATTTTACCTAAAAGAAAATAGGTAAATAAACCTAATATTACGGAGCTTGCAATTCCGATGATCAAATATACAAGCAGTGCGCTTCTTATGAGTTTGCGTAGTTTTTCTAAATTATTTAAGACGTGATATTCAGCAATATATTTTACAATTCCTCTTCCCAGGCCGAAATCAAACAAAGCTGAATATCCAATGAATATTAAACTTAAAGAAAAAACTCCATAAGCATCAACTCCTAATTTTCTTATTAAGTAAGGTATTGAAAATAGTGATACCAGTCCAATCCAAATCCGGGAAAGATAAGTAGTAAGAATGTTGCTAATAACTAGTTTATTCATTTATATTAATTGTTCTTAAATGAATATGCATAAGTCATGCCGAATAACACCCAAAATGGTATTGCGTTATACGGCATCTCAAGGATAAGCATAAAATTTGCCGCGATAAGCCAGTTAATAAGCACTGCTCCCAGTAAAACCCCCGTTAAAGATTTTAATTGAATAGCTCGCATAATTATCTTTAGCAAAATAATAAATAGAATCAAAATCAATAATATTCCCATGGCACCAGACCGGTAAATAACTTCTAGATAAGAATTATGTGCCGCAATCCAACCATCATTCCTCCAAGATCCTCGTCCTATATCCAAGATCTCAAGATTAATGGAGCGAAAAGGTTTTCCAAAATCAAAACCGATAATGGGTTTACTCTTAAAAATATCCGTAAGCATATCTTCCCATATAAAGATACGAAAAACAGTATTACCAGCAACTTCGTCAATCGGTCTTAATTGACGGATTTTTTTGTGGACTATTGGTGTGGATACGTATTCTTTTTTGACAAAAGTTATTTCTTTTTCCGGATTAGTATAGGCAGTTTTCTGAGTAGCCGTATTTGAAACATTTAAACTGTTCGTTTCAGCTTTAGCAATTGACCTTATTTCTCCTAAAGAGGTTAAAGATGTTTTATTATTTATCAAAGCTGTATCTTTTTTCTCCTGCTCCCCCGCTGCTTCTATTACAACATTCTGATCTTCGCTGTTATAAATTTTTACATTTGCTAACTTACCCATTTTAAAAGTACTCTTTTTAGCACATATAATACTTTCATAAGTATTATAAAGTTTTAAGGTTCCATTCAAGTTGGTCATAGATTCTAATGAATTTCTATCCGCAAACTTAAAGAATCCCATAGTTAGCAGGAAAAATAAAAATGGGAGAACAATTAATTTATAGTTTTTCTTTATTTTTAATATAAAAGGTAATGCCGCTATAATAAACAATGAAGAAACGAGATTGCTTACTAATAAAGCACGTGAACCTTGAAGAAATAATTTATTGTAACCGAATAGAAAAAATAATGGCAAGATAACATATTTGATTTCTTTACGTTGAAAGGTATTCAATAAAATAGTAATTAGTATAAAGCAGGTAAATGTATCGTAATCATAAAATCTAATACCAAAAAAAGTACTCATTAATATTACGATTAAAAATAAACTCATTCTTTTGCTAAAAAATCCCTTTCTATAGAATGAGTAGCCTAATACAGCAAATAATGGATAATAAAATAGGGCAGCATGCCTTAACGCTAAAGCGCCCCACAGGCAATATCCATATAGAGTTTTCGTTAAAATAAACAAAACGTATACGGATGTTCCAATAAAAAACGAGGTAAAAGTAATCTTATTTCGCATGAAGTAATGTTTCAGGAGAAAAAGAGTTAAACAAATAACCAATACAATTTCCCCTATAAAAATTGGAAACGATAAATAAGGCAAAATTATATGTACCTCGGCAAATCTCCTTAAGAAAATACAATACCCCAAAGAAAGCAAACCAACTAATACAACGCCGGTATCGTTTATAAAATTTACTAAATTATTATTTGTTGTTTTCATATTTTACACTTTACCTTTATACCATTTTATTGTTTTTCTCAATCCTTCTTCAAATGGTGTTTTTGCCTTAAAACAAAATTCCTTTTCTGCCCTTGTCGTGTTTAAACATCTTCGGGGCTGTCCATCAGGCTTAGTTTTATCCCAAATTATCTTTCCTTTAAAACCGGTAAATTTAATAATAAGATTAGCAAGCTTTTTGATAGATACTTCAAATCCAGCTCCCAAATTAACAGGGTCAGATCTATTATATCTCTTTGTAGCCAATACTATGCCTTCAGCCGCGTCCTCAACATAAAGAAATTCACGCGTTGGCTTACCAGTACCCCAAACTATAATCTTCTTTTCTTTTTTTCTAACTGCATCAAAACACTTTTTTATTAACGCGGGGATAACATGAGAAGTTTTAGGATCAAAATTATCTTTAGGTCCATAAAGATTTACGGGCAATAGAAAAATTGAATTAAAACCATACTGCTTACGATATGCCTGAGATTGAACCAATAACATCTTCTTGGCTAAACCATACGGCGCATTTGTCTCTTCAGGATAACCATCCCAGAGATTTTCTTCTTTAAATGAAACAGGGGTAAATTTTGGATAACAACATATTGTACCTATAGACACAAATTTCTCTATGCCTACCTGCCTGCCTACCTCCATTAACTGAACACCCATCATAAGATTATCGTAAAAAAACTTTCCGGGATTATCGCTATTCGCTCCTATACCACCGACTTTTGCCGCCAGATGGATAACGATATCCGGATGAGCGTCCTTATAAAGCTTCTTGACTGCCGACATTTGTACTAAATCATAATCCTTGCTGCGGGGGATAAAGATATTTTTACATCCGTGCTCTTTAATTTTTTTTACTACAAAGAAACCTAGGAATCCATTACCTCCGGTAACTAAGACACGTTTATTCTTCAGGTTAATCATATTAATCGGCCTTCCACCATTTGTTAGGAAATTTCTCCTGCAGAATCTTGTCCCCTTCCCCTATTGGCTCTAACCCGGAAGCCCTCATATCAGCATCAAGCATTATTCTCACTAAATCATAAAAATTTACCTTTGGCTGCCACTTAAACACCTTCTTTACCTTCTTAATATCAGCAATAAGGTTGTTCACTTCTGTCGGACGGAAATAACGCTGATCAATTTCTACATATTTCTTCCACTTTAAGCCGACATAGCTAAAGGCTTCCTCTACCAATTCCTTTACAGAATGAGATTCTCCTGTGCCGATAACATAATCATCAGGTTTATCCTGCTGCAAAATTGACCACATCATTTCTACATACTCCGGAGCATAGCCAAAGTCTCTCTTTGCCTTAAGATTACCAAGGTAAAGCTTATCCTGCTTACCGGCTAAGATATTGACTACAGCCCGGGTAATCTTCCTGCTGACAAAGGTTTCACCTCTACGAAAACTCTCATGATTAAAAAGTATGCCGTTACAAACAAACATATTATAGCCATCACGATAATTTTTTGTAAGCCAGTATGAATAAAGTTTGGCGCAGGCATAGGGGCTTTGCGGCTTAAAACTGGTATTTTCTGATTGGGGAGGAAGCGCGGAGCCGAACATTTCACTGCTGGATGCCTGATAAAACTTTATTTTTCTGCCACTGCGGCGGATTGCTTCCAGTATGCGGACCGTGCCTAAACCGGTAACATCTCCTGTGTATTCCGGGATATCAAAACTTACCCGCACATGGCTTTGGGCGGCTAAATGATATACTTCATCAGGCTTTATATTAAAGATAATGTTATTGATTTGTTCGGCGTCGGAAATATCACCATAATGCAGAAATAATTTAGCTCCTTTAGAATGCGGGTCAACATAGATATGGCCTATCCTGCCGGTATTAAAGGTGCTTGCCCTTCTTATGATACCGTGGACTTCGTAGCCTTTAGATAGGAGTAGTTCTGCCAGATACGAGCCGTCCTGGCCCGTTATGCCGGTTATAAGAGCTTTTTTCATTTTATTGCCTTCTCCTTGCCAACAATACCGTCTCCATTAAAAACTAATTGTTCCCACTCCTGCTTTATCTGGCTGTATTCCGCTTCCTTTGCTTTTAAGAAATGCCCGGTGGCGCGGATCTTATATTCCAGCCCTTCTTTAGTAAGATGATATTGGATTTTATTGAGTTTGCCGGGGTTACCTGAAAAGTTCTTTACTTCAATGAGGCCTTTTTTGATGAGCTCTTTGAGAAGGTAGTTGATCTTACCTAAAGAGATAGCCAGCTTCATAGAAAGCTCGCGCTGCGTAACAGCAGGCTGCGACTCTATCTCATTGATAATAATAAGGTTTTCTTCCTTCAGTTGGGGTTGTTCAGACATTGAACAAGAATTATAACAAGCAAGGGAAAAAAGTCAAGGAATATGATGGATTTTTAGATTGCTTCACCCGCCTTTGGCGGGTCCGCAATGACGAACGATTAGATCCCCGCTTTCATCTTATCTAAAATCCCGATTACATAACCGAATATTCTCTTAGGATTATCTGGGCTTTTCTGCTCAACTATCTTAAAAGCCTCATCCACATTAGCCGCGCCATTAATGTTAATCAGCTTGGCTATCTCCTCAATTACGCCTAAATCATAACCTTTAAAAACCACAAAAGCATATTCCCTGCTCTTAATTATTAATTCCCTGTCATAGTCCTCCTCAAGGCGCGCCAGCTTTTGCTCAAAATCGCGCATATCGTATAGCCCTAAAAAAACGGTTACAGAAGGCATCCTGTTTTCATACCCCTCATCCATTTGGCTGCATTTAACGTCAATTATATTAAACTCTCTCAAATCCTTCATCCCCTTATAAAGTATTCTCCCTTCTATTCCATATTTTTTGCTAACCTGCGGCCGGGCAACCATCCATTCTGGCGGATCCTGTTTAACCCCCAACTCGGCTAAATTAATTAAAAGACACACCTTAGCAGGCATACTCAATCTATTCCCCCAGCCATAATCCCAGTAGGCCCGGGGAAGGCTAAAGCTTTCTTTCCCCGCTTCTTTTAACAACCTTATCTTAATCGGCTGATTAATTTGAGTATCAATTTCCAGTATTTTATATAGTTTACTTAGATTCCGAAGCTGGCGGTTTATC